>TARA_R100000935_G_scaffold49247_1_pt1 | contig 19451 bp, 16 predicted proteins | sample TARA_R100000935 | Tara Oceans TARA_R100000935 (sample SAMEA2621502) | marine metagenome | biome: marine biome (ENVO:00000447); feature: surface water layer (ENVO:00002042); material: "saline water (ENVO:00002010), including plankton (ENVO:xxxxxxxx)" | depth 5 m | reverse complement strand
AACCTACCTTAGCCAACTGTCCGAATTTCCGGCGCCACCTCAGTATCGAGCCGTTCTTCTTTATGAGAGTCGCCAATACGCTCAATCCATTGTCCGCCCAGCGCTTCCACAAGCCTTGGTGCCGCTAGACTCTCAGACGGACTTGCAGTTCGAGCCCACCCTCTTCTCAATGCAGCGCTGAGAGATCGACTGTCTACGCGCCGGGCGCTTTGCAACGGAACGACGACCGTCTCGGACCGAAGCTGTCGGGTCGGCCCATTGGCTATTCGCGACACGGCACGCTCAAAGCCGTCAAAATTGGTGCGGACCAGATCGAGAGTCGATAGGAGGGTTCGATCTCCGCTCACGCTTCCTGCCGCGGGCAGAGTCACAGCACCGAGCCTATACAGAGCTGAGGTGAGCCGTGCGACATCCGCCACTAACGCGGCATATTCGTCACGAGTTAGTTTGGCCTTGTCAGCATCCACAACCAGATCAACGAACGAAACCACGCGGTGCTGGTCCAAAACCGCTACGCGAAGATCCCCGGCGTAGAACCCCACCTCAAGCAAGAAGAAGCGTCTTTTGCCGCGCTGAATTCGGTCTGCCGGGATATCATTGAGCGTGAGAACAAGCTGCTCAGCAAGTGGTTGACCATCCAGGAACGCCTCGATCTCATAACGCCTGTTCTCGGTGACAAAGCCTTCTGGCACGTCATTGATTGGACAGAGTTCAAATTGCTCCAACCCGTCTATGTGTCGTATGAGCAGCCTTAGTTCCAGAACTCGAAACTCCCCAGGCGATCCAAGTCGCCCTGCATCCGCTTAACAGCCTGATAGGAGCGTTGAGCGCCGGACAATCCTCCCAGCAACTTGCTCAGATCATCTAACGGCTTGCGCCAGTGCTCACCTTCGCCCCGCAGTTTCACGAGCACTTTTTGGATCAGTTGAGCGTCGATTGCATCGTCGATAGAGAGTGCGCCGCCAGAGCTCGCCTTCGCTTCGTCCACGAAGCGGACAATCGCCTTTGCTACGCGAAAGCCAAAGGGCATTCCGGCCATGTTCAGCAGGTTCCAAGCACCGGAAATGATTTCAGCTGTCCGCTGACGCTCTGCGATATCCAGTGCATTGCTCTCTGCAAGCCACCGTTCCAACGCAGGCTGGATCATGATGTCTGATGTGTCGATCACTTGCGCGCGGTCGAGAACCTTGTCGCTGATCCGCATCGTACTCTCATCGATGTTGATCGTGCCAAACAGGTAGAGGTTAGGGGGCCAACGCAGGGCGGTGGGCAGTCCCGAGTCGCCCCGGGTTTCCAGCTCCATAGGGCTGCCGGATTCCATCGCGCTCAGACAATCCGAAAGGTAAAATTCGACCCGCGCTAGGTTCATCTCGTCTAGGCACACCAGCACGGGCGCAACGGGACCAAATGTTGCTAGGGCGGAATCCGCTGCGAGCATCGCGTTCAAAAACTTTGGACGGACATAGTGCTGCGAAATCGGATCGTAGTGGCCCAATAGATAGGAGCCGTCCGTCCAATCTGGCCGCACCTCCACAATGGTTAGATAGGGCTGAGGGACAACGGCTGCCCCGTAGATCGCTCTCGCGATGGCGGTGACCAACCGAGTTTTTCCCGTCCCACTGACACCTCTAAGGACGATGAAATTTCGTCCATCACCCGCGCGGAGCGCCGCAACAACCGATGCAAGCAGAGCGTCAGAATACTCCAGGTCTGGATCGTAAGTCGCAATCGCCTCTTTCAGGACAGCGAGAGACAGGTTCGAGATTTCTAGCTTGACGGCAGGGGGCGGTGGCGGTGGCGGTGGCGGCACATTTTCGACCTGCTTCTCGTCTCCTGGCGTGATTACGCCTTCGCAAAACCAGGCGATCCAATCAGGAACACTGGAAAAGTGCTTGTAAACCGGGGGCACGGACACAGCCGCGCCTACTATGTCCCGCTTGTCCTGCGGGACCGTCCAGTAGCCCCCTCCGCCGGTGCCGCCTGCTTCGAGCAACATTTCTCCGAAGCCTGCCCTCTTGAGCCATGGTGTAAGCTTCTGATCTCGCAGTTGGCCTTCGGGAGTTTTGTTGTCCGGAGCGGTGGCTTCCGCCCCATGCGCTCGGGCACTCAGCAAGCCTGCTTCGTTCGATGAACGACCGATAAAGGCGCCGTAATTTGGATCAACTCGCGCCGCTGCAATCCTGGCGACAGCTACATCGAGCTGATCGTCTGACCTCAGGTGCATGAGCTCGCGATTGACTTCGTCCCAATGGATTTTCCAGTCCAGGCGCGAGGCTGCCGCGAGGATCAAATAGTATGGGTGGACATCTACGCCCTGCGGAGCAGCCCGCTCTACAGGATTATCGAGCTGGTATCGCATCAAGAGGTTAGCAGCTTCGCGTGCAATTAACCGCTCAAGACCATTGGGCTCAGTGGCATCCTTGAGCATCCGTCCAAGACGCCCCAAGCGCGTGACCTCACCGCCAGGGTAGAAGACACCCATGCGCTCGAATATTTTGTGCCAGCGGCGAGCTCGGCTCAGCTCGCGTCCAGTGTGTTTTTTTACCTCCTCGTCTGATCGCCCGTTCAGGCCTTCCATTTTGAGGAGCGTCTCAAGCTGAGCAGTAGGCGTCAGCTTTCCGGAAAACTCTCCGAAGTTTACTGAGTCTCGGTCACCAGCGCCCCACCGGAATGTTCCGTTCCCGGCGTCCTGCTGATGCTCGGGGCTCGCAATTTCCGTTTCATCTTCTCGAGTCATCTGCTTCCCCGCCCACGATTTTTTGGGCTAGGATCTGCCTATGAGTCAACGGCTATGCTGCGCGAGCCTTAGTCAGTTGGGTGGCGCTGGCCGTCAGAATTGCCCGTCCTAGCACCTCGGCTAGGAGAGGAGGTACGGCGTTACCGACTTGGCGCGCTTGTTCGCCTCGATTCCCTGAGAATACGAAGTTATCCGGAAAAGTTTGGATTCTAGCGCCTTCTCGTATTGTGAGGCTGCGATGCTCAACTGGATGTCCGAATCTCCCCCGAGTGAAGCTATCGAAGCGGGCGGTAAGGGTAACCGAGGGCTCGTTCCAAGCGAGGCGACCGTAGACGTCCATATGGCGGTGACCGTTGCCTTTGCGGTGGCAATCCAGTTGTAGCCGTTCTGGGATTTGCTCCCGGCCACCTCCCTGCCGAACATGCTTTATCCGCTCTATATTTAGTGGTGAAAGGCGAGCTTCGCGGAAGTGGTTTTGCACCTCCATGTGTGGTCGACCATCAGCCGGCGGCGACGGGAGATCAGCAATTGCATCCCTCACAGTCCTCCATTTGGTCACTTGGGCTTCTGGAAACTGGAAGGTGAGGCCATCCGCAACACTCTCTCCCACTAGGAACGCTCTCATGCGTTGCTGAGGAACGCCGTAGTCGGCAGCGTTCAAAAGCTTCGTATGTATCTCATAGCCAAGCGACTTCGCGCGGTTCTCGAACTCATCCAAGAATGGGCGGCCATGCCGGCTGAGTAGGCCGCCGACGTTCTCCATCAGGAAAAAACGGGGCCGCGTCTCTTCAACCAATCGGACGAATTCTAGGACGAGTCCGTTTCGCGGGTCGGAGCGATCACCACGCCGTTGTACAGAGAAACCTTGGCAAGGAGGTCCCCCAGCAAGGAGTTCTAAGCCGCCAGTCTCCACACCCGCTGCACGCAGCAGCTCATCGCCGGACACCCCTTCGATGCCTGCACACCGAATGTGGTGGCCGAGATTATTTTCGTATGTACGGACGGCCACCGGATCATTATCGAGCGCCGCGCCGAGCTGAAATCCAGCGCGCTGGAGTCCGAGCGACAGACCGCCTGCGCCTGCAAAAATGTCAATTGCGACTGGTTTTAGTGGTTTACGCAGCGTCAAGAAGCTTCTCCCGACGACGTTTGATGCCGTTTATGGTGACCGCAAAGCCTGGTCCAACCGGACCAGAAACCTCGATTGGTGGCGCACCTACGTAGAAACTATCTAAGCGACCAGCACTTAGCTTGGCAGCGACAAACTCACCCAAGTGCTTGGCAGCGAGAGGGCTCACCGCGTTACCTACCTGCTTGAATCCGTCGTCAAACGGACCCTCGAACACGTAATTTTCCGGGAAGCCCTGAAGGAGCGCAGCTTCACGTGTGGTCAATCCACGGTCCTGGTCAGGATGGGTGAACCGACCGCATGACGGGGTACGGCATCGCGCGGTAATGGTTACTGACGGACGATCCCACGCCAGCCGTCCATACACGTCCGTGAATCCTCCATGAGCCGCTCTAGTTCGATCAAGACACTTCGGCCCAACACCGATAGGGCGATTGCCACCGTCCTTCGGCACCTGACGTATTGTTGCCAAGGTGCTCTCCCGATGGGTCGAGGCCACGTGCATCGGGTCTAGTGGGTCGGCCTGCCCAGACGCCAACACGGGGAGCCGGCCAATCGCATCGCGAACGGTACGATATTCACCGGCTTTGAGGGGCGCATACGGCAGCTCGAAGCCGCTTTTGAAGGCCATGACTACAGCGCGGAAACGTTCTTGGGGAACGCCGAAACCCGCGAAGTTGTAAATGCCACTCTCCACCTGATAGCCGGCCTTTTCCAGAGTTGCTCGACCCCGAAAAAAGTGAGGCCAATGCGCCTTGGAGAAAAGGTCAGGTACGTTTTCCATTAGAATCGCGTCGGGTTGAACGCAGGCAGCAATTCCACAGAAAGCTTCAAAAAGATTTCGGCGTTCATCCGGCCCTGCAACCGACTTGCGATGGGCAGCGAAACCTTGGCAGGGTGCACAGCCAACCAGCAGAACTTTGTCAAATCGACTTAGTCGCCATTGATCAATTTTCCGCTCGATCGCTCCTTGCTCTTCCGCGAGCTGAAAAATGTCAGCTGTGTCGCAGGGGGCACCGACCATGCGCTCGTAAGTTCGAGCGCAATGCCGATCATTGTCGATACCTTCTACGATCTGGAATCGTACAGAACCACGGACGCTTTGCAGCCCGGCGCTCACTCCTCCGCAGCCACAGAAGAAATCTACCACCCCGATCTTCATCCGAAAAAATCCACCCTGATCTCGCCGACCCGCTGTTCGGTGTGACGAAGTTACTCTGACTGAATCGGCTACGGCTGTCCGCTCCGATCAGGCGTCGGCTAATACGACAGGGGTGCGACGTTTGCGGACGTACCGTCTGATAGTGGTTCACGGCTAGGCTAATCAGCGCACTAAACAAATGCGTTCAGCGATGTAAACGGCGATGAAATGCGCCCTCATAGCGGGGCATAAGCCATTGATGTTTAAACAGATGGAGAAAATGGCGCGCCCGGAACGATTCGAACGTCCGACCCTCAGATTCGTAGTCTGATGCTCTATCCAGCTGAGCTACGGGCGCGCAGTGCCTTGCGGCAAGGGCGCGGAACCTAGTCGGGCTTTTGGCAAAGTTCAAGCCAGGGAATGGGGGAAAAGCAATTTCCCTGATCGGCCCCCTCTCGCGACCCCTAGGCGAGGTCCCGCCAGCAGCGCACCGGGGCGTCGGGCCAGGGCGCGGCGGCGTAGACGCCGCGGGCCACGGCGCGGGCCAGGACGTCGGCGGAGAGGGCCCCCAGGCGGGCGATCTGGAAGTCCGGACGCTCGCCGAGCGGCCGCTGGCCGGTGGACAGAGCGAAGACCACGTCGCCGTCGAAGGGGGCGTGGACGGGGCGGATGGCGCGGGCCAGGCCGTCCTGCGCCATGACGGCCACCCGACGGGCCTGGGCGGGGGTCAGGACGGCGTCTGTGGCCACGCAGGCGATGGTGGTGTTGGTGCGGGCCTGGGGGTCAGCCTTGGCCAGGCCCCAGTCGTCGCCGGCGCCGACAAGGCCGGCCGACCCCAGCCCACCGAACTCGTCCCCCATCTCGAAGGGCGCGGCCCAGAAGGTCCGGCCGCCAGGCGCGGTGACGGCGCCGAAGCTGTTGACCGCCACCACGGCGCCGACGGTGAAGCCATCGGCGGTGACCGCCGAGGCCGAGCCTGTCCCGCCCTTGAGCTGGCCGGCCATGGCGCCGTAGCCGGCCCCGGCTGTTCCCAGCTCGAAGTCGAGGGCGGCGGCCAGCGCCGCCTCTCGCCCCAGGGCGCGATAGGGGGGCGCTTCGCCCCAGGCCTTGTCGCCCCCATTGGCCAGGTCGAACAGGATGGCGGCCGGCACCACCGGCGAGGGCGGCACGGCGGGATTGGCGGTGAGGCCATAGCCGCGGCCCTGCGCCCCCAGCCAGGCGCAGACGCCGTCCGGCGCGGCCAGGCCATAGACCGAGCCCCCCGACAGCACCACCGCATCGATCGCCTCGACCAGATTGTGGGCGTCCAGCGCATCGGTCTCCCGGGTGCCGGGACCGCCGCCCCGGACGTCACAGGCGGCTACGGCGCGGGCGTCGGGCAAGATGACGGTGACGCCGGTGCGCACAGCGGCGTCGTGGGCCTGGCCCACCTTCAGACCCGGCACGTCGGTGATCAGGTTGCGGGCGCCGGGCCGGGCTATGCCCGGACGGCCGGCTGCAGGGCGGGCGGCGGATGACGTCATGGCGGCAGGATCTCCCTTCTGGCTGGGTGACACAGGGCGACGGTTGTTGTCCACGCCATCCCCGCTAAGGTGCCGCCATGATCCCAGCCAGTCCCCGGAGTCCTGTGTCCTCCTCCCTTTCGCGTTCCCTCGCCCGCCTCGCCCGTCCCCTGGTTCCGGCCCTGCTGCTGCTGGCGTCGGCCTGCGCGCCCCTGTCCCAGGTCTCAGAGGCCCCGTCTCCGCCGCCGGCGACGGCCGCCCCCCAGGGCCAGGTGATGGTGGCCGCCGCCAATCCCCTGGCGGTGGAGGCCGGGCTGGAGGTCCTGCGGGCCGGGGGCTCGGCGGTGGACGCCGCCGTGGCCGTCCAGGCGGTGCTGGGCCTGGTGGAGCCGCAGAGCTCGGGCCTCGGCGGCGGCGCCTTCCTGGTGCACTACGACGCCGAGACCGGGACCGTCAGCGCCTATAACGGCCGCGAGACCGCGCCGGCGGCGGCCACGCCCGACATGTTCCTGAACGAAGAGGGCAAGCCCCTGCCCTTCTTCCAGGTCCTGCTCAGCGGCCGCTCCACCGGGGTTCCCGGCGCGGTGGCCATGCTGCACATGGCCCAAACCGAGCATGGAAACCTGGAATGGCGCCAGCTGTTCGGCGCCGCCGAGCGTCTGGCCAATGAGGGCTTCATCGTCAGCCCGCGCCTGGCCGAGATGATCGTCGGCCGCGCCCCCCAGGCGAAGTCTCCCGACGCCACGGCCTATTTCACCAAGCCCGACGGGACCCGCTACCAGGCTGGCGACCGGCTGCGGAACCCCGCCTATGCCGCCACCGTGCGCAAGATCGCCGCCGAGGGCCCCGACGCCCTGCTGGAGGGCGAAATCGCCCAGGCCATCGTCGCCAGGGTCACCGAGGGCGACCTGCCCGGCGTCATGACCCTGGCCGACCTGGCGAGCTACGCGCCGAAGAAGACCGAGGCCCTGTGCCGGCCCTACCGCATCTATGTGGTCTGCACCCCGCCTGCCCCGTCCGGCGGACCTGCGGTGCTGGAAGGCCTCGGCATTCTGGAAAACACCGCCATCGCCGATCATCCGAATTCGGCGCAGGGCTGGTACCTGTTCACTCAGGCGAGCCGGCTGATGTACGCCGACCGCGACCGCTATATGGGCGACCCTGACTTTGTGGACGTCCCCACCGAGGGCCTGCTGGACAAGACCTATCTGGCCGCCCGCGCCGCCCTGATCGGCCCCACGGCGGGCCCGCCCCCGCAGCCGGGGAGCCCCGATGGCGCCGACGTGCGCGCCCCCGACACCACCCGCGAGGTCTCTGGCACCTCCCATTTCGTGGTGGTGGACGCCGCGGGCGACGCGGTCTCCATGACCACCACGGTGGAGAGCATCTTCGGTTCAGGCCGGATGGTGGGGGGCTTCTTCCTCAACAACCAGCTCACCGACTTCGCCTTCGCCCCGGTCAATCCGGACGGCGCGCCGGCGGCCAACGCCATCGCCGGGGGAAAGCGGCCGCGCTCCTCAATGGCCCCGGCCATCGTGCTGGATTCTGACGGCGAGCTGCTGGCCGCCGTGGGCTCGCCCGGCGGGACCTCGATCCTCGCCTATAACCTGAAGGCCCTGGTGGGCATGCTGGACTGGAAGCTGCCGGTGCAGCAGGCGCTCGCCCTGCCCAATCTGATCGCCCGGGGGGCTTCCTACGCGGCCGAGGGCGACAAGTTCTCACCGGAGGTCATCGAGGGCCTGGCCGCGCGCGGCGTCACCTTCACCGCGGTCGGCGGCGAGGGCTCGGGGCTGCACGGGGTCATGGTCACCCCCGACGGTCTGGACGGCGGCGCCGATCCTCGGCGCGAAGGCGTCGCCCGGGGCTTCTAGCCCCGCTTGGCCGCCGCGGTCTTGCGGGGCCGCTTGGGCGCAGGCGCGGGGGCGACCGCTTCGGGGACGCCGGGCAGGCGTAGCTCGAACATCGAGCCCTCAGGGCCGGTCGAGGCCAGGGTCAGGTCGCCGCCATGGCCCTGGGCCAGCTCCCGGGCGATGGCGAGGCCCAGGCCCGCCCCATCGGCGCGGCCGGACCCGCTGAAGGGCTGAAACAGATGCTCCCGCACCCGGGCCGGCACGCCTGGGCCGTCATCGGCCAGGCGCAGGCGGCTCTCACCGTGAGCCTGGTCCAGGGTGACCGTGATGACGCCGTGGCTCCGGTCAGGCTGCTGTTCGATGGCCTCGCGGGCGTTGCGCATCAGATTGACCAGGATCCGGTGCAGCTGGTCGGGATCGGCAAGGAGCTGGTCGGCGGCGCCCAGGGCTGAGGCGAGCCGCACCCCGTCCTCGGTCAGCCGCGCCTCTTCGGCGGCCATGGCCACGGCCTCGGCCGCCGCCACGGAGCGGACCTCGGGGGCGGGCTCCTGGGTCTTGCCATAGGTCAGCACATGGGAGGCCAGCTTCACCGCCCGGTCCAGGGCCCGCTCCAGCCGCGGCAGGGCGCGGCTGACGTCGGGATCCGCCGAGGCCGCCAGCCGCTCGGAGGCGATCTGGGCGCTGGTCAGCATGTTGCGCAGGTCGTGATTGATCTTGGCCACGGCCTCCCCCAGGGCCGCGAGCCGGGCCCGGGCGTTCAGGGCGGCGCGGAGGTCGCCCTGCATCAGGGCCAGCTCCACCTCCGCCCGGCCGATCTCGTCGCGGCGGCCGGACAGCTTGACGCTCGCCCGCGGGTCGTCGGGATCGGCCCGGAACAGCTCCATGCCCCGGGTGATCCGCTGCATGGGCCGCACGAGAAACAGGTTGAGCGACAGATAGACGAGCCCGCCGGCCATGGCCGAGACGAAGGCGGTCACCGCGATCAGCCGCCAGAGATAGGCGGTCAGCTCCTGGCGCAGTTCGGCGTCCGGGGCGACGATCTCGATGAATTCCGCGTCGCGGAAGCGGGGCTCGGCCACCACCCGGACCATCCGCCCCTCCCCGCCCAACAGGGTCTGGAAGGGCGCCGCCAGCCAGGAGGCCGCCGCCTGGTCGCGCAGGTCCACCAGATAGGGGGTGCGGTTCATATTGTTGCCCCGCAGGACAAGCCGGCGCACCCCGTCGCTCTGGATGGCCACCCACTCCACGCCCGCCACCTCCAGCAGGTCAGAGGACAGCTGCTCGCTCACCACCACATCGGGGGCGACCTCGGTGGCCAGGGAGGCCAGTTCGGCCGCCCGCACCCGGTCCAGCAGCCACTGCTCCTCGAAGGCCGCCAGGGTCGGGGGCACCACCAGGGCGCCGCCGAACAGGACGAACAGGCTGGTCAGGATCAGCAGGCGAGCAGAAAGACCGCCCGGCCAGAGGAAGCCGCGCCTGAGGGGGCCTGAGGGCTGCGGTGGCGAGGAGGGCTCCACCATGCCTGTCCGTTAATGCACCCCGGGGCTTTGGGCAACGTGACTATTGGCGCCCGCCCGACGGCCAGTCCGCATCAGGCGGTGGCCACCGCCTCGGCGGTCGAGGAAAACCCGTCGGCCCGGAGCCGCGCGGCGAGATCGGCCTTGATCCGCCCCACCAGGCCCGGCCCGGAAAACACCAGGGCGGAATAGAGCTGCACCACACAGGCGCCGGCGCGGATCTTGGCGTAGGCGTCGGCCCCGGAGCTGATACCGCCTGCCCCGGCCAAGGGGAAGCGGCCCTGAGCCGCCTGATGGAACAGACGCAGGGTCTGGGTGGACAGGTCCATCAACGGCGCGCCGGACAGGCCGCCGGTCTCGCCGGCCTGGGCGGAGTTCAGCGGCGGGCGGGAAATGGTGGTGTTGGAGACGATCACCGCCTCCAGGCCGGCCTCGGCCACCACATCGCAGATGGCCTCGATCTCGGCCTCTTCCAGGTCCGGCGCCACCTTGAGGAACATGGGGACCTTGCCCGCCGGCGGCAGGGCGTCGCGGGCTTCCCCCAGACGGCCCAGCAGCTCCTGCAGGGCGTCGCGGGTCTGCAGGGCCCGCAGGCCCGGCGTGTTGGGGGAGGAGATGTTGATCGTGAAATAGGAGGCCAGGCCCCACAGCCGACGCAGGCCGGTGACATAGTCGCCGACCCGGTCCTCGGAATCCTTGTTGGCCCCGATATTGGCGCCCACCACCCCGCCCTGGCGGCGAGCCAGCCGACCGGCGAAGGCCTCCAGGCCCTCATTGTTGAAGCCCATGCGGTTGATCACCGCCCGGTCCTCAGTCAGCCGGAACAGGCGCGGACGGGGATTGCCCGCCTGGGGCAGGGGCGTGACCGTGCCGCATTCCACAAAGCCGAACCCCGCCGCCAGCATCGGGCGATAGACCTGGGCGTTCTTGTCGAAGCCTGCGGCCAGGCCGACGCAGTTGGGCAGGTCGAGGCCGGCGAACCGGATGGCCAGGATCGGGTCGCCGGGCCCCCGGGGCCGGGGTCCAAGGCCGGCCTGCAGGGCGCGGATGGTCAGGCCATGGGCGTCCTCCGGATCGAGGCCGCGCAGGGCGCCGGCCGCCAGATCGTGAACGAGACTCATGTCAGGCCTTCCAGGCGGGGAATTCCGTCCGGGTCGAGGGGCGCCTCATGCGCCGCCTTCACCAGGGCTGCATCCAGCTCGCCGTAGAGATGGGGAAACAGGTCTCCGCCCCGGGAGGGCTCCCAGACGAGGGCCTCTCCCAACTCGGCGGCCTCAAGCTCCAGCACCACCAGATCGCCCTGGCCGGCGAAGTGCCGGCGGGCGGTCTCTTGGGCCTGGGCGGCGGTGGAGAAGTGGATATAGCCGTCCGCCAGATCGACGGGAGAGCCCTTGAACACGCCGACCGCCTGGGCCTCGGCCCAGGCCGCGCGCGGCAGGATCTTGTAGATCCTAGTCAATCAAAACCTCCGCGCGGGGGCATCATCAGGCCGTCATAGACGGGTCGACCCTGGCCGTTGAACAGGAAGACCGCCGCCGCCGAGGTTGGAAAGCGCGAGCGCGCCGTATTCAGAAGATCGCTGGACGCCCCGCCTTCAATGAGCAGGCGCAGGACCAGCTCATGCAGGCCGGGATTGTGGCCGATGACCAGGATGGTGCCTGCGCCGTCGGCGGCCTCGCGGACCCGGTCCAGCACCGTCTGGGCCTCCGCATGATAGAGGCTCGGGTCGATGCGGACCTGGCAGGCCTCGCAGACCGGTTGCAGGGACTCCCAGGTCTCCTGCGTGCGCGCGGCGTCCGACACCAGGGCGAGGTCAGGAACAAAACCCATCTCCGCCAGGCGCTGGCCCGCCTCCAGGGCGTCCCGACGACCCCGGGGCGTCAGGCGCCGGGCGTGGTCGTCCCCACTCATTGACTCGCGCTCGGCCTTGCCGTGCCGCAAGAGGATCAGCCGCTGCATTCCCACTCCATAACCCAGGGCCGAACCCATAGCGCGACCGCGCCCGGACGCGAAGCGGTTGACAGTCGCAGAGCTTGGCGGTCCAAGGCGGCATGAGCCAGACGGTCATCGAGAGCCCGGCCATCGAAACCAACGGCGGGACCCTGCGCCTTCCGGCCGACGCCCCCCTGCGCCTCGACTCCGGCGCCACGCTGGCGCCTCTGGAGATCGCCTACAAGACCTATGGGCGGCTGAACGCCGAACGATCCAACGCCGTGCTCGTCTGTCACGCGCTGACCGGGGACCAGCATGCGGCCTCGGCGCATCCCATCACCGGAAAGCCGGGTTGGTGGAGCCGGGTGATCGGGCCGGGACTGCCGCTGGATCCGGACCGCTATTTCATCATCTGCACCAATGTGGTGGGCGGCTGCATGGGGTCTACCGGACCCTCATCGATCGACCCGGCCACGGGCAAGTCCTATGGCCTGACCTTTCCGGTGATCACCATCGCCGACATGGTCCGCGCCCAGGCCATGCTGCTCGACGTCCTGGAAATCGAGACCCTGTTCGCCGTGGTCGGCGGGTCCATGGGCGGCATGCAGGCGCTGCAATGGGCGGCCGACTATCCCCACCGGCTGCATTCGGCGGTCTGTATCGCCGCGGCCGCCCGGCACTCGGCCCAGAACATCGCCTTCCACGAGGTCGGCCGCCAGGCGATCATGGCCGATCCCGACTGGCGCGGCGGGGCCTATGAGGCCCATGGGGTGAGACCGGAAAAGGGCCTGGCCGTGGCCCGCATGGCCGCCCACATCACCTATCTGTCGGAGGCCGCCCTTCAGCGGAAGTTCGGCCGCGAGCTGCAGCGGGACGGCCTGTCCTGGGGCTTTGACGCGCCCGACTTCCAGGTGGAGAGCTATCTCCGCTACCAGGGCGCCTCCTTCGTCGATCGCTTCGACGCCAACTCCTATCTCTACATCACCCGGGCGCTCGACTACTTCGACCTGGCCGCCAGCCATGGCGGCGTGCTGGCCAACGCCTTCCGCCGCGCCCGGGACGTGCGCTTCTGCGTGCTCTCCTTCTCCTCGGACTGGCTCTATTCCACCGGCGAGAGCCGCGACATCGTCCGCGCCCTGAACGCCGCCGGCTGCCGGGCGAGCTTCGTCGAGATCGAGACCGACAAGGGGCACGACGCCATCTTCCTGGAGGAGCCGGTGCTGCACTCGGCCCTGCGCGGCTTCTTCGAGTCCCAGGCCTCGCGGCGGGGTCTGGCGTGAGCGCGCTTCGGGAGGACTTCAAGGAAATCCTGCGTCTGGTGCGGCCCAACACCCGGGTGCTGGATATCGGCTGCGGCGAGGGCGACCTGCTGGAGTTGCTGACCCAGGAAAAGGGCGTCGACGGCCAGGGCCTGGAGATCAGCCCCAGCGGCGTGGCCGCATGCCTCGCCAAGGGCATCGCCGCGGTCCAGGGGGACGGCGACCGTGACCTGGATCACTTCCCCACCCAGGCCTTCGACTACGCCATCCTGTCCAAGACCCTGCAGCAGATGCGCGAGCCGCGTCATGTGCTCATCGAGCTGATGCGGATCGCCGACCGGGCGCTGGTGTCGGTGCCGAACTTCGGCCACTGGCGGATGCGCTGGGCCCTGCTGACCCAGGGGCGCATGCCCGAGACCAAGGCCCTGCCCGACCCCTGGTGGTCGACGCCGAACATTCATCTGTGCACCCTGCGGGACTTCACCACGCTGTGCGCCGAGCTTGGCCTGCGGATCGAGGCCTGCGCCGCGGTCAGCCCCGACCAGCCGGCCCGCAGCATCGATCCCGCCCGCCCCGTCGAGAACTGGCGGGCCGAGACCGCGCTCTTCCTGCTGACCCGCGAACGCCCGCGGCCGCCCGCGCCGGAGCGCGCGGCCACGGGCGATCTGTTTGACTAAAACGCCAGGCGGGCGGTGACCCGGGCGTCATAGGCCTGATAGTCCCCCCGCAGCTCGCCGCCGCCTTCAAGCGCCAGGTCGAAGTGGCGGCTCAGACCCCGGACCCCCAGACGCACCACCATGGCCCCGTCGTCCAGCTCCGGGGCGTCCAGGCTGAAGGCCGGGCCGCCGCTGACAAAGCGGGCGGTGGTGGCGCCGGCGCCGTCCCCGGTCAGGGCGCGATAGCCCGCGGTGACTTCGGGCCGCCAGAGCATGCCCTCGGGGTCGCCGAAGGTGGCGCCCAGCGCCAGCCCGGCGAACGCCGCCAGCTGCTGACCGGTCCGCTCCTCGATGGTCAGGTCGATCGCCTCCCCGCCGCCGCTCTCGGTGCGACCGTCCTCACCCAGATAGATGTAGTCGGCCCGCACCATCGGCCGGGCGTAGTAGCGGCCGGCCTCGGCGGTCCAGGACAGGGCCAGGTGCGCGGTTCCCAGAATGGCGGTCCAGTCCGAGGTGGCCGTGCGCGACAGGCCCCCGTCCAGGTCCACCACGGCCCGCTCGCCCTGCAGCCAGGCATAGCCGCCCGTGGCGCCGGCCGAGGCCTGCAGACCGCCCGCCGAGGCCCGCCAATAGACCCCGGCCGACAGGGTCGAGCCGCTGAGGGTTTCGGCGGCGGCCGCGCCGTTCTCGTCGACGTTCACATTGAGGAAGCTGGTCTGGACGCCGAAGGTCCCCAGGGGAGTCTCCGCCCCCTCGACGCCGGCGGCCAGGCCGAAGCCGTCGGCCTCGAAGCCCGCCGCGCCGTCCAGATCCTGGCGGTGGATCACCCCGATCTCCTGCACCCAGCCGCGCCGGCCGCTCCGGGACAGCAGGCCCTCGGTCTCGTCAACGCCCCGGGCCGTGGCCTCCTGAGCCTGGGCGATCACCCGGAAGAGGGCGCCTGAATAGTCGGGCAGGAACTGGTCGTAGAGGCCGCCGAAGCCCGCCGCATCGGTCTTGGCCAGCAGGGCGTCGCGGACGGCGGCATCCCGGTCGAAGGCCTCGAACACGGCGTCATAGGCGCTCGCCTGAGCGGCGGTCAGGCCGGCCTCCTCAGCGGTCCGCCGGCGGACATCGGCGATGATCTGGTTCTGGCCCGCATCCACCCGCAGGCTGGTGCGATAGAGCCAGGGACCAGTGGTCAGCAGGGATTCGTCAAGCGCGCCGCTCACCTGCAGATCACCGGCCTGGATCAGGGTGAAGCTGGTGGACGCAGTGAGCTTGGAGGCGAAGGCGAGGCCGATCTGAGCCCCCTGCGCCACCACCGCCTGACCCGCCACGTTGAAGCGGCTGGCGGTCCCGGCGACGGGATCGGCGGTGAGGATCAGCTCGGCGTCAGAGCCAAGCGTGAGGCTGTCCAGGGCGAGCGTTCCGGTGTTTGTGGTGGTCAGGCGACCCTCGCCCACCGTGACGGCCAGGCCGCCGCCCGCGTCGGTGAGGGCGCCCTTATAGGTCGCCCCGCCATTGATCATCAGAACATCGGGGCCGCTCCCGAAGGCCAGGGCGCCGGTCATCTGCCCAGCCAGCAGCTCCATCCGCGCCGGGCCCGAGCCGAACAGCACGTCGCCGGTCAGGGTGGGGACGATGGTGTCCACGCTGTTGGCGCTCTGGCGCACCGTCACGCCGCTGGTGTTGGCCCGCAGGTCGAGCGCAGTGGCACGGCCCTCCACGCTCGCGCCCTCGGCCGGGGCGAAAGCCGCGCTGATCAGGCCGGTGTTCTCCACAAGGCGCAGGGTTCCGGCGGAATCCAGCACGGCGGTGGCCGAGCCCTTAGCCCCGGTGATCGCGGCGGCCATCGTTCCGTGATTGGTCAGCTGGCTGGCGCTGGAGCCGGCGTCGATCTGGAGGGCGAGGACCTCGACGGCGGCGTCCGACACGGCGCTGGCCCGGATCACGCCGCTATTGGCCAGCACCGGCGCGCTGGCGCCGGACTTAAGGTGGAGCCCCACCGCCCCGGCCTGGACCCCGTCGGCCGAGACCACGCCGCCGACCTTGATCCCACCGGTCACCTGGGCTGCGCCCCCCTGGCCGCCGATCTCGATCCCGAGGCCGCGGACTCCGTCATAGAGGCCCACCCCCTGGACGGTGCCATTGACCACCAGACCGAACCCGCCCGAGCCGTTGACGGTCCCGAGCACAAGCGAATCTGCGCCGCCGATCTGGAGACCTGCGGCCTGACCATAGCTGGTGATCACGCCGGTGGTTTCCGACGCGTCGGCCACGCCGTCGCCGTCCTCGTCGGTATTGTCCGGATCATTGTCAGCGGGCGGGGCCTCCACCAGCACGCCCCCCTGAACGCTGCCCCGGACCCGGACCGCCGGTCCGCCCTGCAACAGGTCGTCGGCGTCCAGCTTGCTGACGTCGCTCGGCCGCGTCGTGTAACGATAGCCCGTGACGGTCACCGGCCCGCCCAGGATGAGGGCGCCGCCCACATTGCGGTCCACGGCCACGCTGACCGCCTCGGCCCCCTGCGCGGTCACGCCGCCCCGGGTGACCACATCGCCGCCCACCGTCCCCTCGGTGCGAAGGCCGTAGCTGCGATCGCCCAGCACCGAGATCGAGCCCCCGGCGCGAATCGAGCCGTCCACGGCGCTCTGCGTCAGGATGCCGGCCGAATCATTGCCCTCCACCGTGATGGAGCCAGCGGTCTGCACGATGGAGCCATGGAAGGCCTCGGCGCCTGTGGTCAGAATCCCGTAGCGGCGGGCGCCGCTAGCGAAGGCGCCGTCGAGGTCTCCATCAGAATCCGCGTCGGTGGCGGCATAGGACTCGTCCACCCGCAGGGCGCCGGACAGGGTCACGTCCCCCCGCCGGCCGCCTTCGCCCAGGAGGGCCGTGGCGTCGCTGGCGTCGGTGATGGCCACCTCGCCCTCGATGATCACCTTGTGGTCGCTGTTGAGGGTGACCGCGGCTCCCCCGGTTGGCTTCACCGAACCGGGGCTGGAAATGCGGAGGTCATCAGGGGCGCCAGAAGCGGCCGTGGCGGTGGCCACAGGGGTGGTGCGCGCATCCCCGATCACGGTTTCCGCTTGGGCGGCGCTCGCCGTCAGGAGAAGCGGCCCGATCGCCGCCGCGCTGAGCCATCGCCTGTCCATAACACCCCTCCAATGCCGCCAAAATGGCGGTTTCGGAGCGGAAATGGCCCTCAAATGAGGAGGAAGTCGGGACCCAATGGGGCCATGCCAAGGCGAATAGGGGCGAGGATGGGGCGCCGAAAACCCCCGTTCCGTCGAAGCGAGCCGGGAGAATCCTGCAATCTCAGGGTGTTAGCTTCACCGTGGCTCAGATCAGCCGGCGATGGCCGCAGCGTCCCGGTCGCCGGTGCGGATGCGCATGGCCTGTTCCAGATCCAGGACAAAGACCTTGCCGTCGCCGATCTTGCCGGTATTGGCGGTGCGGGCCACCGCCTCGATCACCGCATCGGCGATGTCCGAGGGCACGGCGATCTCCAGCTTCACCTTGGGCAGCAGCTTCACCTCGTACTCGGCCCCCCGATAGACCTCGGTCTTGCCCCGCTGGCGGCCATAGCCGCGGACTTCGGTGACGGTGAGGCCCGAGGCGCCGGCCTCGGTGACGGCTTCGAGCACCGCATCGAGGCGGCTGGGCTTGATGACCGCGACGATCATCTTCATGGCGACGGGTCTCCGCTGGGGGCCGGCGAAATGCCGGACGATCAGATCATCAAGCTAGGACGTTCCGGGCCCGCCTCCAAGGGCGTCGGGCGGCTACGGGGCCGGGCGCCTTAGCCTTAGGCGCCTTTGGAAACGACGCCCGCGGCCTCCGGGTTGCGCCGGGCCGGATCCCGGGTGGCCGGAACCGGGGCCATGGCCGGTCTGATCCTGCGGGCCCTGGCCGGCGCGGGCCTGGCCTTGATCGCAAAGGTCTGCTTCACGGCCTCGATCATCACCACCCCGGAAAAGCGCGGCCAGAGCCGCGAACCGGCCTGTTCGAAGGTCTCGGCCTGGCCGCTCAGCCAGGTGACCGGTGGGGCGTAGAGGGCGCGGGTATAGCCCACCGGCTCGAACTCCGCCTCGCCGATCAGCTGGGCCAACTGGCGGCGGCTATAGGGCCGTCCATGGCCGAACGGGGTGTGCTCGGCATTGGCCCACAGGCCGTCCCGGGCGCAGACGGCGACGATCACCCGGCCGGACGGCGCCATCACCCGCCAGACCTCCCGCAGCAGGGCGAGCGGGTCGGGGCTCTCCTCCAGGGCGTGGATCACCAGGATCCGGTCGAACAGGGCGTTCTGGAAGGGCAGAGCCTCTTCATGAACCAGGCTCGCCAGGCCGCCGCCGCTGCCGGGCCAGATCTCCACCCCCTGCTGGGCCGGCATGGCGACCACCGCCCGGCGGGCCTTGTCCCGGAAGGGTCCAAGATAGGGGGTCGGATAGCCGAGCCCCAGCACGTCCAGGCCGCGCGCCTCCCCCCAGGCTTCGGTCAGCTTCCGGCCGATCATCGCCCGGGCCGTGCGGCCAAGATCGGAGGCGTAGAAGGCGCGCAGATCAAGGATGTCTCGACGCATGGGCCCTGGGCGTTAGGATGAGGTCTGAGACCCCACCCTAAAGCGTTGGCGGCGGCCTTGTCCCGCGGCCCGAACAAGACGAGGCGCGTCCATGCCCCTGCGGGTTCACCAGTTCCCCTGCCTGTCGGACAATTACGGCTTCCTGATCCAGGATGAGGCCACCGGCCTCGCGGCCACAGTCGACACCCCCGACGCGGCCGCCATCCTGGCCGAGCTGGACAAGACCGGCTGGAAGCTGGCCCTGATCCTCAACACCCACTGGCACCCCGATCACGCTGGCGGCAACGCCGAGATTCAGACGGCGACGGGGGCGAAGATCGTCGGCCCGGCCGAGGTGCGCAAGATCGCTCCCCTGGACCGGGAGGTGGCCGAGGGCGACGTGGTCGAGCTGGGACAGACGCGCTTTTCGGTGCTGGAGGTGGGCGGCCACACCCTGGGACATATCGCCTATCACGATGCCGAGGACGCCATCGCCTTTGTCGGCGACACCCTCTTCGCCTTGGGCTGCGGGCGGATGTTCGAGGGCCAGCCGGATCAGATGTGGACAAGCCTGCAGCGCCTGGCGGCCCTGCCCGAAGCCACCACCGTCTATTGCGCCCACGAATACACCGCCGCCAACGCGCGGTTCGCCCTGTCGGTGGATGATGATCCGGCCGTCGCCGCCCGGGCCCAGGCCGTGTTCGACGCCCGCAGCCGCGGCGAGGCCACCGTGCCCACCACCATAGGGCTGGAGCGCCAGACCAACCCCTTCCTGCGGGCGCCATTGCTGGCGCCGAAGCTGGGGGTCGCAGGCGCGCCCGACCACGCCGCCTTCGCCGCCGTCCGGGCGGCCAAGGACAGTTTCAAGGGCTGAGGATCAGGGGTTCAGCGCGCCCCGGCCGCGGCCAGGATCCGCTCTGAGGACGGGCGCCCCGCCATGCCGTCTTCCGGGGTGACGGTGATCAGGATCACGCCGCCGCGCAGGCTGGCGCCAGGCCGGCGGCCCTCCACCAGGGTCACCTTGTCCACGCCGCTCAGCACCTGGCGGCCTTCGGAATCGGCGGCCAGCCGCACCACGGCCTCGGCGGCGACCATGGCCGCATCCGCCACCAGGGGCGCGGTCTCCGGCGAGGCGTCGGCCTCGAAGGGAATCAGCCGCCGCGCCGCGCGGCTGGCGCGGGCGCTGGC
>TARA_R100000935_G_scaffold40059_1_pt1 | contig 19604 bp, 14 predicted proteins | sample TARA_R100000935 | Tara Oceans TARA_R100000935 (sample SAMEA2621502) | marine metagenome | biome: marine biome (ENVO:00000447); feature: surface water layer (ENVO:00002042); material: "saline water (ENVO:00002010), including plankton (ENVO:xxxxxxxx)" | depth 5 m | reverse complement strand
CCAAATTCCCAATTATTCCATTTCCACATTAACATCATTTTCAAAACATCAAATCGTCTCATTTTCAAATCAACACATTGTTACATTAAACAATTGGTACATTTCCGCATTAACCCATTGATACATTAAAAACATTGCGGTTTTCCGCAAGGATTTTATTGGGTTCGGACTTAGATTTGCTTAGCAAAAAAATAAAAAGTGGATTACATAATGGGATTGCACCCTTTAAATAGATACCATCATTTTAGAGGAACATGGCATATTGGCGGGCTTGTTGAAATCGTGTTCGGGGGAACTCACAAATTTCGCAAGCTTAGCCTTTATAACACCCAATGCCGCTGAAAGAATGGTAAAAAGCGCAAAAAATACGGTGCCATTTTTAACGCTTTTAAGAAAATTATTAACACAAATGACACACAATAACTGGACAACAAATGCTTGGGCACAAAAGGGTAATTTCTTTTTAAAGCAAGTATAGCTGTCATCCGCAGTCAATTGTAAATAGTAAAGCCCATAAAGCCCAACAAAACCAACACAAACGCATAACCATATGTTAACAAGACGGTATTGCAAAAATCAAATTAATGTGCTTCTTTTGACAGATAAGGAGTACAGATCCTAAGTAATAATAAATTGCTTTTAAACGATTAAATAACATAAAACCCAATAAAAATTCATAGTTTTGACCACTGAGGATTTTACTGTAAAAGATAAATTTTTAGACCCTAGATTTTACTTTTTGTTCCTTTTAACTCCCCCTAAAAAAGTGTATCAAAATTAGTGCATTAATGTATAAACTATTAATGAACAATAAACACTTATGTGCTAAACACTGACCATGGCATATTTAAATGAGTTATTTACCAATACCTACCTCTTGGTATGTGTGGCAATACTAGCGCCCGTATTGCTCTCCCTGAGAATGTACCCGGTGATCATCTATCTGGTAAAGTCCAAGAACCTTATGGACGAGCCTATAGACCGCAGTATGCACACGGCCAAGACCCCTACCTTGGGTGGAGTGGGTATGTTTATTACTTTTAGCCTTACCCTCATTGGTCTGGGTATGGTGATGGGGCTGTCCCAGGCAGAGCTCATAAAACTCCTGTCTATAATCGCCGCCAGTATAACCCTGATGTTTTTGGGCATCAAGGACGACTTGGTGGGACTGGCCCCAAAGAAGAAATTTATGATTCAGATTCTGGCCGCCCTCATGGTCATTGTTCTGACCGATGTGCGGATAGCCAGCTGTTATGGCCTTTTGGGACTGGAGGAACTGCCGTATATAGTTTCGGTGGCCTTTAGCGTCTTTGTATTCCTGGCCGTGATAAATGCCTTTAACCTGATAGATGGCATAGATGGTCTGGCCGGAACCATAGGTGTTATTGTCACTGCCACCTTTGGTGGTTTCTATATCCTTAATGAACGTTATTTAATGGTGATCATTTCCTTTGCCCTGATCGGTGCCCTCATAGGATTTTTAAGGTTCAACCTCTCTGGCAGACGCAAAATTTTTATGGGCGATTCCGGTTCCATGTTCATAGGCTTTATCCTGGCCTACCAGGCCATATCCTTTTTGGAATTCAATGCCACCACGGTAACGCCTTACACCGTACATGTAGCCCCTATTATGGCCATGGCCATCCTGTCCTATCCCATCTTGGATACGCTAAGGGTCTTTACCATCCGTATTGCACAAAAGCGCAGTCCGTTTAGTGCGGACCGCAACCACATACACCATCGGTTATTGGCCTTGGGCCTCACCCATAAAAAGGCCACCCTTACTCTGGGCATAATCAATATTTTGGTGATAGCACTGGCCTTTATCATCAAAGACCTGTATATAAACCTGCAATTGTACCTGTTGGTACTGGCCGTACCCCTACTCTATTTTTCACCTTGGCTGATATTTAGACGGGGCAGTAAAAAGTCCAAAATGCAACGAAAAAGAACCTTGGCCATGCTGCGAGCGAGGATTAATAATTTTTTAGGGTAGGTCATCCAATGAATAAAATTATTATTCGTCAATTATCAATTAGAGAATAACTTAATAAAACACTTAAAGAACAAATTCACTGTTAAAGATGATATTTGCAGGGTATAGAAATAGTTCTCCTAACAATATATTGGTGTAATTATAAATCATAAGAATTAATTGAAAGATTTTTTAAAACAAATTTCCATTTATGGCATTCTTCCAGTAGCTGGGAAATTCGCTGGGTTTTTCCTTATTCCAGTTTATACTCGATTATTTTCTTCAGCCGAATTCGGTATGTTGGAACTTCTCATGACTTTGATAAAATTTTTGTTATTTGCCTGTAATCTAGAGTTCTACAATGCAATTGGCAGGTACTTCTATGAAAAGGAAAGCTTGGATTGGAGAAAAAGTCTTATTTCAACTGGCTTATTTCTTACCGTTATTACGTCGATCATCATTGCCATAGGTTCTTTTCTTTTTAAAGACGAATTTTATAAATTCTATTTAAATTCCTTCGATTTTCAACTGGAATTTAAATTGTGCTTGGTTTGGCTATTTATGGAAGCCATATTCACATATTTATCGGTTATTCCTCGTTTTGAAAAAAAACCAAAAACCTACGTTGCGATTTCGGTTTCAGCTTTGTTTATTAGGATTGCATCCACAATTTTATATGTATTAGTCATGGATTTGGGTATAGCTGGAGTAATTTATGGGCACATCACTGGTGCCATAATTTCTTTGCTACTTTATTCCTTTGCTTCCAGAAAATACCTTTCATTTCATTTCTCTTATGAAATTGCAAAAAAAATAACAAAATTCGCTGTTCCAATAGTACCTGGATTATTACTAATTGGGTTTTGGGGGCCATTGTCGAGAAATTTAATCGCAAAATATTATTCTCTGGAATTTTTAGGATTGTTTGCCTTTGCAATTCGAATAGCGTCAGTTATGGAAATATTAAACGGGGCCATAAGGATGGCTTGGAACCCCCTAATATTTGAAAATTTCAACAAACCGAATTTTAAAAAAGATACACAGAATATTTCGAGACTAATGGGTATTCTTGCAATTGGGGGGGCAAGTGGAATTACCCTTTTAGCCCCTGAAATAAGCACTTATATAGGAACCGAAGAATATGATAAAAGTGCTCTATTGATAGGTTTTTTATGTCTAACCGGAATAGTCGAAATTTTAAAACGACTTAGAGGTTTTGGCCCATTAATTAGTAATAAAACTGGACTCTTAACACTTGCCGAGGCAGTTGGAATGATATTGGGAATAGCTATGTTAATACAATTTCAAAATTTAGGTCTTTTAGGAATAGGTATTGCCTTTTTAGTTTCAGCTTTGGTAAAATATTTTATATTGACAAATTACACCGTAAAAAAAATGAATATAGCCTTTAATCATTGGAATGATGTTTTATTGTTCTCATTTTCCTTAATTTCATTAGGTTCGGTTTATTTTGAAGTATTACTAGTCTTCCGTAGTATACTATTTCTAATTACTATAGGCACATGCATATATATGCTAAGAGAAGTTTACGGTAAAAAAACACGAACCATTTAAAAGACTGCTTTAATAAACCAATTTCAAATATTGAAGTAAAAAATGAAACAATTATTAATTATAAGTAAAAGGCAATTTGGACATCATACCAATTACTTTAAATATTGTGAATATTTAAAAGATAATTACAATATAACTTTTGTGTGCTTTGACACAGGACTAGAAAAAATTACACTTGATAAGGTAGCCATAAAATATATCCCATGGAAAGGCCTAAAAACAATACGTGGCGTAAGATTCCTTGTCATAGCGATGTTGAATATTGCTCGACACAATGGCATAATCTATATCAATTATTTTGAAAAGTGTTGGATTTTAAAAAAATTATTCCCTCATAAAACAATGATATTGGACATTCGGACTTTATCCGTTAGTTTAAATTCTGTGCTTAGACAAAAGGAAGACCAACGCCTTATGCAGGCCTGCAAAGTATTCGATTATATAACACCTATATCCACAGGCGTGGCTCAAAAATTATCTTTAAAAGAGGATAAATCTTCCATATTGCCGTTAGGTGCAGATATTATTTCCTCTACCGTCAAAACTTTTGCTGAATTACGCTTGTTGTATGTTGGTACATTGAGTGGTAGAAAAATTGAAGAATCTGTTAAAGGTTTGGCAATATTTCGTGATAATAATCCCACCATTCCTATTAATTATGACATTATTGGGGATGGACCAGAATTAAACAGTATTAAAAAACTAATTAACGAATTGAAGCTATCGAATAGTGTAAAAATACATGGGCGGGTACCACATTTTAAACTGAAACCTTTTTTTGATTTTTCTAATATTGGGGTGTCCTATATACCTATTACAGAATATTACCATCATCAGCCCCCTACAAAAACCTATGAATATATTTTATCGGGTATGCCCTGTATTGCAACCAAAACCTATGAGAACACCAAGCTTATTACAGACGAAAATGGGGTTTTATGTGACGATACTCCAGAAAGTTTTGCCCTTGCTGTGGAAGTTATTTTAAAGAACAAAGCACAATATAGGTCCGATAATATTCGTGATTCTCTTAAAGAATTTAATTGGGAAAATATAGTGAACAATAGATTGGTTCCAATCTTTCAAAATTTAAATTGATGCTCCAAAGCTTTATTGTATATATAATTTTTGGCTTTAGCCTCTTCCTATTGGGCAGTATTTCCGCAAAGCGACAAGGTAGTAACTTTCGCTTAGGAAAGAGCACATCATTTTGGGTATGGGAAGTTGTTTTAGCTTTATTAATTTTCGCATTTATATCTGGAGTAAGATGGAACGTTGGGGTTGACCACTTACAATATTTAGACAATTATCTTAAAATACAAAATGGAGGCTATTCGATTTTTGAAAAAGAGTATGGCTTTGAATTTATAACTCGCTTATTTTCGGAATCGCGAATTCACTTTTCATTTTATTTTGGGTTTTTAGCCTTTCTGCAAATATTCTTTATTTATAGGGCCTTTAAGAATGAAAAATACCTTTATCCCTTTTTGGGAATAATCATCATTTTCGGTCCTGAATACTTAAATTGGATGAATGGTATTCGCCAGATGTTAGTGGCCACTGTATTTATTTGGTCTATTCAATTTATCCAGAAACGCCAATTACTTAAATATGTTATTGTAATTATCCTATCCAGTCTAATACATAAGTCTGCCGTAATTCTGTTGGTTTTTTATTTTTTACCGCAAAAAAATTACTTCAAAAAAAGAACTCTTACATTCATCTTAGTAGGGACCACTATTATTCTTGGCAATATGAATTTTTGGATAAGCAGTTTAAATGAAGTTTCCAATATAATAAGTTATTTAGGTTATGATTGGTATTCAGAAAATCTTGAATCACTTATAGATGATAATCAAATAAGAATTATTGGTCCACGACGATTAAGCATCATTCTTATAGCATTAGTGCTTATTTGGTTTTCACCAAGATTAAAAATTCGATTCAAAAATACATATTTCTTAACATATTATAATTTGGCGATCCTTGGCTTCTTATTATACAATTTATTGAGCAATACGCATCATGTGTTTATACGACCGTTAACTTATTTAACAATATTTTCAATTCCTACTACAGCCTATTTGTTAAAATATTTACATGAAAATTTCAAGAAAAACTATTTAGTATTTGCTTTTACTCTGGCTTTAGCAATTATGTATCTACCACTTTCAATCCTTGCGGATAACGGAAAAGGGAGACAAGACTATACAAATTATAAATTCTATTGGTATAATGAAAATGAGCTATAATATTTGTTTTTTAGGACCAGATTATAAATCGAGTAAAGGTGGGATTTCTTCAGTTATAAAAATTTATACTAGTCTTTACTCTTCAAGCCTCTTTATACCTACAACTGGTGGGGATAGTATTTATAATAAATTATTTTACTTTGTAAAGGCGATTATATTACTACCGTTGTATGTCTTATTTAAAGGAGTCAATATTATTCATATTCATGGGGCTTCAAATATTAGCTTTTACAGAAAAACAATTTTTATATTCTTAGGTAAAATCTTAGGACTAAGGATAATATTTCACATTCATGGCGGGGGATTTAAAGAATTCTATAACAATGGCAACAGTAAATTTATCCATTATGTATTGAAAAAATGTCATTTAATTATTGTTCTTTCTGACCAATGGTTACAGTTTTTTAAAGAAGATTTGGGTATTAAAAACGTTAAAGTTCTAAATAATGTTATTGATTATCCAGATGTTAAAAAAGAGAAAACAACAAGTGATAAAATTCAGTTTTTATTTCTTGGTCATATATATCGTGAAAAAGGAATTTTTGATTTAATTGAGGTAATAAATGAAAATAAAAATTTTTATACCGAAAATATAAGATTACATATAGGTGGTGGGATGTTTCAAACAGAAGCATTAAAAATATATTTAAAGGAGAACAAATTGATGAATGTGATTAAATTTCATGGATGGGTAACAGGTAATGAAAAAAATGAACTTCTTAATTCAAGTGATGTCTTTATTTTACCTTCGTACAAAGAGGGAGTCCCCATTTCTATTTTAGAAGCAATGTCTTATGGATTAGGCGTAATTTCCACTAATGTTGGTGGAGTTCCTAGCATAGTCTTAGATTATAAAAACGGAATATTAATTGAACCTGGAAATAAAAAAATGATAAAAAAATCAATAGATTTTTTTATCGAAAACCCAAAAAAAGCTAGAGAATACGGAGTATACGGAAGAAAGGTTGTTGAAGGATATTATCCTGGAAATATAAAAAAAGAACTAAAAAGAATTTATAAGGAAATATTATGAATATAGACAGTATTCTAAGAATTTCAATTCTGAATTTGGCAAGAGGAGTAAATCAATTTCCCATTTATAAAAAATTAATGAGCAATCAGTTTACAACTAATAATCAAGAAATTCAAGAGTATTGGGAACGTAAATCCAAAAATATCTTAAAATTTCACTTTGAAAACAATAAAGTTTATCGCGACTTTCTTTATAATAATGGAATAGACAAAATTGATAATTGTGATTTTAAAGATATACCAATAGTTGGTAAAGAATCTCTTCGCTATCCTTATACAATAAACAAAAAAGAAGTTAAGGCTTATTATAGTTCGGGAGGAAGCAGTGGTACTCCTTTTTCATATTCGTTGAGTTATAAGGCGCTGGGGCATCTCTGGCCAAATCTCTGGAGGGCTTTTGATGTGGCAGGATATATACCTGGCGAAAAATTAGTAATGATTGCGGGGCCCTCTTTGTATGACAACAAATCCTTAAAAAGAAAAATCTATGATTTAGTAAGTAATTTTGAGGTACTATCAGCATTTGATCTAAATGAATCAAAACTATATTCATTGTATACCCTTATTAAAGAAAAGAATATTAAGTACATTTATGGTTACACCTCTGCCGTTTTAGTTTTCCTAGATTACCTGCAGGCAAACAAACTCCACCTAAAACTAAAAGGCATATTTACAACAAGTGAGACTATAATTAACTCCGTTTATTTTTTGGCTAAAGAATATTGCGATTGTGATGTGTTTGATATTTATGGTGCTAATGATGGTGGTATTCTCGCATTTGAGTGTGAAGCACATGACGGTTACCATATCTCTTCCGAGCGAACTCATCTTGAAATTATAGATAATAATATTATTCTTACCGATCTTTTAAACACCTCATTTCCATTTATTCGTTATAAAGTTGGGGATATGACTTCAAGCAACTCTATTATTACGGATAAATGTAGTTGCGGACGATCTTTGTTCCGGTTAAAAGATGTTTCTGGGCGAGTTAATAGTTATATTCAGGATATAGATAACCAAAAAATACATACAGAATTTTTTTCGCATGTATTTAATTCAGATTTAAATATTAAGCAATTTCAAATAATAAATGAACAGTCGAAGATTATTGTAAATATTATACCCACAAATGTTAATATGGATAAATTATTCTTCGATAAAAAATACTTGGCTACTATAAAAAAACGATTTAAAAAGGAGGTTGAAATAGACCTGAATTTACCTATTGAAAAGCTTTCCAATCAAAAAACTCCCATACTAATAAACCGTAGTTGAAAATGAAAAAGAATTTTCTTATTAAAAGCAGAGAATTTGTGAGGATTATATTAATTACAATTCAATATAAAATATTAACACAAATCTATGGTATGCATATTTCGAGAACTGCTAGGATTTCATTTGGCACCAAATTAGACAAAACTTATCCTAAAGGCATTCATATTGATGATGAATCTTACTTAGCCTCTGGGGCTTTTATGTTTAGCCATGATTTTTGTAGGGATATTAAAGTGGATACCTATATTGGTAAACGTTGTTTTATTGGAACAAATGCTATCATAATGGCAGGAATTAAAATTGGTGATGAAGTTATTGTCGGTTCAGGAGCTATAGTAACCAAAGACGTTCCGTCACACTCAATTGTAGCTGGTAATCCTGCAAGGATAATAAAATCAGGTATTAGAACCTCAAAATTTGGACAATTAATTAAAAATATTTAACACCTTAAAAAAATCAAAAACCAAAGTAAAGGGTCATTAACTTGATTAGCAACTAAATCAAATAAAAAATTAAGGTTTTTTTACTGAAACCAATTTCAAACCTAATTAATAATAACATCACATAGTTCAATACATTAATAAAATAGTTCCCCAAAACAGAATTACCATGCGAGCGAAAATGCAGAAATACCTCAAAGAGACCCTAAAATACCTAGTGCGATCCAAGCCCTTGATTCAAAAAGAAATTAAGGAAATAGAACGGCTCAGCTTGTTGACCCCTGATGAATTGACGCTCCATAAGGAACAACAGTTTTTAAAAATATTTAGAAAGGCCATTACAAAGTCCAAATTTTACAGGCGTTTTTATGCCGAGGCAGGAGTGACCATCAATGATATAACCTCTATAAAGGATTTGCACAAGTTACCGATCCTTACCAAAGAGATCCTACGGCAAAATACCGAGTTGGTCCCTACGCAGCCTTCCTGGCTTTTGATATCGGCCAACACCAATGGCACCACAGGGAACCCCTTAAAATTATATCACAGTTACAAAAGCATTAAAAAGGAACAGGCCTATGTCTTTATAAACCGTAGAGATAGAGGGTTTACCTATGGGGAACCCTTGGTATCCCTTAAGGGAAATTTGCCCAAAAACATCTTTAAATTAAAGGTGCATGTCTCCAATACCCTATACCTGTCCAGCTTTAATCTCAATACCAGTATTACGGAAAAGTACTATGCAGAACTAGTAAAGTTTAAACCTAAGGCCATAGAAGGCTTCCCCAGTTCCTTGTACAACCTCTGCCTACTCCTAAAAGAAAAGAAACTGCAACTACAAATTCCAATAGCCTTTACATCCTCGGAAACCTTGTATGATTTTCAACGGGAACTCATTGAAAAAACCTTGAACACCAAATTATATGATTACTATGGTACTACGGAGCGTAGCATTTCCTTAATGGAAAAGCTGGATCAGCAGGGTTATATGGAAAATCCTGGCTACTCCATCAACGAATATCACAAAAACAAGATAATTACCACCAGTCTCATAAAAGAAGGATTTCCCCTAATCAGGTACGAGGTCAACGACAGGATCAGGTTCGGGGATAATAATCCCAATCCGCTATTTATACAAAAAATAGACGGGAGAACAGATGATGTGGTCATTGCCAAAGATGGTTCCAAAATTGGCCGTCTGGATTATTTAATACGAGGAATCAACAACATCCAAAACGCACAGGTGGTACAGGAAAAAATTGGGGAACTGACCATAAATGTATTGGCGTCCGAAGCCTTTGGGGAGGATGACATAAACCTAATTCAGAAAAAAGTAGATTATTATATTGGCAAGGATAATATGGACATCAATATTCAACAGGTAAACGAAGACGAATTGATATATACCTCCGGCAATAAATACAAATACCTTATTTCTAAAGTTGAGTAAATGCAGGCCATAGACAGATCTTTTTTAAACCTAAAAACCTATTGTGAGGCTGAAAACTTTAAGGGCTGGGATCCCTATGACGGCCTTAATTCCAAGGTATTTAATGCCACCCCTCTAAAACATTGGGATTTGGCCAGACTGGTATGGATACAAGGTTTTAAACGCTCCCCCATCAATTTCCGGAAATTGTTCGCAGTGCCCAAGCAACACAATGCCAAGGGTATTGGGTTATTTTTAAATGGGTATTGCAATTTATATCAGCTTGCAGAAAAAGGGGAATTGCGTTTTGGAACCAAAGAAGCTATTCTAAAAACAATAGCGGCCTTGTCCGATCTGCTTTTAAAAATGCAGCACAAAGGATATTCAGGAGCTTGTTGGGGCTATAATTTTGATTGGCAGGCCCGTAGGCTGTTCTTATTCCCTGCCCACACCCCGACCGTGGTGGCTACCTCTTTCTGCGTACAGGGACTGGTAAAGGCCTATGATATCACCCAAAATCAGGAATACCTGCATACAGCCCTGAGTGCTGCCAATTTTATTACCAAAGACCTGAACAGGACAGCTTTTAACTCGGGATTCCTATTTTCCTATTCTCCTCTCAAGGGGAATAATACAGTTATTAACGCCAGTTTACTGGGAGCAAAGACGCTCTCACTGATTTATAGTTATACCAAAGACCCTGAGCAGTTGGAACTGGCACGAACCACCATAAAAGCTTGTTGCAAAGCCCAACAAAAAGATGGTTCCTGGGTCTATGGCATGTTGCCCGTACAAAATTGGATAGATAGTTTCCACACAGGCTATAATCTGGATGCCATTCAGGTCTACCAAGAGGTGTCCGGGAATATGGAATTCAAAAAAAATCTAGAGCTTGGCTTTCAATTTTATATTCAAAATTTCTTTTTGGAAGATGGTACCCCAAAATATTATTACAATAAGACATACCCTATAGATATTCACTGTCCAGGGCAATTATTTGTAAATCTCTCGGTCCAAAATAAGTTTCTAGAAAACAGAGAATTGGCGAACAGCGTTATGCAGTGGACCCTAAACAAGATGCAGGACAAACAGGGATATTTTTATTACCAGATAAAAAAAGGCATAAGCTCCAAAATATCCTATATGCGTTGGAGCAACGCCTTTATGTTCAATGCAATGAGTTATTATTTATTGGAATCAAATAAGGTAAATGGAATTTAAGACTTTAAATGGCGTAAAAACCTACGCACCCAAATCTAGGGAAGAATTATTGGCCTATGCCATGGCCCAAAAAAGTATTTTGGTGGCCGTGAATGCTGAGAAAATATTGCATGCCACAGATACTACCCGCGCCATTATAAACAGGAACGTAGGCTATCCCGATGGTACCGGTGCCGTCTGGGCCCTACAAAAAAAAGGGCATCAGGCTACGGTTAAAATTCCTGGTTGTGAACTTTGGCTGGATATTGTAACTGCCTATCATAAATCCAAGACCTTTTATTTGATAGGTGGAAAGGAAGAGGTGATTCAAGAAACTGTTGCCAAGCTTAAAAGTGAATACCCTGAAATCCAAATAGTTAATTTCAGGAATGGCTATGTAAAAAGTGAGGCCGAGAAAAAAGATTTGATTGCCGATATATCGGAAAAAAAACCAGATGTCATTTTTGTAGCCATGGGCTCTCCCAAGCAAGAATTGTTGATGGAAGAAATACAAAAACAACACTCGGCCCTTTATCAAGGCCTGGGCGGAAGTTTTGATGTCTACATAGGAGCGGTAAAACGTGCTCCGGAATGGTGGGTAAAAAATAATTTGGAATGGACCTACCGCCTTATCAATCAGCCTACCCGTATTAAAAGACAAATTCATTTAGTGCGATTTTTTGTACAACTACAACTGGGCAAATTATAAACTAGTAAAACAGTATTAACATAATAAAGTATGATTAAAAAATTAACGCTGATTGCAGGAGCCAGGCCCAATTTCATGAAAATTGCGCCCATTATCCACGCTATTAATGCGGCCAGAACACAGGGGAAGGATATAAATTACCGTTTGGTGCATACTGGGCAACACTATGACAAAAAAATGTCGGGCGATTTTTTTGAACAATTGGATATTCCCGAGCCCCATGCCAATTTAGAGGCCGGCGGGGGCTCACAGGCGGAACAGACCGCCAACATCATGGTCCGCTTTGAACAGGAACTTTTGGCCCACCCCACGGATCTGGTGTTGGTGGTAGGCGATGTTACCTCTACCATGGCCTGCGCCATTACCGCCCAAAAACTACATACTAAAGTAGCCCATGTGGAAGGAGGTATTAGATCTAATGATTGGACCATGCCAGAGGAAATTAACCGTCTGGTGACCGATGCCATTACCAATTTCTTTTTTACCACCTCGGAAATCGCCAATACCAACCTAAGAAATAGCGGTATAAAGGAAGAGAGTCTTTTTTATGTGGGCAATACCATGATAGACACCTTGCTAAAACAAAGGCCTCGCTTTAGCAAACCCCCTATCTGGGATGCCCTTAATTTAAAGGATAAGCACTATTTGGTGATGACGCTTCACCGTCCTGCCAACGTGGATCAGGAAAGCCAATTAAAGGCCCTGATAGATGAAATAATTGCCCATACCCAAGACCTGCCCCTTGTATTTCCCGTACATCCGCGTACCGCTAAAATATTGGAGCAATTGGGTATCTCCCATCCCCGCCTGCATATGGTGGAACCCCTAAGTTATTTGGAGTTCAACTATCTGGTGGAAAGGGCAAAAGTGGTGGTCACGGATTCAGGCGGTATTACGGAAGAGACCACCGTAATGGGGGTACCCTGTATGACGCTAAGGGACAATACCGAAAGGCCCGAGACCATTACCCAAGGCACCAACGAGCTTATTGGCACCGACCCAAAGGCCATAGCCCCTGCCATGCAAAAGTTATTCTCCGGTAAGTGGAAAACGGGAACTATTCCCCATTTATGGGATGGCAGAACAGCGGAACGGATCGTGGAGCATTTAATACAACTATAGTGACGGGTAACCCTTTTTAGTTAGCCCAAAAAAAGGTAGTTTTGCCTTTTAAGCAAAACTAAAAATTTTGGTGTTGACATTGCATTTAAGCCTTGATATTAAGAATAAATAAGAAGCTCAGGGCCCTAAGAAAATAAAAAAAATATAGCCACTATTTGGTCATAAATGGGCCACTTTTTAGAGAGCTCCAGTAATAACATTAGAGGAACAAGATGAAAGAAACACCTTATACAGTAGAACATTTTGAGGAGGAGGAATCCTTTGAACTCAAAGAAATTATCCAAAAGTACCTGCGCTACTGGCCTTGGTTTGTGCTAGCCACTGTTTTTTGCATAGGAATAGGTTATGCTTATATGCGCTGGGCTCCTATCATTTACAAATCCCAGGCCAAAATAAAAATTATAGACGAATCCCAGGAAGTGGATATTGCTTCCTCTGCCCTCTCACTACTGAGCGGCAAGTCCAAGATCAACTTGGAAAACGAGATCGAGATCCTAAAATCTTACCGAATCCTCTCCCAAGTCGTCAATGAATTGCACCTGGATATTTCCTTTTATGAAGTGGGTAATGTAAAAACCAGACGCATCTGGGCCCCGCCATTCCAGATCACCAGACACATAGCGGCAGATAGTTTAAATAGCTCCAAGCCCTATCTCATTGAATTCAAAGAAGGAGGCGTTACTATTACCGATGTTAACGAACAAGTATATACCCCTAATTTAAAGGAACCCGATCAGCCCACAGAAGGGCTTCCCTTCAACATAAAAATGGTTCAGGGTATTGATCCCGTCTTTTACGAAGGTATTACCTATAAGGCAGTCCTAAACCCCTTAAAAAGTACGGTCTTAACATTAGCCAAGGATTTGCAGATTTTATCCACCAGTAAGGATAGTGAGATCCTCTCCCTTACTTTGGAAAGTGAAAGTATGGACCTTAATGAGGCCATCTTGAATACCCTGATAGAAAAGTTTAACCAAGACGGGGTGCTGGACCGCCAATTGGTCTCCCAACGTACTTTGAATTTTATAGACGAGCGCTTCCTCTACCTAGGTCAGGAATTGGATTCCATTGAAGGCGGGAAAGAAGACTTTAAGCGCTCCAACAGCCTCTCCTATATTGAGGCGGACGCTGGGATGAGCCTCCAAAGGAAATCTGAGACCGAGGAACAGGTAATACAATTGGAGAATCAGATTTCCATTTCAGAAATCCTCAAGGAAACAGTGATCAACCAAAGTGATTACAGCCTCTTGCCGGCCAATATCGGGATAGAGAATTCCAGTCTTAACAATTTGGTGTTAAACTATAACCAAATGTCCTTGGAGCGGGAAAAAATATTGCCTACCGTAGGCGCCAACCACCCTACCCTGCAGAACCTCAACGGCCAATTGGAAAGTGCCAAGGTCAACATCATAAAATCCGTCAACATCTACGGTACCCAATTAAAAAACACCCTTCGGCAACTGAAACTGGAAGAAAGCAGGGCCGGTTCCGTCTTTTCCAGACTGCCGGAAAAGGAAAAAATGCTTCGCTCTATAGAACGCCAACAGAGCATAAAAGAGAACCTTTTTTTACTCTTGTTGCAAAAACGGGAGGAGGCCGCCATTAGCTATGCGGTAACCGCCCCTACGGTAAAAATAGTGGACTACGGCCTTACCAATGACATTCCGGTATCGCCCAAAAAGCCTATGGTCTATGCGATCTCCTTACTGGCAGGGCTGTTCCTGCCTTTTGCCGTGCTATACATTCGTTTTACCCTGGATACCAAAATACACGAGCGTAGCGACATTGAAAAGGTAACTACGGATATCCCTGTAGTGGGCGAAATTCCTTTCTTTAAGGACGTAAAAAAGAAATTGGAATTGAACGACCGTTCCATCATGGCAGAGTCGTTCCGTATCCTTTGTACCAATGTGGACTATCTGCTCCCAGATAAGAACAAAGGCCAGGCCCAGGTGGTTATGATGACCTCTTCGGTCAAGGGCGAGGGAAAGACCCTTTTGTCCTTCAACCTGTCGGTGGCCTATGCCAGTCTCAACAAAAAGGTATTGCTGATCGGTGCCGATCTTCGCAATCCACAATTGCACAACTTTTACCAACTAAGCATAAACCACAAAGGGCTTTCGGATTACCTTAATGATCCCGGAATGAATTGGAAAGATTGCGTGGTACCTAGCGGTTCTGACAATCCTACCCTGGAGGTCTGTTTTGGAGGTAGTATACCACCCAATACGCCACAACTGCTGTCCAGCCCCGCCTTTGAAAAGTTCATTACGGCTGCCAAAAAGGAGTTCGATTATATTGTAGTGGATACCGCCCCTACCATGTTGGTCACGGATACCCTCCTCATCTCCAAATTCGCCGATGCCACGGTCTTTGTTACCCGCTCCGGCCAAACGGACAAACGCCTCTTGGAGTTCTCCAAAAACCTATTTAAAACCAAAAAGCTCAAAAATATGGCCTTTGTAGTCAACGGTGTGGGCAACGGCAAGGCCAAAGGCTATAACTATGGGTATGGGTATGGGTATGGGGGTGAATAGTGGTCAGTGGACAGTCTTCAGTGAACAGTAGTCAGTCTTGTCTTCAGTGAACAGTAATCAGTGACTGAAACAATTTACAATGAACAATTAGCAATAAACAATGTTAATGGTTCAATGTTATAAAGTTATAAAGTTCAAAGCCGTCATTGCGAGTTTACCTGCCCATAGGTAGGCCTGCCTACCGGCAAGGCAGGCTAACCCCCTCCTACTGCGAAAAAGCTGCACAAGCAAGGAGGGGGAATATTTTTTGCATAAAAATAATATTAGCACCTTACAAATTCCCTCCCCTTGGGGGAGAGCCTGCCCGACTTTAGGCGGGGTTAGGGAGGGGTCCCTTCGTCTCAAAGGAGGAACTTGTGTTGTCGTCTCTTCGATTGATCCGACGAAGGAGGATTGTATCGAGAAGGGTTTTCAGTGAACAGTAGTCAGTATTGAGAAATGAGATTCTAGAATCTGGAGCCTAGATGCTAGAGCCTAAACTAAAGTCTTGTGCTGAAAGTCATATAACTAGGTGCTCCTTCCCATAGTTAGGGGAAGGTGGCTTCGACCTAGGAGAAGACGGAAGGGGTTACCCAGGTGGCAATCTGCTTCTTCCTGTGAAGAGATTGCTTCGTCGCTATCAATCCCTGCCTAGCCAGACAGGTAGACTCGCAATGACGAATATACACTTTGCAAGTCATTGTGGCTTCGACTACGCCCGCCTGAACGGAACGGGCAGGCTCAGCCACCGGGTGAAGTACACAGAGATATAGCCTAACTAACGGCAAACAGGCTCAGCTACCGAAATTCGTACATTTCCAAATTATCAAATCAACCAATCTTCAAATTAATTCATTGGTACATTAAACAATTGCTACATTTTCACATTAATCCATTTTCACATTAACCCATTTTCAAATCAACCAATCACCAAATTAACCCATTACTACATTTCCACATTAACTCATTATCAAAACAACCCATTTCCAAATTATCAAATCAACCAATCTTCAAATTAATACATTGGTACATTAAACAATTGCTACATTTCCCTATTAACTCACTTCCAAATCAACCAATCACCAAATTAATACATTGGTACATTAAACAATTGCTACATTTTCACATCAATCCATTTCCAAATAAACCCATTCACCCATCTTCAAATTTTCAAATTAGCTCATTTTCAAATTAATTCATTTCCACATTGACCAATTTCCACATTAAACCATTAATCCATTAAAAAACAAAACCCCCATCAATTGCTTGACGGGGGTTTGTTTATAGTAAGGGAAGTTCTTATTTCACTTCCTCGAAATCTACGTCCTCTACGTTATCGGCTTCCTTGGCCTCTCCGTTGGAAGATGCTGTATCAGCGCCACCTGCAGGAGCACCTTGTTGTGCTTCGGCCTGTGCCTTGTACATTTCTTCAGAAGCTACTTTCCAAGCCTCGTTTATCTTATCCAAAGCCGGAGTAATCAAAGCCAAATCTTTGGCTTCATGGGCTTTTTTAAGCTCCGCAAGGGCATCCTCGATAGGCTTCTTCTTATCCGCAGATAATTTATCGCCAAACTCGGTCAATTGCTTCTCGGTCTGGAAGATCATTCCGTCCGCTTCGTTCAATTTATCGGCAGTTTCTTTTGCTACTTTATCCGCTTCCGCATTGGCTTCCGCCTCTGCTTTCATTTTCTTGATCTCTTCCTCTGTTAATCCTGAAGAAGCCTCAATTCTAATGTCCTGCGTTTTGTTGGTAGCCTTATCGGTAGCCGAAACTTTTATAATACCATTGGCATCGATATCAAAGGTAACCTCGATCTGTGGAGTTCCCCTTTGTGCTGGTGGAATACCATCCAAATGGAAACGACCTATAGTCTTGTTATCCTTTGCCATTGGGCGTTCTCCCTGCAATACGTGGATCTCAACAGAGGGCTGATTGTCAGCAGCTGTAGAGAATACCTGCGATTTTTTGGTAGGGATGGTCGTGTTGGCCTCTATCAATTTGGTCATTACACTCCCCATAGTCTCAATACCTAGGGAAAGTGGTGTAACATCCAATAAAAGAACGTCTTTTACATCTCCTGTCAATACCCCACCTTGTATAGCGGCACCTACGGCAACCACCTCATCAGGGTTAACCCCTTTGGAAGGTTTCTTGCCAAAGAATTTCTCAACCGCATCCTGTACGGCAGGAATCCTGGTAGAACCACCTACCAAAATAATCTCGTCAATATCGCTCTTGCTCAATCCGGCTGCTTTTAGGGCAGTGGCACAAGGCTCAATAGTACGTTTTACCAAATCGTCTATCAATTGCTCAAACTTGGCTTTGGTCAAGGAACGTACCAAATGCTTAGGTCCTGAAGCCGTAGCAGTAACGTAAGGAAGGTTAATTTCGGTCTGTGCAGAAGATGACAACTCAATTTTTGCCTTTTCTGCAGCCTCTCTCAAACGTTGCAATGCCATAGCATCTTTACGAAGGTCTATCCCTTCTTCCTTGTTGAACTCATCGGCCAACCAGTCGATAATTTTCTGATCCACATCATCACCACCCAAGTGGGTATCCCCATCTGTGGCCAAAACTTCAAAAACACCGTCACCCAATTCTAGGATGGAAACATCATGTGTTCCTCCACCAAAATCGAAAACCACTATTTTCTGGTCAGTATCCTTTTTGTCCATCCCGTAGGCCAAAGAGGCTGCGGTAGGCTCGTTTATAATTCTTTCTACGGTAAGTCCGGCAATTTCACCGGCCTCCTTGGTAGCTTGTCTTTGCGCATCGTTAAAGTAAGCAGGAACGGTAATTACCGCTCTTGTTACGGTCTGCCCTAGGTAATCCTCGGCAGTTTTCTTCATTTTCTGAAGAATCATGGCCGAAAGTTCCTGAGGAGAATACAAACGTCCGTCTATATCTACCCTTGGAGTATCGTTATCTCCTTTAACCACTTTATAAGGTACCCTTGCGGCCTCCTTACTGGATTCGGAGAATTTATTTCCCATAAAACGTTTTATGGAATAAATGGTTTTGTTTGGATTTGTAACTGCCTGTCTTTTGGCAGGATCCCCAACTTTGATCTCGCCACCCTCTACAAAAGCAATGACAGATGGAGTAGTTCTCTTACCTTCTGCGTTTGGGATTACAACAGCTTCGTTACCCTCCATAACCGAAACGCAAGAGTTTGTTGTTCCTAAATCTATTCCAATAATTTTACTCATGTTTATATATTTACTGTGTTGAAAAATCTTTTTAGCACTCGGGTCTAATAGGTCAAGGATTGTGCCATGACAAAAAATATGACAAGCTGTCAGAACCAAATCTCAAATTGATCAAAAATTGCAGGTTAATCTGCTTTTTTGGGCATTCCCCCTTGGCGAAAATATGCCAAGGGGTCGTGCTTTCCATTGCTAGTCCCAAAAGTGTCCCTCCCCAGGTCCCCTTTTGGGAGCTATCCATTTCAATCACTAATGCGCTTTTTAGTTGAAAGTTCAATGTTATAAAGTTCAAGGTTCAAGGTTGAGATTAGTAGTGAGAACCTAGAGTCTGGAAACTGGACTAGGGACTTATGTTCAAGGTTCAATGCTCCAGGGTCAAAGTTGAAAGTTCAAAGTTCAAGGCCGTCACTTCGAGTGATCCGACGAATGAGGATTGTATCGAGAAGTAGACGGTGTGCACCAAACATATTCTTTAGCCAAAAGCCATTAGCCACTATTGTCCGGTCGAGCCTGCCTGACGGCAAGGCAGGCCTGCCTATCGGTAGACAGGCGCAGTCGAGACCTCATAGTTTATAATAAGCCTTAAGTGGTAATCAGTGAACAGTTTTCGGTTTAATGTTCAAGGCCGTCACTTCAAGCCTGCCTACCGGCAGGTAGGTGATCCGACGAAGGAGGATTGTATCGAGAAGTAGACGGTGTGCACCAAACCGGTTCTCGATACAAAATGCCTACCGGCAGGTAGGCGTTTTAGCATAACGAAGTGAAGCAAAATTTTATCGAGAAGCTCTCCAACTGACGCTAGGGACTGGAATCTTGGTACCGACCATATTCCCCTCTTGGGAGGGGCTAGGGGTGGGTTTTTGCGGGAG
>TARA_R100000935_G_scaffold34362_1_pt1 | contig 19767 bp, 16 predicted proteins | sample TARA_R100000935 | Tara Oceans TARA_R100000935 (sample SAMEA2621502) | marine metagenome | biome: marine biome (ENVO:00000447); feature: surface water layer (ENVO:00002042); material: "saline water (ENVO:00002010), including plankton (ENVO:xxxxxxxx)" | depth 5 m | reverse complement strand
AGACTTGGTATTCCTTTCCGCGGCGCTGTGTCAATTGGCAAGTCCGCTTGAGGGCGTTAGGGGAGGGGGATGACTGATCCACGTATTTCTCCCGACGACACGTCCCGCCGCGACCAGCGTGTGCTGCGCATTGGCACGCGCGGCTCGCCGCTCGCGCTCGTGCAGGCCCGGCAGGTGGCGGCGGCGCTGGAAATTCACTCCGGCGGAGCATGGCGTGGCGAAATCGTTACCTTCACGACATCCGGAGACCAGCTGACAACTGAGCGTCTGATTGATGCGGGCGGCAAGGGTCTGTTTACACGCGAACTCGATGCGGCGCTCGACCGGGGAGAGGTGGACGTGACCGTGCACAGTCTGAAAGACGTACCGTCGGTCTTGCCTGAGGGGCAGCATTTTGTGGCGTTCCCGGATCGGGAAGACCCGCGCGAAGGTTTTCTGTCGCCACATGCAACCAGTTTGAACGAATTGAAACAGGGTGCACGTGTGGGCACCGCCTCCCTACGAAGGGAATCGCAGACTTTGGCGCTGCGCCCCGACGTCGAGATCGTGACGTTCCGCGGCAATGTCGCGACCCGTATGCGCAAGCTGGAAGAGGGCTTGGCCGATGCCACCTATCTCGCAATGGCCGGTCTGACCCGCCTCGGCATGGCGCATTTGGCGCACCCGATCCCGCTGGATGACATGCTGCCAGCCGCTGGGCAGGGGATCGTCGGCGTTGTGGCGCGCGAAAGTCTGGCTGAGGATGCTGCAGAGGCGTTCGGGAAGATGAACCACGCTCCGACCGAGGCCGCTGCCCATATCGAACGGGCTTTTCTTGCAGCACTCGACGGCAGTTGCCGCACGCCGATTGCGGCGCACACGTTTGACAAGGGCGACACCTGGTTTGTGAAGGGCGAAGTTCTGTCGCTGGACGGCAAGCAGACTTGGTCTGCCAGCGGATCGTGTGCCAAGGCGTCCGCATTGCAGCAGATGACGGATCTGGGGGCCAGGCTTGCCGCTGACATCCGCGATGCGGCGGGCGGTGAACTGCCAGCCTTCGGCAGTGCATGGTAAAGCCACCGGTCATCGTGACGCGTGCGGAGCCTGGAGCCTCCGAGACCGTGACACGGCTGATGGATATGGATTTTCATGCCATTCGGTCTCCCATGCTCGAGTTGAAAGCGCTCGAAGCGCCGTTGGTGGACTTGTCGGGCATCTACAATCTGGTCTTCACGAGCGCGAATGGCGTTCGGTTCTTCGTGGAAGCTGTCGGAGGTATCACGGAGCACGTCGCTGATCTGACTACGTGGTGTGTAGGGCCCGCGACGGCGGATGCGGCTGAAACAGCAGGGTTCCAGAGAATTGTACGGGGAGATGGAAATTCTGATGAACTCGCCCGCTTGATCCTGTCTTCGGAATGCACAGAAGACGGTTTTCTTCATATTGCGAATTCGGCGGCAGCCGGAAACCTGGTCGCGCAACTGTCCGCTGCCAAATGCGATGCCCGATTTCTGGCGCTCTATGAGACGGTTCCAGCATCAGCCCTGCCTGCGGATGCGGTTCAGGCACTCCGCTCCGGTTCAGGTGCGGTTGTTCTGGTTCATTCAGCCAAGGCTGCGCATGTTTTTGCGGCTCTTTCTGAAAGCATACCAATGGAGACCAATATCTGCGTCGCAATTTCGGAGGCTGCCGCAGCCCCGTTAAAGTCTTCGCAGGCGCGGGCCCTTATATCTGCTGTCAGGCCCAATGAGGACGCGCTCATGGAGGCTTTGTTGCTGGCTTGCAAAGAGCTTTGATCGCTGCCGAACTATATGCGATTGTGGCCCGAACTCCCGTCTGAAGGGAAATGTGATTGATGACCGAAGATTCGACACCGGAAGATGACCATATCGGCTCATCTGAGCCGATTGATGCTGATTTCGAACCTGCCCCTGAAGAAGGCGCGCGGGGACGCGGTGGCGTTTCTGCGGGGCCAGGCTGGCTGGGTGCACTCGTTTTGTCCCTGTTTGCGGCCGGTCTTGGCGGTATTCTCGGCATGGCCGGTTCACGATATCTGGCAAACAATCCGACCAATCCCGGTAGGGTGGATTCGCGCCTGACCGACATGGAGTCAGGTCAGGAAGAAGTATCCATCCGTCTGGCCCGGACGATCCGCGAGCAGGACGGATTGAGTGCGAGCATCTCTGCCCTCGCAACCGAGGTCGAAGCGCTGGCCCAGCGCGAAACCGGGTCAGCCGCTACGATAGATACAAGCGCGCTTGATGAGCTTCAGCAGCGCGTCGTTGCGCTCGAGTCTATCGACACGACAGGTGAGGTCAGTCCGGAAGATGTCTCCCGCGCTGTTGCCAGCCTTGAATCTCGGATGGACAGGCTCGCCCGATCAGTTGAGCAATTGGAAGCGGCACCGAGCGGCGTCCAGATCGAACGGGTGATCGAGGTTGAAACCAAACTTGCCGAACTGCGCGACGATTTGAATGAAGCCAAGCTCTCGAACAGCCGCGACGCCGAACAGATGGCGGGATTGATTGCGGGCATGCGTCAGGATGAGGCCGCTGCGCGCGGGGCAGCCGAAGCAGCGTCCCAAACGGCCGACATGGCCCGTGCGGTGTCCGCAATAGAGGCTGCCTCTCGGAAAGGCGGAGGTTTTGCGCCGGAACTGCGCATGCTCAGGTCGCAATTACCGGATGATTCTTCAGTTCGACAGCTGGCGTCCATATCCGCGGACGGGGCGCCGACGGTTGCAGAGCTCCAGGCTTCTTTTGATGTCGCGCGACTGAAAGCAGAAGCGGCCATTCCGGACACGTCGGAAGAGGGACTGTCCTGGCTCAACCGCGCTTTCGGGGACGCTGTCAGTGTGCGGCGGCTGGACGGCGAGGACAGCGAACCGGATGCCATTCTTGCCAAGGCCAGTGAAGCGCTGGCAGTCGGCGACCTCGGAGAGACGGTAGAAATGATAAGCCGACTTGAAGGCGAGCCCGCCGGAGCCATGGCCGACTGGACCGCGCAGGCAAACCGGCGCATCACTTTGGAAGCGGCGCTGGAAGCCTTGCAACAACGCCTCCTTGAAGGGAAACAATAGGCCCCCATGAATCGGATTGTCCTGTTTGTCGTAATCTTGCTGCTGTTTGCAGTAGCGGCTTCGTTCGCCTGGTGGGCACTGTCACTGCCGGGTGCGGTGACTGTTCCGTATGGCGAGCAGGAGATCTCGATCCAGTCGGGTCTGGCCGCATTTCTCATGCTGTTGCTCGGCGGCGTGATCGCCTTTGCCTGGTGGATCCTGAGCGGCCTGTTCATCCTGCCTGGAAAGATTGGAAAGTCCCGCCAGGTATCGCGTACGCGCAAGGCCAATTCCGCGCTGACAGAAGGCCTGCTTGCTGCCGAAGCGGGCGATGCCAATACCGCGCTGAAACTGGCTCGCAAGGCCGGGAAGCATGCGGACGATGAACGATTGCAATTGTTGCTCGAAGCCCGCGCCGCCGAAGCCAATGACGACTGGGCTGGCGCTGAGCGGGCTTGGGGCCAGTTGACACGGCTGCCGGGCGGGCAGCTGGCGGGCTTGCGCGGATCAGCATCGGCTGCGGCTGAGCGCGGTGACCAGCAGACGGCGGAGTCCCGGGCGCGAGAGGCGCTGGGCATCAAATCCTCGGCCGATTGGCCGTTCAACTCGCTTTTCGATTTGCAGGTCGCGCGAGGTGAGTGGACCAGGGCGCTGGAAACGCTCTCAATTGGTGAGAAGCGCGGACTCATCAAGGGCGATAGTTTACGCCGTCGCCGGGCCGTATTGCACACGGCGCGAGCCGCTGGCTTGCCGCATGACCGCAAATTGGAAGCCCAGAAAGAACTCGCCGAGGCCATGCGATCTGCCCCGGCATTTTCGCCTGCGGCTTGGCATGGCGCACGCCAGCTGATGACCGATAGCAAGGCAAAATCAGCGCAAGGCGTGCTGGAAACGGGCTGGAAGGCGCGGCCACATCCGGCGCTAGCACAATTGTCTCGTCGCCTTGTTCCACAGGACACGCCAGAGAATATTTCAGCGCGCCTCAGGGCCCTGATCAATACAAACCCCACTCATCGCGAAAGCCGTATCCTGGAGGCCGAACTGGCTATGGATTTGGCCGACTGGACAGGTGCGATCAAGGCGCTTGCCTTGCTGGTCGAAGAGAATCCGACGGCACGGCTTTGCTTGCTGATGGAGCGCGCCCTGAAAGGCTATGGTGATACGTCTGAAGCCGAACGCTGGGGCCGCATGGCCGTTTCCGCGTCGCGCGAGCCGGACTGGTCGGATCTGGATCCGAAAGGCATGGCGTTCGACTTCTCGCAGCGTAATTGGAGTCGGCTCGTCTACACGTTTGGCGATGTCGGAGACCTTGTCCATCCACGTTATGAATCCTTCGGACGCGAGCTTGAAGCCGGCCGGGTCATGGCGCTGCCGTCTCCGGATGAAGAGGATGATCTCGCCACTGCCACTGCGCCGAGCGACCCCCGCATGCCGCCGCTGGATTATGTCACGGATGACGACTAGGCTTGGCGACTGCAGCTGCCGGGCCGCCCCGCACAAAAGCATCTTGCGAAAATGGGCCTCTGTCGGTATGACGCGGGGCTCATAAGTGGGTATGCCGCTATAGCTCAGCTGGTAGAGCATCGCATTCGTAATGCGGGGGTCAGGTGTTCAAGTCACCTTAGCGGCACCATTTTTATCCAATAATAACATCTATTTAAGCAAGCGTTACGAGTGATCGTGCGATCACTTATCTCGCGCGACCTGGATCTGTGGGCATACGCAAACGGCGTCACCCTGGACTTCTCACGGCCTGGAAAGCCCACAGACAATGCGTTTATCGAGGCGTTCAATGGTCGATTAAGGGCGGAGTGCCTGTCTGCAAACTGGTTCATGAGCCTGCCAGATGCCCGCGAAAAGCTGGAGTGTTGGCGTGGAAACTACAATACGGTAAGACCTCATAGCGCGATCGGAAACAAACCCCCGGCCGCGCTGATCAATCACGCAGGCGTCACCAGTCCGCCATCGTGAAAAGGCCGGAAAACTCTAACCGGCAATGGTCCAGAATTGGGTCTCAGAGCAAATCGAGTCAACGCATATGAAGATTTGACCGAACCATTGGCGCGATGTCTCGGTCTATTGGGGCGATTTGGAGACGATACCGCTGATTCCCACATCTAGCGATTCAAGCAGTTCTACCAGCACCAGCTCTGCGAGCCGGGAAAACCGGGCTTCGTCGGCAAGTGACAGCGCGAGATTCGGAATGGCCGACTCCATCATTACTAGAATCTTGGCAAAGCACAATTGATGCCAAAAGGGCCGTCGAGGCACTTTTTGACGGGATCAATCGTATGCGGCTGCAGAATAGTCCGCGAATGCGACTTGTACGATCTCTTCCAGTTCGGTGACTTCCGCATCGGTCAGCTTGGCGAAAGCGCGGGTCCGTCTCGCCTTGGACAGATGGCCGTTGTTCTGCCGAACGAACATGATGAAGTCCTTGGCCAGACGGTCCGGCATTTCGACACGGTTCATGATATTGCGCTCAGCGTCATCATGGGCGCGAAGATAGGCGATTTCCTTTGGGAGGTCGGTCTCGATGGTTCGCTGGACGCAGGCATACAAGAACTCTGCTGCTTCTGTTGCGTCGAAGTAGCGATAGAGATCGCCCGTGTCATTGAGCACTTCGACATTGCGCTCAGGCGTGGCGCGCCAGTCGATAAATGGCATCAGCGGAGCGGTGTGGGCTTGCAGTGTTGCCCTGTATTCGTCGATCCGGTCGAGCATGACGCTGGAGACCGGAAACACCATGCCCGCAGGGGCAAATTTCCGTTCGGCCAGAACATGATGGATCAGGCAGCGGTGCAGGCGTCCGTTTCCGTCCTCGAGCGGGTGAATATAGACAAAGCCGAACGCAAGGACGGCCGCTTGAATGACTGCATCGACCTTCGTTATGCGCAACCGATTGTTGCAAGTATTCCAGGCAAGCATCATGTCCGGCAGATCGACCGGCCTTGCACCAATGAATTCGGGCAGTGGATCCTGATTGTGGTCGCGTTCACCCAGAAACACACCGGCAGTCCGATAACCGACCGAGGTGAAGCGGTCATCTCCCAGAAGAATTCTGTGTAGCCGATAGATCTCCGTCTGGTTCATTGGGCGTCTACCGGCCTCCTTAATGGCGTTGGCCCAGCGTTCAAGACGGCTGCGCGGGGGACGTTCGCCCTCGATTGCAAAACTCGCCTGACTGTCTGCCAGAAGCATGAAGCTGGCGGCTCGGGAAATCAGATGCGCGCCGGTCTGGCCTACGGTTTCCTGCGCTGCGTGTGCAAGGTCTCTGGCAATGAAGCCTTGCAGAGCCTCGGTTCTGCGCACGATCGGGCAGAAACCCTTGCTGCCCAGCAGATTGTCCCTGACGCGGTGGCGCTGCGAAAGATGCGGACGATCAAGGGTAATATAGTCACTGGGATCAAGCGCATCGACCGCCGCGATGCTTGCCGCGTCGGGGATATCCAGTTTCTGGCCCGTGAACTCTTCGTAGAAGAACCAGAGCCTGCGGGCGAATACGCCTGTTGGTGCGCTTGCAATATAGGCTTCAAGGGGTTGCGGGCCGAGGGCATCGAATGCGCGCTTCAGAATCAGAAGGTCGAATGTTTCGTTGCGGAGCGCGAAGACTATGTGGGCGATTGGATCCTTGCCCGGATTGTATCTCTTGTCGAACAGCCGCCAGGGTCCTTCGCGCCGCTGACTTCCGCTGATATGACCAAATGAGACACAGGCGGGAGCGCGCACAGGTGCCTCAAGCCCGAGACCGTGCACGAGGGCGGCCCATCCGATCAGGTTGGAGTTTTCCGGGAGCATTTCGTCCTGGAAGCTGGCGGGAGAGTCTGAAGGGAAGGCCATGCGTCGAAAAACTCTTATTGGTGTCGAAATATAATTGGATTTTTGCAGTATCGTCGAAAAAGAACAATTACTCGATAACGTCGAAAACTGCAATCAATCGTCGAAGATGGCATCAAGAGAGATCAATTCGTCGAGAAAGCATGCTAACTGTGCGTACTTGAGCCCATCAGTCCATGGGCCAACTCATCCTGTCGAAACACCCAATGCGGCTGCGACCATGTCCGATACATCATTGGCCGCTTGTCTTGCTGCGATGCCGGTCAGGTGTGCGTAGCGCTGAGTGGTCGATGTATTCTTGTGGCCGAGCAGGGCGCCGATGATGGGGAGTGACAGCCCGTTGGCTGCACCGAAGCTGGCAAAGCTGTGCCGCAGGTCGTGCATGCGAAAATCTTCCAGATCGGCAGCCTCGCGCACCTCGCGCCAGATCTTGGGGAGGCCCTGATAGGGGCCCGTGCCTTTTGCATCCGGAAAAACCCAGGTTTCATGAGCGCGCGGCGCTTCAGACAGGAGTTTTTGAACCGCGCCTGAGATGGGTCGAATAGATTTGCCGGATTTCGTGGCATCCAGCCGAAGGAAGCCGCGCTCGAAATCAATCTCGGACCATTTCAATTCCATGATTTCGCCGCGTCGCGCACCGGTGAGGGACAAAAGACGAATGATGCGGAGGGCACTTGCCGCCTCGCCGCGCGCCTCGGCCTGAGTGAGATATCGCTCGCGCTGCACACCGAGGGGAATGCGGACACCGTGGCAGGGGTTCTTTTCCAGGAGTTCGAGATCCAGGGCATAGGCGAAGACGCTCTTGAGCATCGCGATCGTGCGACGCGCGGTGCCCATACCGCCTTTGACTTCCTGGATACCCGAGATTTCGCTTTCTGCTTCTTGGCTGTGGCGCCAGACGCGATTCCGTCACGCAGACGAACAATGTCGTGCTTCTTGACCTCGGTAACCGGCATCTTCCCGAGAATGGGGTTCACGTGGACCCGCAACAGCCGGATGTCGTCATTGTATCGTTGCGGCTTGCGGGGCGCACCTGTTCGGCGATTGAAAGGCGCAGCTTCCTTTCCCCAAAGTTCAATGAGGCCCCAAAGTTCAATGAGGGCTGACACTTTCATGATCCCGAGTTCGTCCCGCCTGCGTTCCGCTTCGGGATCAAGTCCGATACGGGCCTCAGACCGGAAGTCCTTCGCCTTGCTTCGTGCCGCTTCACACCGAAGGTCAGTCGTCTTGCCAAGCGAAACCATGCGCTCGCGCGCCAGACGCCCCTGGCCGATACGATATCGGATAATGAAGGACTTGACGCCTGTTGGCATCACCCGGAGGCCGAACGCGGCGATCTCGGTGTCCCAGATGATAAAGCGCTTGTCTTCTGGTTCGACTGAATCGATAAAAATCTGAGTGAGCTTGTGTTTTCGTGACGACATTTTCCGGCTCATATCTCCCATATTTTCATCTGCATACGGCTGTTTTGTGCTCGCACCATGTCCGCACAGGTGGCGCTTTTGTGCGCAAATGTAGTCAAACGAGCGCAGACATGAATATCTTGCAGCACTTTGTTTTCGTTGTAAAATATCATACTTCCGCAGAGGTCCGCAAGCTTGCTCATGGGAATAAAAGCCTAATTATATCGTTGACAAAGCAGCCCCGAATGTGATTCTTTAGTCCTATGGACAGGCCGGAACTCACAATTGAGATTGAGGTGACCTCTCAGATGATCGAGGCGGGCGCTCGCCTTTTTTCTGGAAAGTATGCTGAAACAGAGGTCAGGCTTTTTGACCTTGAGGAGCTGGTGGCCGACCTATATCGCGTAATGGTCGCAGCTCGGACTTTAGGCCCTGAAGATGTTGATGCGTTGCTAGATTCACTCGCTCGGCTCGAATACAGTCCTTTCGAAGGATATCTTCCGTTATGATCTCTTCGGCATGCCCTCTATTACCGTCATGGAAGTAGAGGTGCATACTCAGCTCCCCTTCCTTATCTGTCTTAGAAAACATCGCATGGCAGTATATATTTCGGCGTTTGACCAGGTACTTTACTTCTGAAATCAGGCTGTCGAAGAAGCGACATTCTTTGTCGTCTGTAGGGATTGTTCGGGCAGCCTTGTCCAGCATGTCCAAACGCCTACTGAAGTCGGTATTAACACCAAGAATGTGTCGGCATGCGGAGTCATCTAGTTTTGTGATACTGGAAAACAGAAATGGTAGGCTTAGTTCGATGGCGGCGAACTGGGCAATGAACGTGGATAATTGGATTGCGATTCCAGTTTCACTTTCCATCACACTGACCGACCGATGCTGTTTTTCAGAAATGTGAAAGTCAGACGGTCGCTTGAATCTATCAGGAGTTTTCATGACTGATCCCAAAGACAAAGATTTCAACGAAACCCTCAAGCGGATGATGGACGCAAAGCCAAAGCCGCATGAGGAGATGAAGAAGGGGCGCGAGCCGAAGCCCGCGCCCTCGAAGTCACCACGCTCTAAGAGCGCTTCTTGATGGTCTCCACCACGGTTTTGCTGGGGCGGCGTTTCGCCTGCGCAATCGTGATGAACTGACCTGACGTGGCGTCGCGGCCAATCTTGAAAGTGCCCTTCTTGGGCGGGTTTCTCTTAATAGCCATGTCAATGGCTCCTCTATTAACCGAGGGGCCGTTGACTGCATCCCACCTTTGCGATTCAATGGAATCGCTTCACTAAAGCGAGTGTCGGCGCGGCCCCTCCAGTGGGTTAGCCGATTGGTGATTCGAGTTGTTGGACCGGCTCGAATCACCGCAATCACCTGATGATTCAACCAGTATTTGGGTTCTGAGTCGAATCCCTTGTTTTCATTTGGTTTTTGCTTCGTTCGCGGAGTGTTCTCACGCGTCGGACGTGCTGCTTATGCGAAACCGGCTTCACCAGTCCGCCGATAGGTCAGGCGCTTGCCTGCAACCATTTTGAGAAGTGCGTTGTGGCGATCCTCATCAGTAAAGCCAAGCTTGGTGCGTCGGTTATAACGGAAGTCAAACTCAGTCAGGTAGCGTTGCAGGTGGGCTTCCCCGCAATGCTGGTACACGCCGATCATGCCGCGCTTGAAGATGGAGAACACATTCTCGATTGAGTTTGAGTTCACGTCGCCACGGGCATACTCGCCAGCGGAGTGATTGGTAGTCTGGTGACGGGCAAACTCTTGGCCTGTCGTCGTGTAGAGGCGAGATTCATCGGTGTGCAGGCGCGACTTGCGGTCTGCATTCTTCACGAGGATCTCACGAACGGTTTTCTTGGTGGCCACGTTCACATGAAAGGTGCGGGTCTGGCCGCCGCGCTCAATAAGGCCAACGATAACGCGCTTCTGTGCGCCGCCTGATTTGCCGGACTTGGTGTAAGGCGTTCTGCGGTTAGGCGACTTGTAAGGCACGTCACGCTTTCCGTGGTACATTTCGTCGGCTTCGATCACCTTGCCTTTGCCACCCAGAGGGCCGGACGTGCCGTCCTCTTTCATTGCCTCACGGATGCGATGGAACATGAACCAAGCCGTCTTGTAGGTAACGCCAATCGTGCGGTGCAGTTGATGGGCAGACATGCCTTTCTTGGAGGAGGTCAGCAGGTAGGTTGCCAGCAACCACTTATGAAGCGGAACCTTGGAGCGCTCGAATACGGTGCCAACCGTTACCGTGAATTGCTTGCGGCAGGCATTGCACTGGTAGAGGCCCTTGCGCTCCTTGCCTTCAGGGTGCGCGGCAGACGGACGAGAACGAGCGCCCTTGATGGCCGTGACGTGCTTATCCCCCACGCATCCGCAGTGCGGGCAGACCGCGCCATCAGGCCAGCGCTGGGCCTCAAGGTGCTCGCGGGCTGCGTCGGCGTTTTGAAAGATTGGGTTGGTGAGGTTCGTCATGTCGTTCTCCGTTGAGAACAATATGCTTTTTGGTCACTGCTTTGTCAAGTATATAATTAGGAATAAAAGCCTATTCGCAATGCGGGGGGTCAGGTGTTCAAGTCACCTTAACGGCACCATTTTCTTTCCGACAATCCATTGCCTTCAGGCGCTTGTCCGATGCGCAGTCCCCTCCAGAAACGCGCGCGCTGTTGATAGATCCTGCGCGAAACGCTGGCATTCGGTTCGGGCACGGTCCGGGTCTGGCAAGCGAAGCAGATAGGCCGGATGGACCGTGACCAGCACGGATGCCGCGCCGGGCTGAGGCAAGATCTTGCCGCGCATATTCGACACCTTGACCGAGTGGCCCAGCACGCCGCGCGCCGCGCTTGCCCCCAGCGCAATGATCAGGTCCGGCTGAACATGCCGGCGTTCCAGGTCGAGCCACCAGCGGCAGGTGTCGATCTCTCCCGCATTGGGTCTTTGATGCATGCGCCGTTTGCCGCGCGGCTGGAATTTGAAATGCTTCACGGCATTGGTGACATATGCCTCATTCCGGTTCAGCCCGGCGTCGTTCAGCACCCGGTCCAGCAACTGTCCGGCAGGTCCAACGAAGGGGCGGCCGGAAATATCTTCCTGATCTCCAGGCTGTTCACCGACAATCATCAGTCGCGCATCGGTCGGTCCTTCGCCAGGTACTGACTGAGACGCGTCCTTGCAGAGTGGGCACCGCGTGCACGCCGATAGCGCTTTTCTTATTTCGGGCCATGTCTGATGCGCCGGGGCAGGGGCGGCCTTTCCGATCCGCTGGCGGGTCAGGACTTCGGCCAGCGGGTTCGGTGCGCGCTCGGGCTGAAGCTGCATGGATTTCGCCCTTTCTGATGCGGACGCAATCAGGTTCGGGATGAGGTCGGCTTCAGGCAGGTTCTTCCAGTATTTGCGCGGCATCTCCGAAGTCATCGCAGTCACTTTCAGGCGCGCTGGATTGAAGATCGATTTGAAATAGGTGCGCCATTGGTCCTCAACCGCGTCAGCCGGAGGCACATCGGACTTGCTTCCCCCGTCGGCGTAGCGAAGCGTTGTGCCGTCCCACGCGGCGGACATGGACGGTGTGACGATGACCCAGTCCATGTTTGGAAACCGGCGTTGGAAGAAAGGTGCGCTGAGTTCAAGTGTCCGATGAGTGGGTTCGAACCAGGCTGCAAACTCTTGCCGACCGACGCCCCCCGCATTTACCTGTCTGAACCGAACAAAGGCGTGGGTCTTGTGAACATCCCGCCGGATCGTCTTGTCGCAATCTTCCAACCATTTCACATCCGTTTCCGTGATACGGCTGAGATAGGCACCCTCCTGCTGGAGTCGCCACAGGATCCTGTAGAGCCGGATGAACCGGCTGGTGTCGGTGTGACAGACGACGCGTCTGGCGCGGTCAATAAACAGTTTCGGAACACGAGGTCTGGAAGACGAAGGCGGAGCGGGGTGCGGCTGGTAAGCGGGTGTTGCAAACAATGTTCCAGCGTCACCTGCAATGTGCCACTCGACTTCGTCCGGTTTGACGCCTTCGGCCAGTAGATGTCGGGACAATCTGCGCCAACCGTCAAAGTCTGTTGGTGACTGCAATTCGACAGTGATCATGAAAAAAGGTCCAACTGTCTTGGCCGCGAAACAAAGCGATCTCTCAAGCCAAGGGAATCGGTCAGATGGCCCGGCGACCAGTTTGCCGCTGTGATAAATGGCCGGATATTTTTCAGACTGCGTACGATCTTACCGAGGTCTGTCAGCGTCAATCGCGTATGCCGTCTCGCTTGAATGATGCGCTTGGCGGACGCCGGACCGAGCCCGGGTATCCGCAACAATTCTCCGTAGGAGGCCTTGTTGATATCCATTGGGAACACCCCTCGGTTCTTGAGTGCCCAAGCCAGTTTTGGATCGATGTCGAGATCCAGCATGCCGCCCTCGGCGACCGACGTGATTTCTGAGGTCGAGAAGCCGTAGAAGCGAAACATCCAGTCAGCCTGGTACAGGCGGTGTTCCCTGATCAGGGGCGGACGGATGGGTGGCAGGTCGGCACTGGCATCCGGCACCGGGCTGTAGGCGGAATAGTAGATGCGCTTCAGGCCATAGCCAGCATAGAGTCGCGAGGATGACTGCAAGATATCGGCATCGCTGGATGCGTCTGCTCCAACAATCATCTGGGTTGATTGCCCGCCCGGAGCAAAAGCTGGCGGCTTGGCACGCTTCAGCAGGCGGCTGGTCTTGGCATCCTTCGCATTGTCGATTTCGTGACGTATATCCGCCATCGCCTTGCGAATGGTCTGGCCGCTCTTTTCCGGGGCGTAGTGAGACAGTCCCTGTTCGGATGGAAGCTCGACATTCACCGACAGCCGGTCGGCGTAAATGCCGGCTTGGCGGATCAGTTCCGGGTCGGCCTCGGCGATGGTCTTCAAATGTATGTAGCCGAGAAAGCCATGGTCTTCCCTCAGGCTGCGGGCAACCTCCATCAATTGTTCCATCGTATAATTCGGAGATCGAATAATACCTGATGACAAGAAGAGGCCTTCGATATAATTGCGCTTGTAGAAGTCCAGAGTCAGTTTGACGATCTCGTCCACAGAAAAACGCTCTCGCTGCACGTTCGATGACGACCGGTTGATGCAGTAGCGACAGTCGAAGACACAAAAATTGGTCAGCAGCACTTTCAGAAGTGAAATACACCGCCCATCCGGCGCGTAGGAATGGCAAATTCCCATCCCTTCGGTGGATCCGATTCCGGCTGTGCCCAGTGCATTGCGTTTCCTGGACCCTGACGACGCGCAAGACGCGTCATATTTCGCAGCGTCCGCTAGAATTTCCAGTTTCTGTATGATCGTTCGACGCGCCATGATCTGTTCTCCAAGATATGGAACATATCACGAACACGCTGGGCCGCACTAATCTATGTCAGCGATTTGGTCGGAGTGCTCACCCACAACAGGTGTTACCTGGCCATTCAGGCGAGCCGGCGTTCTAAAGACGCCGAATGCTCGCGGGAGGACCGTGCAAGGCAAAATGCGATCAGTTTGTCCACTGCCATGGGGCGCCCCGTGAGGTAGCCTTGGATCGCATCGCAGCCGAGCGCCTTGAGTGCAGCATAAGTGGCTTCATCTTCGACACCTTCACATACCACCCGCATGCCCAGCGCGTGTGCAAGATCGAATGTGGATTTCAGGATCATGCGGTCACGCTGGCTGTCCCGGACATCCGAAATCATGCTCCGGTCGAGTTTCAGTTCATCGGCCGGCAGACGCTTGAGATAGGCAATTGAGGATTGCCCTGCGCCATAATCATCAATCGCCAGCTTGATTCCGGCATCGCGGAAGGCATTCGCTGAGCAGATGGCGAGTTCAGGCTGTTCCATCACAGCCGTTTCGGTGATCTCGATCGCAATCGTCGCGCCGGACTGATTGATCGTGCCAGCGAGCTGCCGACAGAAGTCGATTTCAAGCAGCGACCTGGCAGACATGTTCACGGCAATGGCGGCGTCTAGCCCCATCAGGCGCATCGTCGACTGATCTCGTATCGCCTGCTTGATCGCCCAGAGCGTCAGCTTGTCGATTGCACCGGTTTTCTCGGCGACGGTGATGAAGCTGTCCGGCGCGATCTGACCGAAGGCCGGATGGTTCCAGCGCATCAACGCTTCGACGCCGACAACTTCATTGCTTCTGGTACATATCTTGGGCTGATAGACGAGGTGGAACTCATCACGGTCCAGTCCCGCGTTCACTTCCGTCAGCAGGGCGAGCCTGAGCTGGGGATCTTCAAACTGGGCCTCTCCCCAGCGAACCAGGTCGCGTCTTGTCCGTCGGGCATGGTCCAATGACAAGGAGGCGCGGGACAACGCTGTTTCTTCATCGTCGGTCTGGCTCGCGATCATGGCGATGCCTGCCGAAAGCTCGATAGGGAGCGACTGACCGGCGACGACGATCGTGTGTTGCAGCGCCGATCGAACGTCATCGATACATTTTTCGACACTGTCCTGGTCGCCCATTCTGATCAGCGTGCCGAGGACGGATGCTCCCAAATGGTAATGCGTGAGACCTGTGCCGGTTTCGTAGAGACGTTCGGCAGCTGACCGGATCAGGGTTTTTGCGTTGGTGTAACCAATCGCGCCGCGTAGTTCGCCGAACCTCCTGATGCCGAATGTGACAACGAGTATGCTCGCCTCGGGGTCTGTTCTGTGCAGGTCCGTCAGGGCGGCCAGCATCGAGCGACGATTGGGCATGCCTGTCTCGGAATCATGTTCGGCCATATAGGTCAGATAGTTTGATTCCTGCTCGAGAAGTGCGCGCTTGTGCCTGGAGAAGGCATTCCAGATGCCTGCAGCCGAACTCCATCCCAATGCGAAGATCAAACTGGATGTGTTGATGCTGATTGGAAAGAAATTCTGTATGATGAACGGAATGACAAGAACGGAAGACATCACAAGAACATGGATGCCGAACAGCTGTCGCAGCGGCGTATGTCTTGCCACCACACTGGTTATCATGAGCAGCGCCATTCCGAGGATGAGCATTGGAAGTTTGGACGGGCTGGTCAGGGCTCGGTTTTGAACAAGGCTCTCATAGCCCAGCGCATGCACATAGACGCCCGGCATGGCAGGGGAATGCGGAGTAGAAAGCAGGTCTCCCAGTTCGAGTGCCGTGGCACCGATGACGACGCTGCGGCCAGCGATCAATTTGGGATCAAACCGATTGTGTAGGACATCGTCAAAGCTGATCGTATCTATCTGGTCTGCATCAATACCATAGTCGATCATGAATGCGCGTGTATCGCTGGGCTCCGCTCCGGCAAGAAGGCCTCCCAATGTGGGAATGTACTTTCCTTCATGGACAAAACCGCGACGATACTTGCGCAGGCGCCCGTCGCGGGAAAGCTCCACATTCACACTTGCGATGACGGCGTTCTCTGCCAGTTCACCAAACGGAGTATTTGACTGCCTGTAATCCCGCTGGAGGAAAGCCGGCAGGGCGATCCAGCCCGCATTGTCCTGGACAGCCTGAACCAGTGCCGCATCGCCCTCCGGTGACGACCGGGCGCTGAAATCCACGTCGAGGGCGATCATGCCAGCACCGGCGGCGTTCAGATTGTCCAGTGCCTGTGCGAAACGCTCGCGCGGCCATGGCCATTCGCCAGCCTTGCTGATGCTTTCAGCGTCGATCGTGACGATCGTGACCGTGCCGCTTGGCGCGAGCGACAGCGCATTCATCCGTGTAGAGGCGAGATTGTTGTCGAGGGATACTGATGCGCCGGAAAAAGAGAATACCACCAGGCTCAGGCAGCCAATCAGGCACCCGCGCATTCGCCAAAAAAGATCATAGACAGCGGAGAGTTTCGGACTTTTGGACACAGTGATTAGTCGTCGTCCCGATCGTCGTCACCATCATCGCCATCGTCACCGTCGAAATCGTCCGACCCATCTCCGTTTCCGTTACCATTGCCGTTTCCGTTCTCGGCACCGTTTCCGTTACCATTGCCGTTTCCGTTCTCGGCACCGTTTCCATTGCCATTCCCGTTCCCTTTATCAGCGCCATTTCCATTCAGGCTGGCATTCCGAGCATTGGTTGCGGCGGCGAAGGCTGCGGCTGCCGCGTTGGCATTCGGTCCGCCAGCGTGCTCGTCTGAACTCCCCTCAGAAGCGGTGTTCGCCACAGAGTTTCCGAGCCCCTGATTGCCATTCGACCGGTCTTGCGCGGCTTCGACGCCAGCTTCGACAGGCTCAAGCAGGTTTTCCGAGGCTTCTGCGTAATCGATTGGAGGTACATTCAAGCCTTCGACACCGTTGGATGCGTCCTTCGGACCACGCACGGTGATTTCGTCAGGCGCACTGCGAACGATGGACGCCGTTTCGCCGGGGTGTACGTCTACAGAGTTACCTGCGCCTTGCGAGCGCACTTCTACCAAGCCATTTGACACGTGTACCCTACCGGCTTCCGGGCTGGCTGAGACCGTGAAGACCGTACCCTTCACCACAGCTGCGATGAGCGCAGTGTCAACGCGAAAGTGTTTCGACTTGCGGCGATCGACTTCATATGCAGCTGAACCAGCATCCTGACGGATACGGGTCATTGCGTCGGAGTTTTCCGACAGGACCAGCCGGCTCTCGGAGGCGATATTGATGCGCTGGTCATTTCGTACGAGTGTGGCCGTGCCTGTCTTGCCGGTCGTGACCAATGTTCCGGTGGGAAGCTCCATGCCCGACCGCGCCTTGGCGATAGCCGTTCCAGGCACCATGACGCGAACGACACCATGACTTTCCGCGAGTTGCCAGGAGTCTGAATCCGCACACGCGAACTGAAAACTTGCCGCTAGGCACGCGCTGAGAATACTGGCAACCAGAAATCGAAACATCTTATATAAACCCCATATATATCAGGGTATTATTAGACATCACGGCTCTAAATACCGAGTTAATATGAAACGCAGGTATTTAAGATGGCATTCACAAATTCCGAATAGGAACGAGTCTCATACTCTAATAAATGGAACACGGTCTTGCGAGCTGCGCGCACGAAAAATCTTCGCTTTCGCCTGCTCGCAGTTGCGTCGATGATAACGGTATCATCTGTAATGGCCAGTCCAGCACACGCGTTGTCGAGCTTGCTGCGGGGGCGTCTCGAAAGTCCGGAAAAAGTTGCGCCATCATGTCAGCTTGGCGACGAAGGATGCTTCACTCTTCTGGGTGTATCGGTCGTCGGTGCAGTAACGATTTCGCCTGAGCAACTGTCATTTTCTTACGACAAGCAGTTGGCCAAGCCGACTCAAATGTCAGATCTGGTGATCATCGCGGATCGTATTACCCAGGCCTACCGGGACGAAGGCTACTTCCTGTCGCAAGCGGTGGTTGACCGGCAGGCGCTCGAGGCGGGCATCGCCACGATCACGGTCATTGAAGGTCACATCTCACAGGTTGAGTTCGATGGCACACGTACTGACCTGGCGTCGCCCATCATGAAGGGCTTCACCGACGCACCGATTGCGCATCTCCCAGACCTTGACCGTCGACTGGCCCGGATCAAGGCGATCCGAGGCATGTCTGTCACCTCGCGTATCCGGCCCGACCCGGAGGATCCTTCCCGCCACGAATTGGTGCTGACGACAGATTTCGATCCGGTGGAAGGCTATGCAGGGCTGAGCAATCGGGGGTCTGAACGCGTTGGCCCATTGCAGGCATATGGAGGAGTGGCGTTCAACTCCGTCCTCGCAGATCGCGACCAATTCCGGCTGAACGTGTTCACAACGCCCGTTGACCCGGGCGAGTATGCCAGGGTGAGCGCCAATTATCGCTACTCGTTCCAGCCGGGCGACAGCCTGCTTTTTGGGGCCGCAACGGCTTTGTCGCAGGACGGGCACAATCCGAACAGTCCCGAAATTGGCGGAGAGTCCCTGTCACTCTGGATGAAGTATGAGCGTCCCCTCATTCAGCGGCGGACGCACCGTTTGTATGCGAGCGTGCAATTCGACGCGGCACATTTGGAGAATGACTGGACGTCAGGGGGCGGGTATCGAGACGAATTGCGAGTTGCACGTGTGGCGCTTCGCGGTCTCCAGACGGATGATGGATCAAAAACCTACTTTTTCGTCGAACTCTCATCCGGGTTGGACATTCTCGGCGCGTCTGGCGAGTCCGTTGAGTTCCGATCCCGCTACGATGCAGACGCGAGTTTTACCAAGCTCTACGCAAAGACATCCTACTATCACGACATTGGGAAGTATTTTGGCATCTACGCTTTGCTGTCGGGGCAGGTTTCCGATGGGCCATTGTTGTCCGCAGAGGAATTCTCTGTGGGCGGATCGGTAATGGGACGCGGGTACGGCTATGGTGAAATATCCGGTGATGAGGGCATCGCTGGCCTGTTGGAATTGCGCGCAGGCTTTTCGCCTGAGAGCGATCTGATCTCGTTTGCGCAAGGCTATGTTTCATACGACGCCGCGATGGTCTGGAATGACACGCCGACCGGGGTCCGACAGAAGGACATGGAGTCCGCTGCGCTGGGATTGCGGATCAACATTCTTGACCGACTATCGGCAGGAATCGAACTTGCCAAGCCTCTCACCCGTACGCCGTATGATGAAGACAACCGCGACTGGCAGCAGTTCTTCCAGATGTCGGTGACCTATTAGGCCAGCAGCCGGTCAACCCAGCACATAGTCGGCCTCAGCCACATAGCGGCTGGGTCCATCGCCCAAATGGCTCGAGTACAGATGGAAGCCCTCGGCCCAGAACACAGTGCTGCGATAGGCATGATGGCGTTCGACCCATGCCGCGGCTTCGTCGAGCAGAGTGCCGTGCAGGTAGGCGAGGGTAACGTGCGGCGTGAACGGGCGCCGGTCCGGCGCAAGGCCCAGGCGACGGGCGGCGCGTTCGCATTGCGCGGACAGCGCACGCAAGGCATCGCTCTCGCGCACTCGTGCCCAGACGGCGGAAGGTTCCCGCCGGCCGAACCATCCCATGCCTTCCAATGACACCTCGAACGGCGCACAGGATATCTCGACAAGCAATTCGTCGAGGTCGCGAGCGTCGGCGTGTGAGACGTCTCCAAAGAAACGTAATGTAATATGAAAATTCCGGGGCGGTCGCCAACGGGCACCGGACAGGCCGGTTTGCGTCTGGATCAGGCCCGGATGAATTTCTTCCGGAACAGGGAGGGCGGCAAACAAGCGATACATGGACCGGTTGAACAGGTTTCCGAAGCAAAAGAAAACCCGGTACAGCGACCGGGTTTTCAGAAACTTTTGCTTTTCGCCCAGTTCAGCTGGCGAGTGCGTCCAGCTTACCGAAGTGTTCTGCCAGCAAATAGTAGAACGTCACGCGTGACTTTGAGCCACCTTCGGCGCTCATCTGGTCGCAAACTGCCTTGATGGCTGCGTCCAGCTCGCCTTGAGTGTGCGGCAGACCCAGCTTGCCGCGGCACCACTTCTCGCGAATGCGATCAAGTTCAACAGAATCGCTGCAGGCGACAATGGAACTGTCCCGATTGCGCAAGGCAATCCCCAGTCGTCCC
>TARA_R100000935_G_scaffold45192_1_pt1 | contig 19828 bp, 15 predicted proteins | sample TARA_R100000935 | Tara Oceans TARA_R100000935 (sample SAMEA2621502) | marine metagenome | biome: marine biome (ENVO:00000447); feature: surface water layer (ENVO:00002042); material: "saline water (ENVO:00002010), including plankton (ENVO:xxxxxxxx)" | depth 5 m | reverse complement strand
TTTAATTTTTAAAACGTCCCAATTTTAATGGGACACTAGTGTTAAGCCCAATCAAATTAAAAAAGAGGAAACAGTAGCTAAATTATTTATTGAAGATATTGAAATCCTCAACCAGCCAGCCATAAATGTTATTCCGGAACAAATTACCGAGGGGGTTGAAAAGTTGGATTATTTGGAATTGGATCATGACCAATCATCATTTGCCTTTCGGTTTTTGGCAATAGACAATGTGCTGTTTTCCAATTACAATTATGCCTATAGGCTTAGAGGGTTTAATGACAATTGGATAGATTCCGAAAAGGAACGTCTGGCAACTTACACCAATATACCCCCCGGCAATTACGTTTTTGAAGTGAAGGCCAGTACTGGTAATGGGGAATGGGATATAAAAGAAGCATCTGTCGCCATCAGTATTTTACGTCCATTTTGGAGATCAAATCTCGCCCAGATAATTTATTTGTTTTTAATTGTTGGTCTACTTTATGGCACAGTCATCTGGATTAGGCTTAGGAACAGGGTAATTGCCGATGAGCTGGAGCATAAACATGAAAGGGAGCTTTACGCCCTAAAAATGGATTTCTTTGCCAAGATGTCCCACGAAATCCAAACCCCTTTGACCTTGATTTTGATTCCCTTGGAAAACATGTTGCAACGTGCCATGAAAAGCGGTAATGTACTGTTGCAACAACGCCTTAAGTTAATTTCCAACAATGCGAATAGATTGTCGCGAATTGTATTTGAATTGACTTCTTTACGCGACAAGGAATTGGAGAAACTGGTCTTGAGAGCGGTGGAACACAATATTGTTGCCGATCTAACGGAAATATCCAGCTCCTTTGAGGAGCAAGCCATTTTCAAGGGTATCAATTTTAAATGTAGCTACCCCAGTGAAGAGTTGAAAATGTGGTACGATAAAGATAAAATGGAACATATTTTCTTTAACCTTCTATCCAATGCCTTCAAATTTACTCCCAAAGGAGGAACTATATTATTGGATGTAATTGTGGAGGATTGGGATAGAAATGTAAAAATATCCGTTACCGATTCAGGACCGGGTATTCCAAATGAGGAGCTAAAAAACATTTTCCAATTGTTCTATCAGGCAGATTCAGGGAAGCAAAAAATGGGAACGGGCATAGGTTTGGCCCTTACTAAAGAACTGGTAGATCTGCACCATGGTAAGATCGATGTGAAATCGGACCCGGTTAAGGGAACTTGTTTTAGTGTGAGCTTTCCTATTGATAAAAATAAGAATGAAAGTGTACAAAAGGAGCTTACCTTGGAAGAGGCTATTATGGAAGTTGAGGAGGTTGAATACGAATTGAAGGAGGAAAACACAGGTACCAGTTCAGCTAAATTGGCTAAGACTATATTGGTAGTAGAGGATAATTATGAACTACAAATATCCCTGAAAGATATTTTTAATGATTACTATAATGTTCACTTGGCAGAAAATGGGGAAGAAGGTTATGCCTTGGCCTTGGAGCATAATCCGGACTTGATCATTAGCGATATTATGATGCCAAAATTGGATGGTATTGAAATGAGTAAAATGCTTCAAAAAAACGAGCTTACGACACATATCCCGATTATACTTCTTACCGCCAAAAAAGCAGCAAAAAATAAAATTTTGGGATTACGTGCAGGGGCGGTCGAATACATAAACAAACCCTTTAATATTAATGAACTGGTTCTAAAGGTAAATAATATCATTACCCGTAGCGATCGGTTGATTATGAAATATAAGAACGACTTGATTACTACCCCCCAAAATGGAGGAAGTAGGTCCCAGGATGAAGTTTTTCTTGAAAACCTGGTACGTCTTGTGGAAAATCAGATTAGCAATCCAGATTTTAAGACCGAAGATCTGGCTCAGGATCTAAACATGAGCTATTCTGCTATATACAGAAAATTTCAGGGGTTAACGGGGAAGAAAATAGTGGATTTTGTTAGGACTATGCGTCTTAAGAAAGCGGCTGTTTTAATTAGCGACTGTAATTATTCCGTGTCCGAGGCAGCGTTCTTGGTAGGTTTTAACGACCCCAAATATTTTTCAAAATGCTTTAAAAAAGAATTCGGCAAGAGCCCTAGAAAGTTGAAGGGAAAGGTAGATCATATTAGAGGGATTTAAGTTAAAGTGAGTAGGATAAAAAATTTAAATATAACGATAACAATTACAATGATCAAAAAGATGGCAATAACCAACGTTGGCTCCAAGTTTTTTAAAATGGCTACTACTAGCCCTATGCCAAGCAGTAAAGGATGTATAAATTCAGTAGGACTAAGCCTATTGTTCCTGGTAGGCTCCTGTACAACTTTGTCCAAGCAGGATAATGCAGCAGAAATATCCTTGGAAAAATTAAGCTTGACCGACAGTATAAAGCCTGGAGGCAATAGCTGGGTGGTAAATGAAGTGAGGGATAATCGCCATCTTATTTCTGATGAGGGGATAAGGAACTGGAATGATGCAAATACGGTTATAAGAACTTATTTTAAAACCGACCAAGTAGGGCAATTGAATGTGGGCCTAAATCTTAAAGTGATGGATGGTACTTCTAAAATCAAAGTTACCTTGGACGGAACCACAAAGGAGATCCAAGTTTCCAATAAAGATTTTGAAACTATTGATGTAGGCGTGTTTAAGCTTACCAAACCTGGCTATCACTATGTGGAACTTCAGGGCTTGGAAAAGGCAGCAAGTAATTTTGCAGATGTCAATGAGGTACTTATTGGCGGCCAGGCGGCCAATGGTGAGCTTACTTACGTAAAAGAAGACTTTTACTGGGGTAGAAGGGGGCCATCTGTACATTTAAGCTACACTACTCCCGAAAACACGGATATTCTTTGGTTTTATAATGAAATAACGGTCCCTGAAAAAGAGGATGTTATTGGATCCTATTACATGGCCAACGGCTTTGGAGAGGGGTATTTTGGAATGCAGGTAAATTCGGAGACAGAAAGGAGAATCCTGTTTTCGGTCTGGAGTCCGTTTGAAACCCAGGACCCAAAAAGTATTCCTGAAGAATACAGAATAATTTTGTTAGGCAAAGGAGAAGGGGTAACCACTGGTGAATTTGGCAATGAAGGCTCTGGAGGACAAAGTTATAAGGTATTCAACTGGAAGGCGGGCAACACCTACAAATTCTTATTGAAGGGTGAGCCATCTGTAAATAATTCCACGGATTATACCGCCTATTTCTTTGACCCGGAAACGGATAAATGGAATTTAATTGCCAGTTTTAGAAGACCACATACCTCTACCCACTTAAAAAGACCACATTCCTTTCTAGAGAACTTTAGGACAGAAGTAGGCCATATTTCCAGAATGGGAGAATATACCAACCAATGGATCATGGATACTGCAGGGCAGTGGCATGAACTTACCAAGGCTAAATTTACGGCAGACGCCACCGCTAGGAAAGGGTCTAGGGAAGATTATGCCGGAGGGGCCGTTGGAAACAAATTCTTTATGAAGAATTGTGGATTTATTAATGAAATGACCACTATTGATACCTTCCATGAAAGGATAGCAAACGGAGTGGCACCAGTGATAGATTTTTCAGTATTGGAGAAACCAATACAATAATAATTCATCAATTTGGAAATGTGTTAATTTGAAATTCCGCCAAAGTATTAGTTTAACGGAAATATAGTAAGTTCGTTGATTGGAGTTAGATGGATTACTTGGAAGCCGAAAGCCCGTACCAGAAACTAAAAACCAGAAATAAATTAATAATGAAAAAAATAACTTTTTTAATCCTAATACCATTAGCCCTATTATCCTGTAAAGAGGAAAGTAAAAAGGAAGTTCTTTCCGAGGAACCCCCAAAACCCAATATAATTTACATTTTGGCCGATGATCTTGGTTATGCCGAATTGGGTGCCTATGGTCAGGAAAAAATTGAGACCCCCAATATTGATGCCCTAGCAAAGGAAGGGATGTTGTTTACCCAGCATTATACCAGTGCACCGGTTTGTGCCCCTGCACGTTATATGTTGTTGACTGGTACCCATTCCGGGCGCGCCCATATTCGTGGCAATGAGGAATGGGGAGAACGTGGGGAGGTATGGAATTATAGGGCCATGGCCAAAGATTCTGTTTTGGAGGGACAGCGTCCTATGCCGGATAGCACCATTACCATAGCTAAAAAGTTAAAGGAAGTGGGGTATGGTACGGCCATGTTCGGTAAATGGGGATTGGGCGCACCCCATACCAATTCCATTCCTACAAAAATGGGCTTCGATTTCTTTTATGGATATAATTGTCAGCGACAGGCCCACACCTATTATCCATTGCATTTGTACAAGAATGAAAATAGGGTTCATTTAAATAACGATACCATTGCCCCAAATACCAAATTGGCCAAAGGAGCAGATATCAACGATCCCAAGAGTTATGCGGCCTATACCTTAAATGATTACGCACCCGATCTTATGTTTAATGAACTTAAAGGTTTTGTAGATAGAAATAAGGAGAACCCCTTTTTTATTTATTGGGCAACCCCAATACCGCATGCGGCCATTCAAGCTCCACAAAAATGGGTGGATTATTATATTGAAAAGTTTGGGGATGAAGAGCCATATTTAGGGGAAAGAGGATATTTTCCGCACCAAAACCCCCGAGCGGGTTACGCTGCCATGGTTTCTTACCTGGATGAGAATATAGGAAAACTAGTGGCCAAGTTGAAGGAGGACGGACTATATGACAATACCCTTATTATATTTACTTCAGACAATGGTCCCACTTTTAATGGTGGAACCGACTCGCCTTGGTTTGATAGTGCAAAACCTTTTAGAAGTGAGTACGGAAGAGGAAAAGGCTTTGTTTATGAAGGGGGAATTAGGGTACCTATGATTGCAACTTGGCCCGGACAAATAAAAGCGGCCAGTAAAACGGATCATATTTCTGCACATTATGATGTTATGGCCACTTTGGCCGATGTTGCGGGCTATGAAAAACCAAGCTATACGGATGGGGTGAGTTTTTTACCCACTTTGCTTTCGCAGGAAAATCAAAAGGAACACGATTTCCTTTATTGGGAGTTTCCGGAATATGGGGGGCAATTGGCCATTAGAATGGGCGATTGGAAGGTTGTAAAAACCCATCTTAAGGACAAAAAAAATGAGCCTACCTTGGAATTGTATAACCTTAGGACAGATATAAAGGAAACAACAAATGTGGCGGATCAACATCCGGAAATACTAGAAAAGGCAGCCAAAATTCTGGAAAGCCAGCATACCGAACCCAGCATTGAAAAGTTTAAGATCCCTAATTTAAAGTAGTAATTTGATGATTTGATAATTCGATGATTTAATGATTTGGAAATGGGTTAATTGTTCAATGGGGAAATGTACCAATGTACCAATAAATCAATTTGATAATTTGAAAATGAATTTATTTGGCTACTGGCTACTGGCTACTGGCTACTGGCTACTGGCTACTGGCTACTGCTCATTTTCCTGCCTTATTTTGGTGATTGAGCGGAGTCGAAATCACATCTTGGGGAAATGCACCAATGTACCAATGTGTTAATTTGATAATTTGGAAATGGGTTAATTGTTCAATGGGGAAATGTACCAATGTACCAATAAATCAATTTGATAATTTAGAAATGAGTTAATTTGGCTACTGGCTACTAATATTTATACCTGCTTAAATAATTTAGTGTTTTATGTTTAAGGATTTTTACAAAAGGGGATTTTACATCATTTTACTTATAGTTGCATTATGGGTGAATTTTTCAATGGCCCAAGAAGAAATTACGGAAAAGGAATTAAAAGACCATATTTTATTCTTGACATCGGATAAAAATTCGGGGAGATATCCCGGGGGAAAAATCAACAAAAAGATTATTAGGTATATAACAAAGGATTTTAAAAAGTCGGGGATAGCTCCTTTTATGAAATCCTATAAGCAGCCGTTTTTGGCCCAATTAAGGGTGAAGAAAGGGGAGTTGCCCAAAAATGCCGTTGAGACATGGAATGTTATAGGCCTTATAGAAGGTAATGATCCATTATTGAAGAATGAATACATTGTATTGGGTGCCCACTATGACCATTTGGGCATGGGGGGTGGACCGTCATCAAAGTCCGATAAAATTGGGATACACCATGGTGCGGATGATAACGCCAGCGGGACTTCAGCTCTATTGGAAATAGGGGAGATGCTAATGGCCCACAAGACCGAGTTAAAAAGAAGTGTTTTGTTGGTCGCTTTTGGAGCAGAAGAACAGGGACTATTGGGCAGCAAATATTATGTGGACAATCCTGTTGTACCATTATCACAGATTAAATTAATGATCAATATGGATATGGTGGGCAGGTTAAACGATGCCAAGCAGGTTTATATGGGCGGAGCCGGAACCTTTCCAGGGGGAGTAGAGTTAATGAAGGATTTGGGGCCTCCATTGGGCTTGTCGCCAGTTGTACATGCGGGCTCTGTAGGAGGATCGGATCATGTTTCTTTTTATAAAAAAAATATTTCCGTACTAGGAATCCATACAGGTGGGCATCCACAATACCATACCCCTGAGGATACGGTTGACCTGATTAACTTTGAGGGTCAAAAACAGGTTTGCCAGTATATATTTAATGCCATTATGAAAGTGGGTTCAACACCTTATGACATGAAATTTATTCCGCAAGGGGATTAGAATCATTTTGGTTCTTTACATTTGTAAGGATTAAAAACTATAGAATGCAAAAAATTAATGTTTTAGGTGTCCTTTTTATATTGGCTTTGATGGTGCAATGTAAGGAGGATAAGAAGTCGGTCGATAAGGATGAAAGTAGTGCCCCAATGACTGAGGTTGCGGAATCGGTAGTCGACACAACTCCTATTTTGATAGAAAAACCGGAAAATATAAAGGCACCGGATGGCATGGTATGGATTCCCGGTGGTGAGTTTATCCAAGGTGCCGTACCCCAAGATAAAATGGCAATGGACCATGAAAAGCCTGCGCACAAGGTAAAAGTAAATGGGTTTTTCATGGATGTTACGGAGGTGACCAATGCCCAATTCGCAAAATTTGTTAAGGAAACTGGTTATGTTACTGTGGCCGAGCGGGCAATAGATTGGGAGGAAATGAAAACCCAGGTTCCAGAGGGTACTCCCAAACCCCATGATTCTATTTTACAACCGGGCTCTTTGACCTTCAAAAAAACCAAAACTTCTGTGCCAAACCTATACGACTTTTCACAATGGTGGAACTGGACCATAGGGGCCAATTGGAAACAACCCAACGGACCTGGAAGCAGCATTAAAGGAAAAGATAATGAACCTGTGGTGCAAGTGGCCTACGAGGATGCTCTGGCCTATTGCGAATGGGCCGGTAGAAGATTGCCTACCGAGGCTGAGTGGGAAAGGGCTGCCAGAGGTAATAAAACCGAAAGTATCTATTTCTGGGGCGATGAGGACTCCAATTTGTCCCAAATGGCAAATACCTGGGAAGGGGAATTTCCGGTAACCAATAGCAAGGCCGATGGTTATGAACAGCGCGCCAAAGTTAAATCCTATCCTCCCAATGATTTTGGCCTATACGATATGGCCGGTAATGTATGGGAATGGACCAGCGATTGGTACAATACCAATTACTATAAGGAATTGGGAGCCTTGAATGGTCCTGTGGTAAATCCCCAAGGAGCAGCCACTCCATATAATCCAAATATGCCCTATGCCAAGGAAAAGGTTATGAGGGGAGGATCCTTTCTTTGCAATGCTTCTTATTGTGCCAGTTATAGGATTTCCTCCAGGATGGCTTCCAGCTTGGATTCTTCCTTGGAGCATTTGGGATTTAGGACAGTAGCTACAGTAGATATGCTTACAAAAGAAGAATAACAATTTTTATTATTTTGAAGATTTTAAATCCCCTTTGGCGTTGCCTAGGGGATTTTTTTGTTGTTAGGTTTTGCTTTATACTCATTTATTATAAATGTAAATTATACGTTTATAATAGATATTTTTTTATATTTGCGACCTAATACACTTAAAGTATATGCCGTTTCCTGAAAATTTCACCCCTGATTTAGTCGTTGAATCCCCTGGAAGGATCAATCTGATAGGGGAGCACACAGATTATAATCTTGGCTATGTATTGCCTACGGCCATAGAGAAAAAAATCACTTTTAAATTCATTAGGAACAATTCGGATAAGGAATGTAACCTTTATAGTTTGGGTTACAATACCGGGTTCACCCTTCAATTGGATAAAATTGCAAGGAGCAATGTGGAATGGGAAAATTACATATTGGGCGTATTAAATGAAATTTTGTTGAGAACGGATAAGTTAAGAGGGTTCGACTGTACCATTGAAAGTAAATTGCCAATGGGTTCGGGTCTTAGTTCTTCCGCTGCTTTGGAATGTGGATTGGCATTTGGGCTCAATGAACTGTTTGATCTAGGACTTTCCAAAATGGATATTGTTCAACTTTCGCAAAAGGCAGAGCATACATTTGTAGGAACCCAATGTGGAATCATGGATCAATTTGCTTCTGTAATGAGTGAAAAGGGACACGTTATTTTGTTGGATTGCAAGACACTGGAACATCAGCAAATCCCGATAAAAATAGACCCGTATAAGATGATAATGCTGAATACAAAAGTGTCGCATAACTTGGCCTCCAGCGAGTATAATACTAGGAAGCGGGAGTGTGAGGAAGGTGTAGCCATCATTCAGAAACAATATCCGAAAGTAAGGTCGTTAAGGGATGTAACAGCTACTATGATTCAAGAATTTAAGCAGTCAATGGATGCAACACTTTTTAAAAGATGCAGTTTTATTGTTAGTGAAAACGATAGGGTGTTACAGACTGCCAATGCTTTAAAGGCCAATGATTTAAATGTTTTTGGAGCCTTACTATATGAGGCACATGAAGGGATCAGCAAATTATACGAAGTAAGCTGTCCGGAGTCTGATTTTTTGGTTGATTTCTCCAAGCAGTATGATGCTGTGTTAGGGGCTAGGCAAACCGGTGGTGGATTCGGAGGTTGTACCTTGAATATAGTACATAAAGACAAGGTGGAGGCGTTTGTGAAGGAAGCCGCAAAGGCATATAAAGAGGCTTTCAATATTGAATTGGAGGCGTTTGAGGTAAAACCTAGTGCCGGAACTTATATTCAAAATTAAGCGTAATGACAAATAGTTTTAATGACAATCCCCATAGAAGGTTAAATATTTTAACGGGAGAATGGATTTTGGTTTCTCCCCATAGGACCAAAAGGCCATGGCAGGGAAAGACCGAAAAAAGTGCTACTACGGATCTACCGGTTTATGACCCTTCATGTTATCTTTGCCCTACTAACGAAAGAATGGGAGGGGAGTTCAATCCCAGTTACGAAAAACCATATTCCTTTGTCAACGATTTTTCGGCCCTATTGCCCAATGTAAAGGAAGAGTCCTATAAAAATGGCCTTTTGTACGCCGAATCTGAATCAGGTATCTGCAAGGTAGTTTGCTTTTCGCCAAATCACTCCCTTACTTTACCCTTAATGTCCGTTTCGGAAATTGCGGACGTAATCTCTCTTTGGCAAAAGGAGTATAAGGAATTGGGGGCTGTAGACGGCATTAATCACGTTCAGATTTTTGAAAATAAAGGGGGCATAATGGGGTGTAGCAACCATCACCCGCATGGACAAATTTGGGCACAGAATAAAATTCCACAGGAAGTACATAAGAAAATAGGAAATCTGCAGACTTATTGGGAAAAGCACGGTAGAAGTATTTTGGAGGATTATTTGGAACAGGAATTACAGTTGGATGAGCGCGTTATAGTCGAAAACGAGCATTTTGTAGCGCTTATCCCGTATTGGGCAGTATGGCCTTATGAGACAATGATCCTTCCCAAAAGAAAATTGGCACATATCGGTTTACTATCCGAGTCCGAAAAGATATCCTACGCAGAGATCCTAAAACAGCTTACTATTAAGTACGATAATATATTTAACACTTCCTTTCCATATTCTGCAGGAATACATCAGGCACCTACAGATGGCAAGGACCATCCGGAATGGCATTTCCATATGTCATTTTACCCACCCTTATTGCGTTCGGCAACTGTAAAAAAGTTTATGGTAGGTTATGAAATGTTTGCCAATCCACAACGCGATATTACGGCGGAACAGGCGGCCGAAACAATGAAGTCTTTATCCAATGAACACTTTAGTCAACTAGGTTGAATGAAGTAAATTATAATATTTGAAAATGGTGTAAATCTCCATGGGGGAACAGTTTCAATGGAGATTAGAGAGAGTCTTGGGTCTGAAGGGAATAACCTACTCGGCCCAATTCCTTTTTTGCCTTGTCCAATACAAAGGGGTTGTTGTAGACCAGTGATATGGTCTTATTGATAACATCAATATCCAATATTTTTAAATCTAAAATCCGACTTAGGTTTCTGGAAATAATGTTTTTGCTGTCTTCGGAAATAAGCTGTTCAACTTTAAGCAGTGTCGTCATGGGATCAAGGTTTTAAATTAATCGAGACGAAATTAGGCATCCAGGACCATATCCAAAATGATATAAATCAGTTTTGGTAACTATAGTGTTGTTCCATTAATAATTACACTAAAAATGAATAGCGGTTATACAAACCTTTGTAGCGTCCAAATATCTTTGCTATTTCAAGGTGTAATTACAACTCCTTTGGCCCATTAACCCTATTTGTATAGATCCAATTTATTTTTGAGTTGGGTAATTTCATTTTGCATTTTCTCCATCCTTTTTAGAAGTCGGGTAATAACCGCTATGCCTTCCAAGTTGATGTCTAGATCGGAATGGAGTCTAAGTATTTTTTCCGCTTTTGGTAATTGCTGAATGGGAAGATAATGTGTATCTTCTTTAACTACGACATCTACCAGTCCGTACTCATAAAGCTCCATCACGAAATGGGTTTCTATATTGTGACTCATGCAAAAATCGGTAATCAGTATATATTCCTGTTCCATAAGGATTAAATTTCATGAATGTGTTGGTTCAACAGCTTAGTAAAGGTTTCTCTTTTCATAGATAAAATTATTTTCTCAGGTTAGCCAATTCCTTAAAAAGTTCTTTTTCTTTTGCCGTTAAATTGGTAGGGGTAACAAGATTGTAGGTAATATATAAATCCCCATAAACGTCCTGTTTTTTGTATACAGGGAAGCCCTTGCCTTTTAATTTAACTTTGGTACCGTTCTGCGTTTCTGGTTTAACCTTTAATTTCACCTGTCCGTCAAAAGTATTCACCATTATTTCACCGCCTAAAAGGGCTGTATATAAGTCCAGGTTTACAGTAGTGTATAGGTTGTTGCCATCCCTTCTAAAAGCCGTATCGTTTATGATGCCAAAGGTAATATAAAGGTCGCCCTTAGGACCTCCCTGATGGCCCGGACCCCCATGACCGCTAATTTTTATGGTTTGCCCATTCTCAATTCCGGCAGGAACTGTAATTCTGATATTTTTACCGTTCACATTAAGGGTTTGTTTGTGTGTAGTAAATACATCCCTAAGGTGCAATTTTAACTCGGCATTTAGATCCTGGCCTCTAAAACGGGCCCTTCCCCTTCCTGAAAAGCCACCGGAACCTCCAAACATGGATTCGAAAAAGTCAGAGAAATCATGTTCTCCATAGCTTTGCGAATAGCTTTGACCGCCACTTCCGTAGGCTGATTGTTGGGACGCCCTAGCTTTTTCAAACTCTTCCGCATGCTCCCAATCCTTTCCGTATTTATCGTATTTTTTTCGTTTTTCCGGATCGCTAAGTACCTCATTGGCTTCATTGATTTCCTTAAACTTTTTTTCGGCCTCCTTGTCATTGGGGTTAACATCTGGATGATGTTTTCTGGCCAATTTCCGATAGGCCTTTTTTATTTCGCTTTGACTGGCGCTTTTGTCCAATCCCAATATTTTGTAGTAGTCTATAAATTTCACCTGGAAGTTATTTATGCTTTATACTTATTCGATTTTTGAAACGTCAATTGCGATTTTTATAATTGAATTTATATCAACCCTACTTCATAGAATATTTTTAGGTTAAAGTTACCTCCTGCAAAATTATCTAAATCAGTTGTGGATCCAACTGATTAAAATCATGAATCGATCTGTTTTATTTCACTAAATTTCGGTGTAACTTAAATAAAAATGCAACCAAGTATTACTTCGATTATTATAAAAAATAATTCATTACAGCAGTACTTATTGAAAGTTGTCATTTAAATTTCGATACTATTTCGCTATTGGTCAACAAAAATTATTCACATGAAAAATATTCTGATACCCACGGATTTTTCCGATAATGCCTATAAGGCTATTTCCTATGCAGTTCATTTGCTTAAAGAGGAGAATTGTACCTTTCATTTGTTGCATACCTATACTCCTGCCATTTATCAGTCCGAATATTTATTGCACAGTCCTGGACAATTGGGGTTAGGTGACATTTATCGTACAGATTCCGAAACAAAATTGGAAGATCTAAAACAAAAGGTCATTTCTGAATTCAATAACCCAAAACATCATTTTAAAACCTATAGTGCCTTCAGTGTTCTTATGGAGGCCATTGATGAACTGGTAGAAAGTAAAAAAATAGACCTTTTAATTATGGGAACCCAAGGGGCTACTGGGGCAAAAGAAATATTTTTGGGCAGTAGTACCGTACATACCATTAAAAGGGCAAAATGCCCTGTATTGGCAATCCCCTTCGATTTTGATGTGAAAATGCCCACGAAAATTCTATTTCCAACCGATTATGAAATAGACTACAATTATGAATTGATAAAGCAGGTATTGTTTATAGCCAAGGTACATAAATCAACTTTGGATATTATGCATGTACGATCCAGTTATGAGCTCAACGAGGAGCAGAAAAAGAACAAAAGCAAATTACACCATTTACTTGCGGAAACTAAACATAAGTTTCATGAATTGCCGGATCAAGGGATTATAGAAGCCATTAATAGTATTCAATCCGAGTTGAAGCCCCAAATGTTGGTGATGGTAAAGAACAAGCACAGTTTTTTGGAGAATCTATTTTTAAAACCTGTAATAAATCAAATTGGTTTTCATTCAAGTATCCCTTTTATGGTTTTGCCTTATCACTTATTGGGGTAGACAAATTATGAACTGCTAATAAGCTTTACTACTTCCCTAGGACTATGAACAGGTTTCTTTCTTAAGTAAACCTATTCCCAATTTTACAACAAAAAGTAACGTTTCCGTGAAAAGGGGTGACAACCATAGTTTGTGCAACTAGTTTTATAATAACTTTTTATAACTTTTGACGTAAGTTTTTTATTGAAAATCCTACTTTTGTTTTCTAACAAGTATTATAGAAGGTTTTTATTATGGCAGATAAAGTAGAGCGTTTAAAAACGTTGATTATTGGTTCGGGACCTGCAGGCTATACTGCAGCTATATATGCATCTAGGGCAGATCTAAAGCCGGTGTTGTATACGGGAATGGAACCTGGTGGACAATTGACCACAACAACAGAGGTAGATAACTTTCCTGGATACCCAGATGGAGTTGACGGACCTACAATGATGATGCAATTACAGAAACAGGCCGAAAGATTTGGTACTGAGGTACGTATAGGTATGGCTACCGCTGTTGATTTTAGCGATGAAGTAGGTGGAATACACAAGGTTACCATAGACGACAGTAAGGTTATAGAAGCGGAAACCGTAATTATTTCCACGGGGGCTACGGCGAAATATTTAGGTATCCCTAGCGAACAAAAACTTCGTGGAGGTGGTGTATCTGCATGTGCAGTATGTGATGGTTTCTTTTATAAAGGACAGGAAGTAGCTATTGTAGGGGCAGGGGATACTGCTGCTGAAGAGGCTTCTTATTTGGCCAATATATGTAAAAAAGTTACTATGTTGGTACGAAGGGACGAAATGCGTGCTTCTAAGGCTATGCAACACAGGGTAAACAGCTTGGACAATATAGAAATTCGTTATAACACGGAAGTGGATACCGTTTTGGGCGATCAGGTAGTGGAAGGTTTAAGAATGGTGAACAATATTACCGGTGAAAAAGAGGACATTGCAATTACAGGATTGTTCATTGCTATTGGCCATAAACCAAATACCGATATTTTTAAGGGGCAACTGGAAATGGATGAAACGGGTTATTTAATTACCCAAGGCAAAACTACCAAAACTAGTAAGCCAGGGGTATTTGCCAGTGGGGATGTCCAAGACAAGGAATATAGGCAGGCTGTTACGGCTGCCGGTACCGGCTGTATGGCGGCACTTGATGCGGAACGATATTTGGCGACCATAGAAAGCCATCAAGAAGTTTCGTCTTAGGCGATATTAGAATCAGGATGCCTTAAATTTAATGCAACATTTGAATTAAGGGCTATTTGAAACGATCTGTACTAGGAACCTACGTTCCAGGTGCAGATCGTTTTTTTAGTCATGGAGTGTAAATTTGTTATACTTTACTGGAAAGTCAAACTAGGACCTAAACCTAGTTTAGACGTTTATAGTTTTCAGAATTTATTCGGTTCCCATCCGCATCAATAAAGATCTGGCTGTATTTGTCGCCCTCCAATTGGAGTTCCATATGCCATTCCATATTTTCATTGGCAACTTTCCTCATGGATGCGGACATATATTCCAATTTTTCGGTCAGGGTACTGTCTGTGGCCTTATAAGAGCCATAACCGAACCATTCAATGGAATCTGTTGGGACATATCGGGTCCACATTACCTTTCCATTATAAAACATTTTAATTTGACGGTAGCCATCTGTAGGAGGTATGGTTTTTACAACATCGTTACCATCGTAATTGTTAAAGCTTACTAATTCCCAAGTACCCTCCAAGGTGTTGGGGTTTTGAATTTTTGTGGATGCCATTTCGGTCGCGGATACCAAAAACAACATCAAGAAAACTATTCCAAGTATTTTTTTCATGGCGATTTCATTTATGAGTTTAGATACTTATAAGTTACGACTTTTTTGGAATATTAACATATGAAACTGAGAATATGTTAAAAAAATCTTATCAAAAAGAATTAAATAATAGCAGTTTATAGTCTTGATTTTGTGATAAAAACTTTGAGAAGTAGGGCTATTATTGTATAAATCACATTTCGTCTGGCCAATGTTTGATTTTTATGATTTTTTTATCACTTTTAACTCAGATTAATAAAAACAAACTAATATGATACAAAAACTATTGTTGTTGTGCACTTTCATGCTCACTTGGCATGGCTTTGCACAAAATGTTTCCGGTAACGTAAAAGATGAAAGTGGTATGCCACTTCCAGGGGTTACCGTTTTAATTGTTGGGACCAACACAGGTACCACCACTGACTTTGATGGTAATTTTATAATTGCCGCCAAGCAGGGCGATATTGTGCGCTTTTCGTACTTAGGAATGAAATCGCAGGATATCACGGTTAGATCAAATGCCGAATTAAGTATTGTCTTATCTGAAGACGCCAGTGCTTTGGACGAAGTAGTGGTCACAGCCTTTGGTGTGGAGAAGAAACAAAAATCCTTGGGATACTCCGTAACCCAGGTTAACACTGAAGACCTAAACCTGGCGGGGCAATCAAACCCTATGGAGAGTTTGCAAGGTAGGGTTGCCGGGGTTCAAATCAATAGAACATCTGGATCTTCAGGTGGCGGTGTGGATATCTTGATAAGGGGTATTACTTCCGTTAATCCAAGTAGGAGCAATCAACCTTTAATTGTTGTTGACGGGATAGCCCTGAACAACGATACTTTTTCCGGGGAAGTTAGGCCCAGTGCAGGGTCCAATTCCGCTAGTAGTTCCGAACAATTTGCCTTTTCCAACAGGGCTGGGGATATCAACCCTGAGGACATTGAAAGTTTCAACGTGCTAAAAGGAGCTGCCGCAACCGCATTGTACGGTGTAAGAGCGTCCAACGGTGCCATTATCATTACTACAAAAAAAGGTAAACAAGGGAAGGCCAAAATTAATGTAACGGCTTCAACAACATTTAGGGATATACAAACAACACCTTCCTTACAAACTACTTATCGGGAAGGGTTTAGTGGTGCTCCTAGGACACTATACGACCCAGATTCCGAAACCGGTTTCAATAGGGTTCAGAATGCTACCTCTTTTTATAGCTGGGGACCCAGATATTCTGATGATTCCTATACGCTGTCCAACGGCACAGTGGTGGATTTAACAGGAGATAAATTTTACAGTCCCTATGATATTTTTAGAACCGGCTTTAATTCCCAAGTAAACGTAAGTATTAGTGGAGCCAATGAAAAATTGGATTACTTCTTGTCCATGGGAAAAGACCAAGAAGACGGGGTTCTTCCAAACACGGATTATGGCAAGAATAATTTTAGGTTTAAGGCAGGATATAAGATTTCTGATCAATTGACATTAAATTCCTCTATCGCCTATACTAAATCTGGTGGACGCAGGGCCAATGGAGGGGATAAATCCGTTATGAGTGCCCTTTCCTATTTTTCAGGGACTTTTCCTATAAATGACTATATGAATGCCGATGGTACAGAAAGGGATTATTCTTTTGGGATAATTGACAACCCTAGGTATTTAATGGAAACAAGTAGCCTAATAGATGATGTAAATAGATGGATAGGAAATGCTACTCTAAATTGGAGTCCTAAGGAATGGGTAAATGTTACCTACGCTGCCCAAATAGATAATTATTCTGACCAAAGAAATAGATATGTTGGTGCAGACCTAGATGGGGGTTCACAGGTTGGCGGCTTTATCTTAAATCAAAACATCAATTTTACAGGTTTGGAATCCAACCTTTTGGTTGCATTTACCAAGGATTGGTCGGACGATTTTACCACAGACCTTACATTGGGACATCAGATTTCCGATTCCAAAAGGGAGTATGCCCAAGCTAGGGGAGAAGGTCTGAACGTGCCAGGTATTAACGAAATAGGGAACACCATTAATTATTTTCTGGACAACAGTGTTACACAATTACGTAACGTTGGTGCCTTTGGAGAATTGAAATTGGGATACAAAGACAAATTGTTCTTGACCGTTACAGGTAGGAATGACTGGTTGTCTACCTTGCCCAAAGAAAATAGATCGTTCTTTTATCCATCCGCCAGTTTGGCCTATGATGTTTCCGATGTATTTGGAGACAATGATGTCTTTACTTTTGGTAAACTTAGGGCTTCCTGGGCCGAGGTAGGTAAAGGACCCGGTTTTGGCGATGTTGGCCAGTATTTTGTAGTGGATGGGGACTTTCCGTTTGGTAGCGCCGGTGGATATAGAAGAAGTACCTTATTGGGAGATTTGGATATAGTTCCGGAACGTAACCAATCTACAGAATTTGGTGCGGACCTTAGATTTATGAAAGATAGGATCAGATTGGATTATGCCTACTACAAAACACGTGTTAAAGATCAGATATTCACCGTTGGAACCGCTTATTCTTCTGGGCTTTCAGGAATTACAAGGAATGCAGGGGATTACGAGGTTTTTGGACATGAATTGTTGGTTAGTGCGGACATTATTAGAAGCAAGGATTTTAGATGGGAATTAATTCTTAACTGGTCTACCAGTGAAGGAAAGGTTTTGGAAATTCCAGAGGATATTGAGTCTATTATTTTTGCGGATTCAGGGTTTGCCGGAATTACTTCGGAAATTAGGGCCGGAGACAAAATGGGGAATCTTTATGGATATAAATGGAGATACGAAGATGGTCAAAGGTATTTGGATGCCGATGGATTTCCAGAAATTGTATTGGATGAAAGGGTGAAGGTTGGAAATGCCTTTCCGGACTTCATTTCTTCCTTGGGCAGTAATTTCAAATGGAAGGGAATAGGATTCAATTTCTTATTGGAATATAAGGAAGGTGGGGATCTTTATGATTCCGGTCTTAGAAATTCTATTAGAAATGGTAATCCTTTGAGTACTTTGGTAAGGGATGAAGAGGTAGTCTTGGAAGGAGTAATGGACAATGGTAGCGGAGGTTATACTACTAACACCACACCAGCTTTAATTGATCAGAATTATTATAGAAATTCAAATGTCTATAACAGGGCGGCTGAAGTATTGGTACAGGATGCATCTTGGGTTAAATTGCGCAATGTTAGTTTGTCCTATGACATGGACAATAAATTTACCAGGGACCTTAAAATGGAGAAGCTAAGCCTTTCTGTTAGTGCATCCAATATTCTTGTATGGACCCCATTTGATGGTTATGACCCAGAAGGAAACCAGTATAGTGCTGGTAGCAACGTTTACGGTTTTACAGGACTTAGCGTTCCGTTGAGCCAAAGCTACTCTTTCGGTCTAAATATTTCATTCTAAATATGATAAACATGAAAAACAATATTATAAAAACAGGAATTTTATCACTTCTATTAGTTGCGCAGGTTTCGTGTAGTGATGATTATTTTGATGTAAATACTCCTTCCAATACAGCAACCTTGGAGGAGTTGAGAATGCAGGATCTAATGGCACCGGTAATTCATAGCACCATGGAAGGGCAGCGGTCTGCCGAATTGGCATTTGGAAATTATGTGCAGAACTTTGTATCTACGGGGGGTGGAGCTGCAGGACAAACAGAAGCAAGTGGCTTATGGAGTCAGGTATACCTTTATATTTTGCCTAATCTTAAGGCGATTAAGGAGAAGGCTGCAGAGGCCAACGCTACGCATATTGGCGCTATATCGGATATTCTTACTGCCATAAATCTTGGAATAGCTACCGATACCTGGGATAATATACCCTATTCGGATGCTACGGACGGCCCGGACAATAATTTTCCAACCTTCGATACCCAAGAATCGATATACACGGAAATATTCACGCTTCTAAATTCGGCCATCACTGCATTGGAAGGTACTGATAACTCAGGTTTTAACTTGGGAAGCTCGGACCTTATCTACGGAGGTGATTCCGATCAGTGGTTAAGGGCTGCCTACACCATTAAAGCGAGATATCAGTTGCATTTGGTAAATAAAGGTACAGTTACTGCCAATGAGGTTTTAACTTCAATCGCCAACGGTTTTACATCAAATGACGATAATTTTGAGATGCACTATAATGAGAAGAATATCAACCCTTGGTATTCCGTAGAAATATTGGCCAGGTCTACAGGTAACCTTAGCAACGATATTGCCAGTCAGTTGGTAAGTTCTATGAACGGGGATTATTACCCATTTGAAAGCGCAGCTCTTACCATAGATCCAAGACTGCCTATGTTCGCCGAAAATGGGGACGAAGCGGAGTGGAAAGGTTTTGTGAGCGGTGGAGAGGGCGTAGCTCCTGATGGTAGCGATGCCAATACCCGTTTTAAAACGGATGGATACTATACCAGTATAGATTCGCCTCTATTGTTGATCAGTTATGCAGAAGCCAAATTTATTGAGGCGGAGGCTGCTTTTTTGGCCAACGGAGGCAACACCACAAGCACCGGATCTAGTTCCGAGGCCTACACCGCCTATTTGGAAGGTATACAGGCCAGTATGGATATGTATGATGTGGATGGCTCCGATTATTTGGCCGATGGGGCCATAGCCGTGGGTGAAGCAGGCCTAATGTTGCACCATATTATGAAGGAAAAATACATTAATAACTTTTTAAATCCAGAGACTTTTGTGGATTATAGAAGATATGATTTTTCTGCTGATGTTTTCACAGGCCTTCAAATAAGATTGGAGGAAGCAAGTGATGATAGCGAATATTTTGGACAGTGGTTTAGAAGGGCCATTTATCCTTCAACCGAGTTGAATAGAAATGAGGCCAATGTTGTGGCAAACCAACAATCCCCGGTTACCCCAGTATGGTGGGATAATTAATTTTATAAGAGGGAACAGTTAAAGAGAAGAGGGCGTCTAAAAAGTATTTCAACCCCTCCATAATTTGCGTA
>TARA_R100000935_G_scaffold58778_2_pt1 | contig 20041 bp, 15 predicted proteins | sample TARA_R100000935 | Tara Oceans TARA_R100000935 (sample SAMEA2621502) | marine metagenome | biome: marine biome (ENVO:00000447); feature: surface water layer (ENVO:00002042); material: "saline water (ENVO:00002010), including plankton (ENVO:xxxxxxxx)" | depth 5 m | reverse complement strand
CGCCTGTGGTCCGGCGTCTTCATGGCAGGCCCCATGAAGCGTTATCCAGCCGAGCCGCAGAACAACGGCTTCTCCGCCGCCTGGCTGGGGGAGCCGCCCTTTGATCCGGCGCCGCTGATGGCCTGGACCGAGCGTCTTCACACCTGGATGAGCGACTTTTTCCAGGAGACCGAGGAGCCGCCTTACCGGGTCTTCCTGCGGTTCAATCCGATCAACGCCGGCGGCGGGGCGGCCCTGACCAACTCGTTCCTGACCACCTATGGCCAGGCCACCACGGCCGAGAGCATCAAGGGCACGCTGGCCCACGAGATGATCCACACCTGGACATCCCTGGGCCCCGGCCAATGGTACTCCGAGGGCAATGCGGTCTTCTACCAAGCGCGGCTGCCCTGGCGGGCGGGGCTGATCTCCACTGAGGACTATCTGCAGGACATCAACGACACCGCCCGGCGCTACTACACCAACGCGCTGAACGACACGCCCAACGACCAGATCGCCGCCCGTTTCTGGGAGGACACCCGGGTGCGGACCCTGCCCTATGACCGGGGCGGCCTGTATTTCGCGGTGCTGAACGATCGCATCCGCAAGGCCTCGGCGGGACAGCGGTCGGTGGATGACCTGATCCTGGCCATGATCGCCCGGCGCCGGGCGGGCCTGCCGGTGACCGAGGCCGACTGGCAGGACCTGGTGGTCGCTGAACTGGGAGAGGCGGGCGGCCAGCTCACCGCCGACATGCTGGCGGGCGGTCTGATGCTGCCGGAATCGGACGCATTTAGCCCCTGTTTTGCGCGCATTACCCGCCCTTTTCGCCGCTTTGAGCTGGGGTTTGAACCCCGCTCCCTGGTCGGTCACGTCAAGACCATCGCCGGGCTGATCCCCGGCTCGGAGGCCGAGAAGGCCGGCCTGCGCATCGGCGACGTGGTGACCTATGCGGTGGCCATGGATTCGGTGCAGGGCGATCCCGAGCGCACCCTGACCCTGCAGGTGACCCGGGACGGGGCGACCTTCCCCATCACCTATCTGCCCCGCGGCGAATGGGTGGAGGCCTACCAGTGGACCCGCAAGCCCGACGTGCCAGAGGCCGCCTGCCGGCCGTAAGGGCCATGTGGGCGCCGCAGGCTTCGACCTTGGCGCGGGCGACCTCTATGCTTACCTCCGCAAGCTGGCCGCCACGGGCGCTGGCCAAGGCATCATTGAGAGGTCGACTATGAAATCCCACCTACTGGCCGCCGTCGCGGCGATTGTCCTGGCCTCGCCCGTCATGGCCCAGGCGCCGGCCATGCCCGGCCAGCCCGAAGCCGCCCGCGTCGTCGCCGGCAGCTACAAGGCCGACACCAACCACACCCAGGTGGTCTGGTCGGTGGATCATATGGGCTTTTCCACCCTCTACGGGATGGTCGGTGAGATGACCGGGACCCTGACCCTGGATCCGGCCAATCTGTCGGAGGCCAGCCTGTCGATCGACATTCCCCTGTCGGGCCTGACCGTCACCTCCGAGGGGTTCGGCAAGCACCTGGCCTCGGGCGACTTCTTCGAGGTGGAGAAGTTCCCCACCGCCAAGTTCGTCTCGACCTCGGTGGTCGCCAATGGCGATGAGGCGAAGATCACCGGCGACCTGACCCTGCATGGGGTCACCAAGCCGGTGGTGCTGGACGCCAAGCTGATGGGCGCCGGCGTCAATCCGATGAACAAGGCCCAGACCGTGGGCTTTACCGCCACCTCGACCCTGAAGCGCAGCGACTTCGGCCTGGGCTACGCCGCCCCGGTGGTCTCTGACGAGGTTGAGCTGAAGATCACCGCGGCCTTCGAACTGGCCGCCTCGTAAGGAAGCTGCCCGGCCGTCACCTTCCGGGCGGCCGGGTCTCTGCCTCTTACCGCGCCGGGGTGACCGGCGGCGGGGCTGCGAATGGCTTGACGTTCAGGTGGTCGTAGATCTCGGCCGGGTAGTAGACCACCCCGCCGACCATGGTCATGCGCACCTGGCGGATGTCGCTGATGTCGGTGGTGGGGTCGCCCTCCACCAGGATCAGATCGGCGAGCTTGCCGCGGGCGATGGAGCCCAGCTCGTGATCGCGGCCGAAATAGCGTTCGGCGTCCAGGGTCGCCAGACGCAGGGTCTTGGCCGGCGAAATCCCCGCCTTCACATAGACCTCCAGCTCACGATGGACCGAGAAGCCCGTGCCGTCGTCCGTGCCGGGCAGCAGCTGGACATTGTTGTCATCCAGCAACTTGAGCACCTCCAGCACCTTGCCGAACCCGGCCTGATAGGCCGCATCGGTCTCGTACTGGCCCTCGCCCAGGGTCACGAAGGAGCGCTTGCGGTAGCGCTGATAGGCCACCGGCACATGGTCGAAATAGGGGGCGTCGGCCGGATGCACCCGGCCTGAGCGGCTCAGCATCAGCCGCTCCAGGATCATGGCGGTGGTGTCCAGCGCCTTGCCGTTCTCGCGCATGTACCGGACGGTCGAGACGACACGGTCAGAGTTGAGGTCGAGATCGGCGGCCCGCGCCATGCCGGTCAGCCGAAGGGGGGTGCGGGTGTCTTCCTCCGGATCAAGGATCCAGCCCAGCATCAGCTGGTTGATGTGGGCGATGTCGTCATAGCCGTCCATCAGGACCCGGTCGGGGCTGGAGAAGGCTGGCACATGGCCGGTGACGCCCATGCCCAGACGCCGGGCCTCGGCCGCCAGGGGACCCACCCAATCGGGGTTCATCGAGTTGTAGATCTTGATTTGCCAGTAGCCGTGGTCGGCGTACCAGCGGACGTTTTCCAGTCCTTCTTCCAGGCTCTCGGGGATGAAGCCATGGCGGGCGGAATAGGGGCTGCGGCCTTCCAGGAAGCCATTACGCACGATGCGCGGGCCGGCCAGTTCGCCGGACTCCAGACCCTCCACCATGGCCAGAAGCCGCTCATTGTCGTTGCCCTGGTCCCGCGTCGCGGTGACGCCAGCGGCCAGATAGAAGAGGTTGGAGGACAGCGAGGTGTGGGAATGCATGTCATGCAGGCCCGGCATCAGGGTCCCGCCCTGACCATCGATCACCACCTGGCCCTCCGGGGCCGGCCCGTCGGTCTCTGGTTGCACGCTGGTGATCCGGTCGCCGAACACGACCACGGCCGACAGCGGGCCGCGGGTCATGGTCTCGGGGTCGAACACCCGGACATTGCGGATGCGCACCGGGGCGTCGAAGCGGTGGGCGAGCTTGGCCTGGGCGGCCTTGGCGCGGTCCAGGGAAATCTCCTGGGCCAGGGTGGTCAGCGCATCGAGATGGGCCTCGTAGCCTTCCCGGATCAGGCCGCCGCCCAGGACGCCGAACATGTCTCCGCGGGCGTCCACCAACACGTAGCTCGGGGTCAGATCGACGCCGGAAAGCTCGTAGACGGTCAGCTTCACCGCCGAGGCGCCTTCGCCCAGGGTGATCTTGCGGACCTCCTGCAGGCGCATGGTCCCCGACGGCAGGGCGGGCAGGGTCTGGCCGGGCGCCTTGAGCAGTGCCTTGACGTACTGGCCCAGGGCCCAGGGGCTGCCGTCGTTGGGCACGTATAGGGCTGGGCCTGAAACCTGCGCCTCGCCCTGGTCGGCCTGGCTGACCCACTGGGCCACGCCGTCCTGGCGGCTGAAGGTCTCCCGCACTGGGCTGCCGAACAGGGAGGAGCCTGCGATGGCCCAACTCACCGGCGCGCCGGAGGCGTCTACCGTGATCTGCTCGCGGGCCTTGGGGCCCCGGCCATTATTGTTGATGGCGAAGTCGATCTTCGCGGTGCGGCCGTCCACCTCGGCCACCAGATGGCCGACCTTCTCGCCGCCGGCCATGGCGACGAACCGGTGGGTGGCGGCTTCCGCAGCGCCGGCGAAGGCCAAAAGGGCGGCCAGGAGGAGGGGGCGAACAAGCATCATCTTGAAGTCCTACCAGTTGCGGCAGAGGTCGTCGGGGACGTCGGTTTGACGCACCCACTCATAGCGATCGACAGGGCCGCGGCCTTCGATCTCATAGGTCTTGTCCAGGCGGGTGAAGCAGGGGCCAAAGGCGTTCGGATGGGGGGCGAAGGTCTCGCCGCGCAGGATGCGGGCCTCGAACTCCTCGCCGGCGTCCGGGCCGATCTCGGCGCCGATCAGGGCGATCCAGGCGGCGTGGTCGAAGCTCTGGCCCGCCTGGCGAGCCTCGAACATGGGGCGAAGCACAGTATCCAGGGTGCGGGTCCCGCCCGAGCGCTCACGTATGCGGGCGTCGAGGTCGGCGAAATAGAAGGCGCCGCGGTGATAGGGGATGTGGCGGATGTCCCCGTCGGCGAAGCCCACCTCGACGATCGCCTGGGCGCTGAGATCCTGGGCGGCAAGCCCATAGAGCGCCTGGGCGGAATGATTGATGTGCGCCCCATAGGCGTCCACGGAGTCCAGCCCGCCGCGCAGCATCATCAACCGCGTGTAGTGCGTGGTCAGGCCCTCGCTGAACCAGCTGGTCACGCCCTGCGGCCCCTCGATCCCGCCGACCCACATGTGGACCATCTCATGGACCAGGGTCTCCCGCGGGGACGGCGCGGTCTCCTCGTCGGCCAGGGCGCAACGGGCGTACATGAAGGAGGCGCCGAGCGCCGTGCCGCCGCCGCAGGGCGCGCCGTCCACGAAGCGCATGAAGACCCGGTAGGGCGGGACCGGGTCGAGATAGCCGAAGGCCTCGCCCAGATAGGTGTAGGCCTCGGCCGCCCAGGCCATTTCGGCGGCCGCATCAAAGGGCGCGCGGCCTAGCCAGCTGGCGCTGAATCCGGCGCTCTGGCCTGCGCCCACATAGCGGCCGAAGGGACCGGCCATGTACCAGCCCTGCATCAGGCGCGAGGGCGGGCCGTCCACCTGGGTGTCGCCTTCGCCGAAGCTGGTCCTGGCGCCTGATCCGGCCGGCAGGTCAGACAGGTCCCAGCTCAGCTGTGAATGCGAGGTCTGAACGCCGCGAGGCAGGAGCAGAAAGCCGGAGCCCGCGCCGCTCAGTCCGCCCCCTGAGGCGCGCAGGTCGAAGGGCGGGCCGCCCCGGCCGCCGGGCGTCCGCACCTGGGCCAGGTAGGCGACCTCGACCTGACCCGACACCGGGCGCTCAGCCTTCCAGTGGCGGAAATGCGGGAAGCCGCCGGGATGGGGTGGGTCATCGACGGTGGTGAAGGCGATCGGGCCCGACTCGTCCGTCGCCGAGATGATCTCGATCCGATCGGCCACGCCCTCGACCCCCGCATAGGTGATCGGCGCCGTCAGATCGAAGGCCGATCCGGCGGGCAGGGTGAGACGCCAACGGACCCCCAGGGCGTCGACCTCGCCATCGCCGCCGGTGATCGGCTTCAGCGTTATCTGAAACGGTGCGGGATGGTCCCCCGCCAGGCTCGGCGAGGCGACCAGGCCGATGGCCAGGGTCGCCAGCAGGGCGGCCGCGCCGCGACCCCAGGCCTGCATGCCGTTCATCCGCCCCTCCGCCGCCGGCCCCAGATCTCCAGGGGCGAACTCTAGCGGCAAGGCCCCGCATAGTGCTTGCGTTGTCCAGGCCTCCCCGGCGACCGGCGCATAGTTCATGCGTCGCCGCCCCAGGCCGCCGGCAGGCTGCGATCGATCAAGGGATGATCCGCCTCACAACGAAATGCTTTTCTTCAGACCAGTGCATAGGCTGATCGCCAAGAGTCCCTAACCTGATCCCCGCCTGCGAGGCCTGCATGCTGCGACATCTCCTGGTCACCCTCGCGCTGGCGGCCAGCCTGAGCGGCGCGGCGCTGGCTGAGGCGCCGCAGGCCCCAGCCGCGGCCATTACGACCCATAACGGCCTCTTCAACGGCCAGCCGGTCGCCTACCGGGCGCATGTGGAGGCCTGGCGGGTGAGCCCTGGCGGGGGGGATCCCAGCGGTCAGATCATCACCACCAGCTATGTGCGGACCGATGTCCCGTCTGGACCGCGCCCGGTCATCTTCCTGTTCAATGGGGGGCCTGGCGCCTCGACCACCCCGCTGCACTTTGGCGCCTTCGGACCCAAGCGGCGGTTGGGGGAGGGGGCCGAGCAGCGGATGGTCGACAATCCCGACAGCCCGCTCGACGCCGCCGACCTGGTGTTCATCGATCCCGTGGGCACGGGCTACAGCCGCCCGCTGGAGGACGGCGCGGGCCAAGCCTTCTGGACGCCGACGGGAGACGCGCTGGCGGTCAAGGCCGTGATCGCCGACTGGCTGACGGCCCATGGCCGGGGGGGCTCGCCACGCTATGTGCTGGGCCAGAGCTACGGCACCACCCGGGCGGCGCTGATCGCTCAGCATGGGGCGGACCTGAACCTGGACGGGGTGCTGCTGTTCGCCCTGGTGGCCCGGCCGCCGGGCTTCGAGATGCCCTATGTGACAACGCTCCCCAGCTTCGCCGCCAGCGCCTGGAGCCATGGCCGCATCCCCCGCGAGGGCCGCACGGCCCAGGAGGTCTATGAGACCGCCGTCGAATTCGCCCGCACCGACTATGTGCGCGCCCTGATCGCTGGCGCCAGTTTGCCAGAGGACGAGAAGCGGGCGGTGGCGCAGGCCATGTCCGACCTGATCGGCCTGCCGAAGGATCTGATCCTGGAGAAGAATCTGCGGCTGAGCCGCGCTGACTTCTATCTCAACCTGCTCAAGGATCAGGGCCTTCGAACCGGCCAACTGGACGCCCGGGCCACGCGGCGCCTGGATGCGCCGCCCCAGCGGCCCCCCTATGACGATCCGGGCCTCAGCTACACGCCGCCGCGGCCGCCCGGCGCGGTCACGGGCCAGTTGCCGGCTTCAACCGCAGGCCTGAGCGCGGTGGAGTCCTACTTCAAGGAGCACCTGGGCTTTGCGACCCCGGAGACCTACGAGGCCCTGAACCTGGAGGTCAACGCGGCCTGGACCTGGGGGCAGGGGGAGGATGAGGCCAACCAGCGGCTGGCGGAAGCCATGGCGGCCAATCCCAAGCTCAGGGTGTTCTGGGCCGCAGGGCTGTTTGACCTCAGCACGCCGGCCTATGCCGGTCGCTACATGCTCGACCAAGCGGGCGTACCGGCCGAGCGGCTGACCGCGGCCCTGTTCGCCAGCGGCCATTCGGTCTTTGTCGATCCTGAAGGCCTGACGCGGCTGAGCGCGGCGGTGCGGACCTTCGTCGCGCCCTGAAGGCGGTCTGGTTTCCGTCGAACGGCTTGACGGACGCAGGGGCGCCCAGGGGAAGGTTCTTCCAAAGACGACGGGAGGACGCCATGGCCTATGAATTCATCTCCGTGGAGCGGGACGGACCGGTGACGGTGGTCACGCTTAACCGGCCAGATGTGATGAACGCCCTGCATTCGCCGGCCCACCACGAGCTGCACGACGCCTTCGACGCCTTCGCCGCCGATCCCGACCAGTGGGTGGCCATTGTGACCGGGGCGGGCGAGCGGGCCTTCTCGGCCGGCAACGATCTCAAGCATCAGGCCACCGGCGGCGGCATGGGCCTGCCGCCCTCAGGCTTCGCGGGCCTCACCGAGCGGTTCGATCTGACCAAGCCGCTGATCGCGGCGGTCAATGGGGTGGCCATGGGCGGCGGCTTCGAGATCGCGCTGGCCTGTGACCTGATCATCGCCGCCGAGACCGCCACCTTCGCCCTGCCCGAGCCCCGGGTGGGCCTGGCGGCCCTGGCCGGGGGCCTGCACCGTCTGCCGCGCCAGATCGGCGAGAAGCGGGCCATGGGCATGATCCTGACCGGCCGGCGGGTCAGCGCCGCGGAGGGCCGCGAGCTGGGCTTCGTCAACGAGGTGGTTCCGGCGGCCGACCTGATGACGGCGGCCAGGCGCTGGGCCGCGCAGATCTGCGAGCTCTCGCCCATGTCGATCCGCGCCTCGAAGGAGGCGGTGTTCAAGGGGCTGGATGAGGTGAGTCTGGCCGCGGCCATGGCCGCTCAGATGCGCTATCCGGCGATTTCGGCCATGCTGCGGTCCGAGGACTTCAAGGAAGGGCCGATGGCCTTCGCCCAGAAGCGTCCGCCGCAATGGAAGGGCCGCTAGGCCTGGGATCAACAAGTCAGGGCGAAAGCCCGAAAGAGACGCGTTCAGGGGAGGGCGGTCACATGGACCGGTACGACTACATCATCATCGGCGCAGGCTCGGCGGGTTGCGTGCTCGCCAACCGGCTCAGCGAGAACCCGGCGACAAAGGTCCTGCTGCTGGAGGCGGGCGGGCGCGACAACTCCCTCATGGTCAAGATGCCGGCCGGGGTCGGCGGTCTGATCGGCAAGGAGGGCCCGCACAACTGGGGCTTCTGGACCGAGCCCGAGCCCCACCTGAACGACCGCAAGCTGTGGTGGCCCAGGGGCCGCGGCTGGGGCGGATCGTCCTCGATCAACGGCATGATCTACATCCGCGGCCATGCCCGGGACTATGACCAGTGGCGCCAGATGGGGCTGTCGGGATGGTCCTATGCCGAGGTGCTGCCCTATTTCAAACGCTCCGAGGCCCTGGAAGGGGGCGGCGACGCCTGGCACGGGGGCGAGGGCCCGCTGAAGGTCTCCAAGGCCTCTTCGCCCAATCCGATCTATGCGGCCACCATCGAGGCCGGCCGGCAGGCGGGTCATCCGATCACCAAGGATTTCAATGGCTTCCAACAGGAAGGCTGGGGTCCCTATCAGCTCACCGTCCATGACGGCCAGCGCTGGAGCGCCGCCCGGGGCTATCTGCATCCGGCCCTGAAGCGGCCGAACCTGACCTGCCTGACCGGCGCGCGGACCACCCGCATCGTCATCGAGGACGGGCGCGCGGTCGGCGTCGAGTACATGGACGATAAGACCCAGGCCAAGACCATCGTCCACGCTGACGCCGAGGTTCTGCTCTGCGCCGGCGCGGTGCAGTCGCCGCAGATTCTGCAGCTGTCAGGCATCGGCGATTCCCAGGAGCTGGCCGCCCATGGCATCCCGGTGGTGCATGAGCTGAAAGGCGTCGGCGCCAATCTGCAGGACCACCTGGACGTCACCCTGTCCTGGGAGTGCCCGCAGCCGATCACCGCCTATTCCATGCGCAAGGGCCTGATCAGGACGCTCGGCGTGGGCATGAACTACGTCTTCTTCAACAAGGGCCCGGGGCGTCAGCAGTTCCTGGAATCGGGCGCCTTCCTGCGTTCGCGTCCGGACCTGGACCGGCCCGACCTGCAGATCCACTGCGTCCTGGCCATCATGCAGGACCACGGCAAGGTGGCTGTGGCCAAGGACGGCTTCACCTTCCACGTCTGCCAGTTGCGCCCCGAAAGCCGCGGGCGGGTGGGGCTGCGCTCGGCCGATCCGATGGATCATCCGGCCATCTTCGCCAACTACCTGGCCACCGAGGAGGACCGCCGCGCCATCCGCGAGGGGGTTAAGATGATGCGCGAGGTGGCCCGTCAGGCGGCGCTCGATCCCTATCGCGGGCCGGAGTACTCGCCGGGCGAGGCGGTGCAGACCGACGAGGAGATCGACGCCTGGATCAAGCGCACCTCGGAGACCATCTATCACCCGGTGGGCACCTGTAAGATGGGCGCCGACGGCGACGCCATGGCGGTGGTCGACGCCGAGCTGAAGGTCCGGGGCCTGACCGGCCTGCGGGTCATCGACGCCTCGGTCATGCCGACCCTGGTGGGGGGCAACACCAATGCGCCAACCATCATGATCGCCGAGAAGGCTTCGGATATGATCCTCGGGCGTCCGGCCCTGCCGGCCGAAGACGCGCCGGTTTACGAAGACGGTCAGCAGGCCGCCTGATTGCAACGAGAAGGAGGTCGCTCATGGAACTGCGCAGACTGGGACGTTCGGACCTGAAGATCGCCCCGCTGATGCTGGGGACCAACGTCTTTGGCTGGACGGCCGATGAGAAGACCTCCTTCTCGATCCTCGACGCCTTTGTCGACGCAGGCTTCAACGCCGTCGACACCGCCGATGTCTATTCCCGCTGGTCGCCGGCCGGGGCCGGCGCCTCGGAGACCGTGATCGGAAACTGGCTCGCCCAGGGCGGTCGGCGCGACAAAATCGTGCTGGCCACCAAGGTCGGCATGGAAATGGGCGAGGGGATGAAGGGGCTGTCGGCCGCCTATATCGAACAGGCGGTGGAAGCCTCGTTGAAGCGGCTGAAGACCGACTATATCGATCTCTATCAGTCTCACCGGGATGACGCAGACACGCCGCTGGCCGAGACCGCCGAGGCCTATGGGCGGCTGATCAAGGCGGGCAAGGTGCGGGTGGTGGGTTCGTCCAATTTCACCGCCGAGCGGCTGAAATCGGCCATCGACACCGCCAGGGACCTTGGCGTCCCGCGTTATGAGAGCGAACAGCCGCTCTACAATCTCTATGACCGCGCGGGTTTCGAAGGCGCCCTGCAGAAGCTCTGCATCGACGAAGAGATCGGCGTCATCCCCTTCTATGGTCTGGCCAGCGGCTTCCTGACCGGTAAGTACCGCTCTGAGGCCGATCTGGGCAAAAGCCCCCGGGGCGGCGGCGCCAAGAAGTACATGACCGACCGCGGCATGCGGATCCTGGGCGCCCTGGACGAGGTGGCTGGCGGCCATGGGGCGACCCCGGCCCAGGTGGCGCTCGCCTGGGTCATGGCCCAGGCTGGCCTCACCGCGCCCATCGCCAGCGCCACCAGCGTGGCTCAGCTGCAGGAGCTGGTGGGGGCGGCGCAGCTGTCTCTCAGCGCAGAGGATCTCAAGGCCCTGGATACGGCGAGCGCCCCGGAGTGAGCCTCGGTTGACTTCAGCGGGGCTTGGTGGGCTTGCTGGCCTCATGTTGAGCGCACGTTCAGATCGGATCCGGATACGGGGGAAGGACCTCGCGGCAGGCTTCCAGCCCCGGGTCTGCGCTGCGCGTCAGCCGAGCCCGGGGACATCGCTGAGTCATTGAGATCCGGATGGGTGGGAGGCCGATCTGGACTCCCGTCCCATTCCAAATCCGGATGCTATGCCATGACAGCCCGAGCCGCAGCCGCTTCACGCCCCACCATCATCCTCACTGAGACCGACGCCGACCGGATCACCGATCTGGCCCTGGGGGCGATGCAACGCGCTCCAGAGGTCGCCCGGCTCCTGCTGGAAGAGGTGGAACGGGCGGAGGTCCGACCCCATGGCGAGATGCCTGTCGACGTCGTCAGCATGGGCGCTCGTGTGGAGTTCGTCGATCAGGCCCATGGGGAGGCCCGCGCCGTCACCCTGGTCTATCCAGCCGAGGCTGACATCGCCGCGGGGCGAATTTCGATCTTAAGTCCCGTGGGGGCTGGCCTGCTCGGCCTGCGGCCCGGCCAGTCCATTCAGTGGCCTGACCGAGACGGGCGAGAGCGGGCGCTGCGCGTGGTCAGCGTCCGACCGGCGGCCGGTCCGGCCGACCCGGCCTGAGGTTTGCGCGCCATGCTGACCGACCCGCTGTTCTACGCCCTGGCTGTCCCGGCGGTGATCCTGTTGGGCCTGGCCAAGGGCGGATTTGCAGGCGTCGGCGCCATCTCCCTGCCGCTCCTGGCCCTGGCCATTTCGCCGGTGCAGGCCGCCGCCATCCTGCTGCCGGTGCTGATCCTGCAGGATGTGGTCGGCGTCTGGGCCTTCCGGCGCAGCTGGGACCGGGACATTCTGATGCTGATGATCCCCTCGGCGGCGGTGGGCATCGTGCTGGGCTATCTGCTGGCCGCCGAGGTTTCAGCCACCGCGGTCCTGGCCGTGCTGGGGGGCATCAGCATCGTGTTTGCTTTGCATCGCCTGTGGCTGGCCCGCGGCGGCGGGGTGCAGGCGCCCAAGGATGCGCCCCTGGCCCTGGGCGCCCTGCTGGGCGCAGCCTCAGGCTTCACCAGCCAGATCGCCCATGCCGGTCAGCCGCCGTTCCAGATGTGGGTGCTGCCCAAGAATCTGAGCCCGCCGGTCCTGGTGGGGACCACGGCGATCTTCTTTGCGGTGATCAACTGGATCAAGGTCCCGGCCTATCTGGCGCTAGGCCAGTTCACGGCGCAGAACCTGATGACCGCTGCGGTGCTCGCGCCGCTGGCTGTCGCCTCGACCTTCGCCGGGGTCTGGCTGGTCCGCCGGATCAAGGCCGAGCAGTTCTACACCGCCATCTACATCCTTATGATCCTGGTGGGCGCTCAGCTCCTGTGGAAGGCGCTGGGACCCGGCTGAGGCGGCGGCTCAGGCGATCCGGCGGCCGTCGATGGCGGCCAGGCGCAGGCGCGGCGCCTCCTCATTGGCCGGTCCGCCCTTGCGGATATCTTCCAGCGAGAAGCTGAGGACGGGCTTTTCCCGCAGGCGGGTCACCATGGCGAGCGGCTGATAGAGGCCCAGGAACCGGTCCGGTCCGTTCTCGGGGCCAGCCAGGGGGGCGAACAGCATCTCCATACCGATGGCGACGCCTTCGGCATGGGCCTTGGCGGTGACGACAATGGGTTCGGGTCGCCTACGGGCCATCTCCAGGGCGGACTGAAGATCCATCCGGTCCTTGGCCCCGAAGAGGGAGAGGGCGTTCTGCTGACGCAGGTCGCGCTGGTGCAGCTCGGTGACGAGGCCGCCGGCCAGACGGATCGGATAGATGCCTGAACACACCCGGCCCAGCATCACCACCTGGGGCAGGAGGTCTGCGAAATCGGCGGGGCTGATGGAAGTGCGCGGCGGCGGCGCGCCCGGACGGGCCCGGCTGCGCCAATAGTCTATCAACCGTTCCGTGTTTGGATGGCACATCGACATCGCTGCGCGTCTCCCATAGCGGCCGGAAGTGACCGCATGGGGCTTGCAGGAAGGTTCGGGCCAGGCCGCCGTTGTCTCCATCCGGGACAGCCAGGCCGCAAACCCCTGGGAAATGGGGACTTGCGGCCCAGAATTTGCAGGGCTCGTCAGTAGAGAGTTGGAGGCCGACATGGCGCCGCATAAGACCCTGCTTGGCTTGACCCTCGGGCTTGGCCTGCTCCTGCTGGCGGGGGCCGTCCCAGAGCGCGCCCAAGCCGGCGACCCGGCCTGCTGCACCCCGCCGCCGCCGCCCTGCTGCAAGCCCCCGCCGCCGCCTCCGCCGCCGCCCAAGCCTCCCTGCTGCGCGCCGCCGGGGCATGGGGTGAAGGTTCCCAGCGTCAATGTGGTGGTGGCCCCCACGGTCGTGGTCAACGCCAGCGCCAGCGCTACGGTCAACGCCTCGGCCCGGGCCGGCGCAGGCGCCGGCGGCGGCGCGGCGGTCTATTACGGCGGCGGTGGCGGCGGCGGCGGTTACTCGCCCCCCATGGCCACCGGCGTGATCCAGGGCCTCAATGTCGAAGGCGGCCGGCGCATGAAGCGCACGGCCTATCAGGCGACCCGCTCGGCCACCCGTCGCGTGGTGATCCAGGCGGTCTGCATCGACGATCGCCAGACGCCGCACCCGGCGGCCCAGCTGTTTCCCGAACGCGATGTCCGCGACATCTATGACGGCGAACTCTATCGCTGCGTGGCTGGCGCCCGGCTGCAGGTGACCATCGCTGAGTTTTCCGGCCAGATCGACTTTTCCGGCGGCCAGACCCTGGTCTGCGCCAAGGGCGAGGCGCTCTATCACGCGCCGGGCGGTCAGGTGACCTGCCGGCCGCAGGCCCCGGCCCGGGACTGTAACGAACGCTCTCTCCTGCGCCGCTTCGGCGCCGGGGTGAAGATCCTGACCATGGTTTCCACCGAGACCTACACCGCCTATCGCGAGGAAGAGGAGATCAGTGAGTCCTCCTCCTCCATGGCGCTGAGCCTCGACGGCGGCGTCGGCGGCACGGTCTACTAGAACGGGCCTCAGTCTTCGGGCACGACCTCGATCTTCCAGGCGGCGTCCGGGCGCAGGATGCGTTCGGCGGCCCGCTGGACATCCTCGGCGGTGACCCGCTCGGTGCCGGGGATCACGGCGCGGATGGCGTCGAGCCGTCGCGGGTCGGCCTGGCCGCCGGTCAGTTCGTTCAGCCAGTAGCCGTTGGTGACCCGCGCCCGGGAGATCCGCTCCAGCCGCGGCTGGCGGGCCCGTTCCAGTTCGTCGGATTCCACCGGCGTGGTCCGCAGGTCCGCAGCGATCTCCGCCACGTCGGCGAAGAAGTCGTCCAGCCCAGCGGGCGGAATCTCCACGCTGGCCGACATGTAGCCCCAGCCCGTCCACACATAGGAGTGGTTGTAGTTGACCGACGGGGAATAGGTGGCGCCCTGGCTTTCGCGCAGTTCTTCAGTCAGGCGCAGGCGCAGGATTTCCCCAAGTACAGCGGCTTCCCGGGCCCCTTGCGGGTCGGCGAAGAAGTCCGTGCTGGGCCAGGCCACATAGCCGATCGACTGGTCGGCGCGCCCCTTGTGCGTGCGCCGAAGGGGCGTCTCCGGCGCGGCAGGGAAGGCGACGGCGGCGGCTGAAGCCATCGTCGGCTCCGCCCGCGGGGGCAAGGCGCCCAGCGTCCGCGCCACGGCGTCGGTCGCCTTCTCCACCGTCGTGTCCCCGACGATCACCACCTCGATGGGCGCATCCCCCAGGGGGGCGAGCTGGCTCCGCAGATCCTCCAGGCGGGCCCCGGCGATCTCATCCTTCGAGGGGAAGGTCCAGCGCCGGTCGCCAGCGTGCAGCAGACCGGCCAGGTCCCGCGACAGAACCCCATTGGCCGTGGCCTCATACTGTTCGTGAATCGTGGCGCCGGCCGCCTGGATGCGGGCGAAGGCCTCGCCGCGCCAGGCCGGGTCGGTCAGATAGGCGCCGATCACCTGCATCTGCACGTCCAGGTCCTCAGGCCGCGTCTCGCCCGACAGGGTGAAGGCTTCGTCGCTGACCCGAAGGCGCATGCCATAGACCCGGGACGCCAGCACCCGCTCCATATCTTCGGCGGTGATCTGGCCGAGGCCGCCCTCGGCGAAGGCCTGGGCCGCCCAGGCGAGGCTCTGGGCGTCGGAGGGCAGGCTTTGCAGGCCGCTTCCGACGTTCACCGCCACCAGGATCTCGTCATCCTGGAAGCGGGTCGGTTTGACCGTCAGGCGCACGCCGTTTTCAAAGCGGATAAAGACGGCGTCCAGATCGGCCACCTCGCGGGTCTCGGCGACCTTGCCGGGCGCGCCGAAGTCGGCATAGGGCCATTCCAGCTGCGACAAGGCCTCGGGCGCGCTCACCGCCGTGGCGCGGGAGGCCTCATAGGCCGCGATCACCGCAGCTTCGCCCCCTTCGACCGGAGAGGGACTGGCCAGGAAGATGAGCGGGCCTTCGCCCTGGAAGGCTTCGACCAGGGCCGCCGACACGGCCGAGGCGTCAAGCCCTTCCACAGCGGCTTCGAACAGGGCGAGATCCTGGGCCGGGCTGGTCACCACCTGATCCTCGGCGGTCGCGCCGAGGATCTGCTGGGCCAGGCTGGAGGGCCTGCGGGTGGCGGCCCCGGCGACATTGGCCTCCAGACGGGCGCGGTACTCGGCGATCTCCCGATCCAGCTCGTCCTGGCGAACCCCGTGCTCGACCAGCCGGCGCTGTTCGGCCTCGATGGCGCTCAGCGCCTCGCGCCAGCGTCCCTCCTGGGCGTTGGCCAGGATGCTGGTGGTCTCGGCCGCGCCGAACTCGTCGTTGACGAAGGCGCCCGCCCCTAGAAAGGGGGGATCGGACGCCCGGGCCAGGGCCGAAAGGCGGCGGTTCAGCACGGAGAAGCCCAGCTGCTCGATCACCTCGCCCCGGCGCCTAGCCGCGGAATCGAGGCGCTGATCCGGCCCGCGGACCCAGGCCATCTGCAGGGCCGCCTGCACGCCGGGCTCCACCGCCACCCGAGCCTCAAGGCCGCGCGGCGCGACAGGTCCAAGATCAGGGTCGTCGCCGGCCCCGCCCTCGGCGGTCCAGCCGCTGAAGGCCTCGATGATCTGCGCTTCCATGGCGTCGACGTCGAAGTCGCCGACCGCCACCAGCAGGGTCCGCTCGGGGCGGTAATAGGCCTGGTAGAAATCACGGATGGCCGAGGCCGGCGCCGAACGCAGGATTTCCACATCGCCGATGGGGTAGCGCTCATTCAGCCGCTGGTCCTTGAGCAGGAAGGCCAGCCGGGTCTTGTAGATTCGGTAGGGCGGCGTATCGCGGGCCCGTTCCTCCGACAGCACGATGCCCCGCTCCCGGTCGACCGCGTCCTGGGCGATCAGCAGGTTCATGGCCGTCTCGCGCAGCAGCATTAGGCTGGTGGAGACGGTCTCCTCGTCGGTGCGCGGCAGGTCGAGCTTGTAGATGGTCTCATCGAAGCCGGTGGAGGCGTTGGTGTCGGCGCCGAAGGCCAGGCCCAGCCGCTCCAGAATCTTGATCATCTCCCCTTCGGGCACGGCCTCGGAGCCATTGAAGGCCATGTGCTCGAGGAAGTGGGCGAGACCCTTCTGGTCGTCGCGCTCCATCAGGGAGCCGGCGTCGATCCGCAGCCGCAGGGCCGCCTGGCCCTCAGGAATGGTCTGGCGGCGGATCGCATAGCGCAGGCCGTTGGGCAGGGCGCCGAAGCGGATGTCCGGATCGGGGGCCACATCGACCAGGGCTTGCGGCCATCGGCCAGGGGCCAGGGTCGGGGCGCGGCTGGTTTCTGAGACGCTGGGCGCGATCGAAGCCGCCAGCGGCGAGGCGAGGGGGGCCGCGCCGGCGAAGCCGGCGAGGGCGAGGGCGACGAAAAGCGCAAGCGCCGCTCGCGAGGAACCGATCATGAATACGTCCGCAGGTCACCAGAACAGCCGCCACCATCGCCGCCGGATGGGGCGAGGGCAAGGCGCGAGCGCGGCGAGGGGCGGGCGAACCTGGGCTAGTGGGCGCTTGGGCGGCTCACATAGTAGGTGGCGGTGTTGCCCACGGCGGTAGCGACGCCCGTGGCCGTCCGGGCATAGCCGGACACGGTCACCGAGGTGGAAGCGCCCACATCGGCGTTGTTGACCTGCTGGCTTGTGGCGACCAGGCGCCCGTCGCAGTCGCTGCAGACATAGCCGGTGGCCGCATTGCCGATGGCCGTGGCGTTGGCCGAGGCGTCATAGCCCTCTGCGCCGGTGAAGTCGGCGACCACTTCGACGCCGCCGCCGTCGTTCAGCTGGACGGCGTCGATCACTGTTTCGGAGCCGAGATTGCCGGCCAGGAAAGAATTGCCCACCCCATAGGCGATGCTGGCGGCGGATCCGAACTGATAGGCCGAGGCGCCGGTCTGGGCCCGCACATAGGCCTGGTTGTGCTGGTCGCTCGTCACGTCCAGCAGGCCGCCCTCGTTATAGAGGTGGATGTTGTCGCCGGTGGCCGTGGCGCTGGTGGCGCCAAGATTGGCGTTGCCGTGGGCGGTGAACTGGCTGGCCTGGGTCATGGCCGCCGCATTGGTCTGGTTGATGATGTAGCGCTCGGCCGAGCCATAGCCGCCTGAGCTGGTCACATTGGTTCCGGTGGCGGCGCCTGCGAAGGTGGCCGCGCCGTCCACATAGCCGTAGGTCCCGCCGCCATCGGCGACCACATCGGCCTGATTGGTCTGGGTCACCCGGGCGCCGACGGCGCTGGAACTGGCGCCGAAGCCCTGGCTCGCGCCGATGGCCTGGGTCGAGGCGGTCACGTCGCCCACATCGGCGCCGGGCGCCTCCACATGGCTGTGGCTGTAGATCCGCCCCGGGCCGGTCTGCTGATTGTAGACCCCGGTCAGCGTGCCCCCATAGATGTTGGACTCACTCGTCACCCCGGTCGCCGTGGTGGTCAGGGCGGTGACGGCGCCCGAGCTTACGGCGGCGTCAAGCCGGGTGTCGGCGGTGACGTCGGCCTGAAGGTTCTGGTTGGCGCGGACATCCAGGGTCACCCCGTCGGCCGAGCCGTCGAAGGCCGCGCCCGTGGCGGTGGTGACTGCTGTGGTCGCCTCGGTGACCTCGACCACGTCCAGGGTCTGGCCGGAGAAGATGTCCCCGGTCTGAACCTGGTCGCTGACGACGACGCTGTCGTAGGTCTGGCTAGTAGCGGCCGCGGACGTCAGAATCGCGATGGACGTTCCAGCGATTAGGCTCTTCACGAGTCTGCGCATTGTTGGTCCCCAGATTGTTGTAGGCCGGGACGTAGGCGCCGGTGATCCCCACCGTGCTCCCGCCCAGGGGGTCGGACGACAGGCAGGCCTGAGGACCGGGCATGCCATAGAGGTTGGCGCTCATCTCGATGACCGCCCGCTCCACCAGGGAGCGTACCGCCAGCTGCATGGGTTCGAGCGCGCCGGTCCCGGCGGAGATGTCGAACACATTCCCCCCCAGGAAGTCGAACAGGCCCACGCCCACCTCGCGGCCGATCACCTGCTTCTGGTAGGAGATGACATCCACCACCTCGAGGGTGCGGGTGTTGATCAGCCGCAGGTCGAGGCCGATGTTCATGATGAACAGGCGGCCGCGCAGATTGCCCTTCAGGTCCTGCGGATCGGGATCGCCGCCGCCCACGTCAAAGCCGGAGGAGCGGATGTTGAAATTGAGCTCGGTCAGGCCGCCAGCCACATAGAAGTCCGAGCCGGGCACCTGGCCCGACAGGATCCGGCGATACTCCGCCGGCATGTTGGGGGCGGCGTTGGGCTGGTCGGAGATCAGCTTGTTGTTGGCGTATTTCAGCTCCAGCTCAGACACCGAGGTGTCGAAGCGTTCGACGAGCGGCATGCCGGCCTTGGCGAAGGCCGACATGGCCATCAGGGAGGCGCCCTGGGTGATCTTGCGGCCGCTGCCGTCGGACTCGGTCTTGCCCGTATAGTCGGCGATGCGACCCACAGCGATCCGCGGGGCGGTCAGGTTGGAGGTGCGGGCATAGCCGGCCAGGCAGACCAGGGCCGTCGAATAGGGCGTCGGATTGGCGGTGACCGGTGCGCTGCCGATGGGCCGGCTGTAATTGCCGCCAGGGCCGGCCACCGGGGTGGCGCAGGCCGAGAGGGTGAGGGCGAGCGCGCTCAGGGCGCCGCCGAGACGAAGGGCGCGCCTACTGGTCATCGCCCACCCCGCCGGACGTCATCTGGGTTCCGGCCGAGACGGCGCCGTTGTTCACCTGGGTCGAGTTGACGATCACCGTATTGTAGTTGCCCTGGGTGACCACCACGAGGTTGTTGCCGATGGCGCTGGCGCCGCCGGAACTGGCGCCCACGCCGGCATAGGCGTCGGCCGATCCCCAGGAGCGGCTGAAGGAGGACTGGTCCTCGCCGGTCAGGATCAGGCCGTCGACGATGACGCGGTTGCCGTTGGCGTCGCGGGTGGACACATCGACCGGCTGGTTCTCGCTGCCGGCGTAGCGACCCCAGCCGGCGTTGAAATCCGCGGAGTTGGTGGTCATTTGCTGCGCCTGGGCGGCGCCTACGCCGACGAGGCTCGCAGCGATTACGGCGAGCCAGGCGGCGGGGCGGACGGGGGTGACGAGGGCCATGGCTTGGCGGACTCCGGGGACAGGGCGCGCAGTTCATTAAGCAAACCACGTGCCAAACTTGGACGCCGACCCATCTAGAAGGCCTAACCCTCGCGATTTGGTTAAGGCTGCGGCCATATTGGCCTTAAACCCCCCAGGAGGACCCGCATTGGCAGATCACCGCGAGCCCATCTTCAAGGCCCCCTGGCCGGCCATGACCTTGGTAGGGGCCATATTGGGCCCCTATGGGCTGCAGGTCTTCGTCCTGGGCGACGCGGCCTATCAACGGTTCGGGTTTTCGCCGGCCGCCTACGAGGCCGGGGCGCAGTTCGGACTGTTGAGCGCGCTCTTCATCCACGGCGGATGGGTGCACGCCTTCATGAACGCCGCGGGCGCGCTCGCCTTCGGCAGTCCGGCGGCGCGGCTGTTCGGCTTGCGGCCCCAGGGAGCGGCGGTGTTCTTCGCCTATTATCTGGCCTGCGGCGCGCTGGCCAACCTCGCTTTCGCCAAGCTGCATCCAGGGGAGGAGATCCTGCTGGTCGGCGCCTCAGGGGCGGTGTTTGGGCTGATCGGCGCGGCGACCCGCATTCTGGCCGGGGCAGGGCGTCTGGCGCCGCTCTATGATTCCCGGGTCCTGTTCATGAGCGCCGCCTGGATCGGCCTCAACCTGATGATCGCCGTGCTCGGCTTCGCGCCGGGGCTGGAAGGGGCGGTGGCCTGGGAGGCCCATATCGCCGGCTTCCTGGCGGGCCTCTTCCTGG
>TARA_R100000935_G_scaffold1906_4_pt1 | contig 20073 bp, 23 predicted proteins | sample TARA_R100000935 | Tara Oceans TARA_R100000935 (sample SAMEA2621502) | marine metagenome | biome: marine biome (ENVO:00000447); feature: surface water layer (ENVO:00002042); material: "saline water (ENVO:00002010), including plankton (ENVO:xxxxxxxx)" | depth 5 m | reverse complement strand
GAGAATCGAACTCCTGTACACGGATTTGCAATCCGCACGTTTTTGCCTGATTTTGAACGGTTTTTTGTGCAACAAACTGGCAGAACATACCAGAAACATATCGAGAATGTGTGGCACGGAGCAAGCGCACTCATCCTTCAAAACAGCAAATCCGTTCAAACCCCTGCCCAAACGCCATTTCAATTCTAAGGATCGCGAAGAAAGGCGAGTTGCCACTCCAGAATTTTGCGAATTTTTGACGATCGCAAAGGCACAGACTCAGCAGCGGCTAACTTCTCACTTTCATCTCGAAATTCAATAAGCCAGCTTCGTTCACTTGGCCACCCTACCCTATTAGGGCTTCGCGCAAGACCCTCAAGGCGGTGTATACGTTCCTTGAACGGTGACAGCGCAATTCGGGCTTTATCGTAGGGTAAAGCAAAAATAGCTTGAGCAGCTTCAGCTGGATTTACACCAGCGAGCACTGGTAGCTGGGAGTAATTTGGCAAATCAGCTGGTCGTCCATTGTTGCTAATTACTGCAACAAAAGACCCAACATCCTCTCCGGCTAAAACTATTAATTTTCTAGCCCTCTCTTCATTTGCTCCCCAGAAAGCTCTGTCCAATGCTTCTGTAAGAGCAGAAAAAATTTCCTGATATTCATCTGTGTTTTGCTGCTTTATCTCGAGACCAAAGGAGCTTTCGTTAAGATTTCCCTCTGAAGAGCTTTCTTTTGGGCGCTCTATACTTAAAAGATCACCACTCTCAAGTTTTTGGATGTAACTAAGCATCTCATTTCTTGCATCACTTCTAGTGTCCCACCCAATTCCATTATCCGCCAGATCAAGCAAAATACCGCTAAGTTGAAGAATTACTTCAGGACTGCGTAACTGTAACTTTTCCAATTGCTCTTTAACCTGCTTTAGTGCAGCTAGAACCTCTTCATCTGATCTCGTCACCCACCACCAAAGAACTTGCCATGCTTCCGATTCTCTTATTTTAAAAAACTCAGTGCTCTCCAGCTCATAGCGTATAAAGTCTCTTTCTGCATATCCATTTGCAATCAGGGCTTTGGCAAGATCACCAGATAAGACTTTTGAATACAGTTGAACTTCGGGAGCCTCAGAATACTGTCTTCTTAACAAATCTATTCCTTTTGCATCTGGCTCTTTACCTTGCGATCCATTGACATTCCAGATCGCTCTACTCCAATCATCATGCTGTCTAAGGTCGTTCTCTGTGAATCCATTTCCCCGATTATAAGCAATCGTAAGAGCTAAAAACGTAGCCAGCAGGGAACGCATTCCATGTTGATAGGCTCGAATATACTCTGGAATTTTGCTATAAAATCTAGAGAAATCGAGAAGTGACTGCCGCAGGAGTCTAAGATTATAACTCTCAGATCGATCAAAGATATCCAAAATAAGACTTTTCTCACGTTCAAGAAAAGACTGTGTCGCCAGCATGTTTTGAGCTTCACTGTTTCCTAGGAGTGCACTAGTTTTCAACCAATTCATACCCAAGCTATTAGGCATATCCTTCAAGAATGAATCAAGAGCGATTTCCGTTTCCGCTACAATAGACACCGTACGTCCAATTACCTTTTCTTTAATACTTTCATACTCATTTCTCTTAACTTTCTTTTTACATCTAAGCTTGTCTTCATGTGCGATTAAAATTACGTTTTTTTGCTCATGCTCGACAAATTTATTGATGTAGCCAAGCAGCTGATTGGCATTCAAATTTGCCCTTTCTAGGTCATCAAAAATCAATGTGCGGGGAAGTGCTTTTAGTATCTGACGACGATAGGCCCCAGTCAGATCAATGGACCAACCCAGCCATTTCTCACTCATCCCTTGAAAAGTATCGATGCCTTTAGGCGGCTTCAAAGATCTATTACTTGCCAACAGAGCATCGAAGAGTGCAGCATCAATACTAGCGTTTTCTACGACGCCATATAGGCTAACATACAAACATTCTTTCCGGTTATTCATCCATTTTCTGACTGCATAGCTTTTGCCCGCCCCCCAAGGAGCGTTCACCAACAAAGCATAGCCAGGTCTATGGAGACCGGAAAACGCATCCAAGATAGGGAAAAGGTGAGGGTTAGCGCTCATGTGTACCTCTCAGAAAAGGAAGGAGGCATCTCGAAGCACATCTTTGTTGTTACTCGGTAGGCCTATAAAAACTTAAACTTTCATTATCTGAAAGCTGGCAGCTGCACCATGAGAGACATAAAGATGACTGAGATAGAAAGTTACACACTCTAGGATTTGCAAATCGCCGTCTGTTTTTCCTTCTACTAGGGCTTCACCGGGACTGCCGTGCAGCTGCGCGTGGCCCTGATTGGGGAATCGCTTTCTGACATGCCAGGACAGCCGGTGTAGAGCGGCTCCAGACAGAACTCGGCGTTCGGTTCGAGGCCATACGGCGCGGTCACCTGATACTGAAACGTGACCGGCTTTGCACCCACATTCTGGCTCTGCACCGGCCGATCGAGGCTCACAAACAGGCTGGTGTCGTTGCGCGGGTTTCGAAACGAATACTGCGTTTTCCCAGGTACGATCTGACAGTTTTGCCCCTCCTCGGTCCGCTCAATCTCAAGCTCGATTGCGCAACTGCGCCCGCCTCCACAGGCAGGTCCGAGCACCTGCGATCGGGATATCCGGAAGATGACATCCGGCCGCTGTAGGATTCTAACGTCTTCGACCAGGTGCGCGAGCGTCGCGGTATTGGCATCGACCTTGTCGCCCAAGCGCCACGGCGAGAATACCACCTCATTGATCACAGGCACATACGCTCCGCCCCACGCGGCAAATGCACCAATGACCGTGATACGGAAGAATTTGCCCCCGTCCTTTTTCCATTCTGACCAGTTGATCAGACCCGCGCGCGGGGTTTCTTCTTCAGACATTCAGACAGGCTCCAGAGGCAGACATTCTGTCTAAGATGCCGACGCATCCAGGACGTCGCCTCTGGCGGGTTCCCTACTCCGGCCGCTCGCATTGGGCCATCGTGCGATAGCCTCCCTCGGAGACTTCATGGGTCGCCGTTTTCACAACCCAAACGCCAGATGCGGCCCCGCTGAACCCGATCGGGATCAAGCGCCCCTCGGCCGCGATTGAGGGGTTGCCAGGCAGCTCCACCTCGAGCGTCTCCTTTGCGCGGCCGGCACGGCGCGACTCAGCCGTCGCGACGGCGCGCGCCTCCTCTTCAGAGCGGAACCGCTGGCGCAGCCGGCGCACCGGCTCCGCATCCCCGACCTTTACCTCGACATCTTCGGCCTTCTCGAGATCCCGATAGGTGGCGATGATCGTACCGGTTGCCTCGCTAAGTCCCCGGCGCATCGACCAGCGCGTTACATCCTGCTCCTGCAGCACCACTGTAGCCGTTGGCTGCCCCGAGGCTTTCACCCCCTCCGCCCTGCGACCGACGTAGAGAACGCCACCGGCCGGCTTCGCAATGAGGTCATGCAGAACCGCAATCCGCGTCAGAACCGACAGGTCGCTTTCATCCAGCTGATCGATGTGACCAGGCACGATAGAGCCCGCGGCCCCGGTCACGGCCGGCTCTAGCCCGTTGTCGCCGGCAATGGTGGTGGCGATCGCTTTGAGCGTCATGCCGGCCGGCCACGACCGGGACTTCTGCTGGCTGATCGGGGCAAAGCCGCTTTGCGTCTCGCCTTGGGCTTTCGCCCGGCACACGGCCGTGATCATGCGAGGGGGTGAGCTTTCCTCGACCTCGTCGGCGATATAGAGCCCCATCTGCAAGAATTCCCCGAGATATCCCAGGGCGATCGCAACCTCGGCCCCCGGCTCCGGCATGGCAAAGCGCGACAGCGGCGAGGTATTGGCGAAATTGATCTCAGCAGTATCGGAGATGAAGCCGGCCGTGTCGGACACGCGCACCGAACTCAGCTGAGAGAACACGAAGCCCGACAGCGGAACCCCGTTGATCGTGACCTGCACCAACGGTCGGAAATCCATCAGCCCCATAGCTGCGCCGTTTCAGAAGGCTCTGAAGTATCCAGATCCGGCAGCCGGATGCGAACGCCAGGATCGAGCACAGCGCCTAACGCGCCTAGACCAGGGTTAGCAGTAAGAACCGCCTCAACCTTGCCACCCAGGGTGTCCCCGTAGTGCGCAGCCACGACCTGGTCCAGGACATCGCCCTCAGAAGAAACGAAGTAGAGATCGGACACCGCCGTCATATCTTGCCATCCTCATTGTAAAATCTTGCCGATGCGGGATGCCTTGCGAGGCAAAGACTTCCTGACCCTCGGTGACGCCTTCCACGACCCACAGGCCCAGCACCTTACCGATGCCAGACACCAAGGGCAGTGGCAGCCCAAGGCTGGCCTGTGTGCGCATCTTGTCGATCTGCTTCAGCCCGCCCCGGAAGTGGGGATAGATCACGCCCTCGAGCTCCACAGTCTCGGGGCCCAGACCGGTGAACTGCAGCGCATCATTGGTCCCAATCCGCGCCTGCCGGGCCCACCGATACTCAGCCGATCGACTGAGCCGCTGGTAGGCTGCGTTATCCAGGGAAAACTGGAAGAACCCGAGCTGCATCATGACTTCTGCCATCGTTATCTCCCAAACGGCCCCGTGGCCGGCGCGCGATCGAATAGACCGTTGCCGGCGTTGCGTTGTTCTTCACGCTTCAGGAGCCGCAAGACTTCATGAGCATCAGCCCCAGGCGCGTTGATCGTGTAATGGTTGGTGACGGTTTGCGATGCCTGCGCAGGAGCTGCTGCCAGTGCCGGCGCGGCCGTCTGGGAGAATACGGCCTCGACGCGCGCCATCATTCCATCGACATCAGGTCGGCGCGACTGACCGCGTTCACTCGAGGTAAGCGGAGCGGATCCCATTCGCCGCGCCGGCTGCACAGGAATACCCACACGCGGGCTGCTGCGACGTAGTTTATCCAGGACACGGGCACCTCGATCGCGAACCGGTCGCGCGGCCGAGCTGCTGCGACGTGCCGGCTGCGCTGGAATGCTTACCTTCGGACTGCCGCGGCCCAGATTATCAGGCATGACACCGCGATTGCTGACCGGCCGCGCGACACCGCCGCTTCCGCGCACCATATCCAGAGCGCGCGCGCCTTGCTTTTTCACCGACCGCGCGGCCGGGCTGAACACAGAGCCGACACTTTCGGCATAGCCGGCTAGCTGGCGCATGGCGCGATTGTTCGCCACGTACCCCGAGCGGTTCTCAAACTTGAGCTCCGGACCGAGCTCGCCGGTCAGATGCCAGCCAGGACGGAAAGGTCCGCCCAGGGCGTTCTTCTGCGGCTTGATGCCATACAGCTTCTCCGCGGCCGAGCTGGTCATCGGTGCCGCGGTGTCGTTTGACGCCGTATTGCCAAGCCCAGACACTTTGCCCGGCTCAACGCGCGTGGCCACCGCAGAACCTACGGCCGAACCGATAGCATTGCCGGCGCGCTGCGCGTTATCGTAGCCCCATTTCAACGCCTCGATCACGGGTTTGATCAAGGTCATCAGCGTGGTGAACTTATCGCCGATCCAGGTCAGCACAGGGTCAATGGCGGTTTTGACCGCCTCCCACGCGGCCCCGATGCCACCGGTCGCAGCCAGCCCATCGATGACCGGTTTCAGCAGCCCAGACCAGGTCGTGTCGAAGACGGACCCGATCGCACTGAGCGTCGTGTCGATCGCACCGGACAGGGTCGACCAGGCGCGCTCGATCGGCGCGGTCAGCCCCATCGCATCGGTCACCGGCTTGATCACATCGTCATAGACCCACCGGAACCTGTCGCCGATGCCGCCCAGGATCCCGTCCATGACCGACCGCGCCGACTTCCACATGCGCCCGAGCCCATCGGACGCGCGCTGCATGTCACCAGAAAAGGCGCCAACGACCACATCGCCCAGGCCAGAGTAGTAAGACCCGATATCGGACAGCACCGGGCCCAACACGCTGCCAGCCTGCCGCCACGCGGCCTCGATCGGCCCCGTGATCCCCATTGCATCCGTGACCGGCTTAATGAGGTTTGAATAGGTCGCCGAGAATACGGCACCGATGCCGCTCAAGGTCCGATCGAAGAACGACGTGGTGCCGTCCCACATCGCCCGCACACCCTTCTCGGCGCGCTCCATATCCCCGGTAAAGACGCCCCCGACGAAGTTGCCAAACCCCTGGAAATACCCCTTCGCATCGCCCCAGAGGCCCTTGAACCAGGGCGCGACGCTCTCCCAATTGCGGTAGATGAGATAGGCCCCACCCGCGATGACGGCGATCGCCGCCCCGATCGGGTTCATGACCAGGGCAGACCCGATCGCGCGGATCGCCCCAACGACGATCGGCGAAACTGTGGCCAGGGACAGCATGGCGCGGCCGAGGCTGAACACTGCGCCCCCAAACTTGGCAACACGCACGATCGTGCGCGACGCCAGGACCGCCCCGACCACCATGCCGAAGTTTTCCCAGCCGCCGATCATATCGGCCGTACCTTCGGTGACCGACCAGACCACGGACCCGATCGCACCGATGCCCGCGGCAACCTCGCCGATCACTGGTAGCGCCCTCTCAGCGCCATCAGCGAACCCGTTCGCCCACCGTTCCACATCGGCCCGGTTGCCGATCAGAGCGTCGCCGATGCGGCGCATAGAGCGCGTCACCACCGGCATCAGTGCAGAGCCGACCGTGTTCTTTAGGCCGGCCATGACCAGCTGTGTATCGAGCAGCGTGTCCTTGAAGACTTCGGCATCCCGCGCGGCCTGATCCGACAGCACATAGCCGGTGCGCCGCGCATCCTCGCGCAGCTGCGTCAGCCCCTTAGAGCCGTCCTTCAGCATGTTGAGCAGACCGATACCCGATCGCCCGAATAGGTCGTTTGCCAGCGCGGCCTTTTCCGCCTGGGTCTCGACCCCTTGTAGCTTGTCCGCGATCGAGGCCAGCGCCTCCTCTGGCAGCTGATTGGCGAGCTGGCCAGCTGAAAGCCCCAAAGCGTCCAGCGCGTCCTTCTGGGCCCCGGTCCCCTCGAGCGCCAGACCGATGTTCTTGGTCATTTTCTCCAAAGCGCCGTCGAAGGTGCCTGTGGCAACCCCTGACCGCTCGGCCGCATAGCGCAGCTCCTGAAGCGCGCCCAGGCCGATCCCCAGCTTGTCGGCCGTCTTGGCGACGTTATCCCCGAGATCCGCTGTCGAATTGGCAAGGCCAAAGATCGCACCACCGGCCAAGGTCGCACCGATCGCGATCTGTCGCGCGTTGCGGCCGATGCCAGATGCCATGTTACTGAAGGTAGACCCGACACGGCGCGACGCAGCGGCCGCGCGGTTCCATCGCTCCTGGGCGCGACGCAGATCCACAAGCGTCCGCTCGAGCTTTTCATACTCACGATCGAGGTACTCAACGGACTGACCCTGCTTGCGCAGAACGTTACGCTGGCGGTCGAGCTCCTTTTGCCGGCGCTCGACACCCTTGATCGCATCGCCGACTTGAGAAAGCCCGGATTTTAGGAAGCCCATGTTGCGCTTGACCGACTGCTCGAGAACCGAACCGATCGTGATCGTTGCGTTTAGGCGTTGGTTTTTACTCATTCTTCGGAAGGCCTTCTATCCACCAGATGAAACGACTGACCGGCATGGCCATGATTTCACGCTCGGCCCATCCGGTGTGCCGGGCGAGCCGAAGTGACCCCGCCCGGACTTGTTCACGGGTCAGCCAATAAAAACCGAGAGCGCCGTCTGCAGCCGGCTGTACTGGCGCATCGTCATCGAACGCACTGCTTCCGGTGAGATTTCACACAGGTTGGAAATCAGCGCGATTTCAGACAGCGCACTGCTGGACCCCGCAGAATCCGCAGCCAGCTGATCATCAACGAACGGCTCACGCATTTTCAGGCTTTTGACTTCCGTCCCGTCGATCTTCGGCGGCCGGCTTTCAAAGTTGATCGTGAGCGACCCATCGTCATTTTCGACCAGCCAAGCCGGCTTAGTTTGATTGTCCATGAAAGCTCCTTACAGGCCGATGTTTGCGCGGTGCTCTGCGAGCTGATCCACGCCGCGCACTTTGCGCACCATATTGACGACATCGATCTCATTGATATCGACGCCACCGTGGACCTCGCGGTAGTACCGCAGGCTCACAGTGAAGGTCAGCGACGGCTTTGCCCCCGAGCCCCAGGTACCGCGCGCCACCGAGATGATTTTGCCCTGCATGTGATGCGCCACGGCCGTCTTGGTGCCATCCAGGCTTTCAAGCGACCCACGCGCCGTCAGCTGAACCAACGAGCCGTCTTTGATGCCCCAGAGGGACAGCACATCACGGTCGTAGGACGTAAGCACGAAGGACGTGGTCATCTTCTCTTGGCCCATGTCGAGATCGATGGGCGCGTCCATGCCGCCCCCGCGGAACTCTTCGGTCGAGACCGTCAGATCGGGGGGACTGTATTCCTCGATCTTGCCCGCGTGGCCACGGCCATCAACGAACAGATTTAGATATTTCAGGATATCTTCAGCAGCCATCAGTTAAACACCTCCTCGATGTAGTCGTTCACCAGGTGCGAACGGAACGTGATATGCTCGGCCGGATAGACCGGCGTAAAATCAAAGTTGAAGAACACTTTGCCGAGCTGGATATTTGCGGCCGAGTTCAGGTCCGGATCGGCCCAGCAACGACCGCCCAGGATCGCGCCCAAAGCGACCAGATCCCGAAGGTAGGCATTCACGCTCTCCTCTACGTCCGAGACGTAGGTTTTGGTGATGCCCCGATCGACGGCCCACAGGTGAGCGCGCAACAGCGAGTCGTTGATGATATCGGCCGTGCGACGAACGCTGAGGAAGATCCACTTGGTGTCTTCCGTCAGGGTCCGGTTGCCCCAGAGACGGTAACCATTCTGGCGGATCGTCGTGGCGACCTTGGCCTCGTTCAACAGGTTGGCGCGCGCACTCGCATCGCCCAGCTTGAAGTCAACCGGCCGGCTGGTTCCGATCACGCCCCCCAGCAGATTGTTAGATGGCGATGCCCAGAACCCGGTGTCGTTGTCCACTTTGGCAATCAAGCCGGCAACGCGGGACGAAGCCGGCACCGATACAATATCAGACCCGACCATGACCTTGTGCCACGGATCGATCAGGTAGATGCGGTCTGACCCGAAGTCGCCGGCCGCGTTGCTGGCGTCGGCATCGTTGGTGTTGGGCCCATCGGCGATGATGACAGCGCGCAGACGGTCCCCGATGCCCTGCAGTTCAGCCACAACCGGGTTGGCGTTGTCCAAGGGGCGCTGGTGGGTAAAGCCAGGCGCGATCAAGATGCGCGGGGAAAACCCGACAACGCTCTCAGCACCAACCAAGGCATGCACCCCTTCAAAATTGCCATCAACCGCGTTCACGCCACCGATGACATTGGCAAGGCTATCAGCTTCAGTAGCCCCTTCCTCAACCCGCACAACGATGACGACCGCGCCGATCTGATCGAAGATGCCGTCCATCGCGGCCGGCAAGGTGCCAAGCGCGGTGCCGACGGTGTCCAGACCGGCCGCTTCTTTGCGCGAGCCGGCGACCAGGACCGGCTTATTTAGGGGGAAGGCAACAGGATCCGCGTCGGGCGCGGTGCCTACAATGCCGATGACGGACGACTTGACCGTCTGAATGGGACGTGGACCTGCATCGATCTCGATGACCTCGACGCCGTGAAGAAATGCCATAGTGACCTCGCTTGCGGATGTGAACTGTTGCCCCAAGCATTCCACCGCACCGCGGCTCAATCCTCTGGCGGTTCCCCCGCGCGCGCGCAGCCGGCGAGATAGGCGCGGTTCATTTCCAAAACACGGTAATAAAGCCCGCCTGGCGACAGTTCCTGCGGCGCACTCATCTCAAGGGCATGGGCGCAGATTTCAGAGCAGAACCACTGGTCCCGTCGATGCCGGCGCAGGTTCAGCGCCTGTGACGCCAGCAAGCCGGCATAGTCGTAGGGGTTGCCAATCTCGGCAATCACCCGGTCGATCGCGGCCGGCCCTGCCCAGGGAATGGTGACGAACTCCCAATGCCCCGGTTTGAAGGTAATCGACTTCTCCCGCACACCGCCGTCCCGGCCGCTCGATGACCAGGCGCGCGTTTCCGATCCATCGCCAGACATTGTCGGTACCGCGCGCAGAATTTCGACATGGCTGAACGGAGATCGGGTGACCCAACGGATCACCCGATCGAGAACATGCCCGCGACCTTTGTAGAAAGCCAAGGCGATCATGGGATCAACCTCGCGCCGACTCAGAATTTGGCGACAACGTCGCGAGCACCATCCGGCAAAGGAGGCCAATTGGCGTCGTCACCGATATCAAGCGCAACATCGTCAGCCAGCTCCGTAACGCGGGCACGCATCTGGGCTACCCACCCGATCGCATCATCGAGCCCCGACAAGATCGACGCCTCGTCTTCAGTCCGAGCGCTGGCCTCTTTCGCAGAGATGACCGCGGCCGCAGTCGCCATATTCATCTGCGTTTCAGCGGATGCTTCGGCATAGATGCGGCGGCGGCATTCCAGTTTGACTAAATCGATCCGAACATTTCGCTCAGCCTCGTCAACCGCCTCTAAGGAGTATCCCAAAGCTAGAGCGCTATCCCGATCAACTGACAAAGTGGTCCGACCTTCGTGTGTAATATCAAAGTGCATGGTTCACCTCAGTTGGATAGGAGGGAGGAAAGGTTGTCAGCAGCAGCAGTTATCAACGCCCCATTTGAAAGCGTTGTGACTTGCTTTGAAATAATGGCGGCACCGGATTGAACGCTTTTCATTGCGATGATTTGACCATCCAATACCGTCTTATACATATTTAGGATGTTTGTTGCCGCACCATTGCAGGTCATTAAGCCGTGGTCGTTGGCCCCTGTCACATTGCTTTCATAAAGAGAAAGGACTGATGTGCGCGCAATGTTATACCGCAGCAGAACGGACGAGGAACCATTCCACGGCAAGGCTTCGTTTATCTTGTCCAATGGCAAGTTGATATCGCAATATCTGAACTGTAGCGATCCATTATCACACCCAGCAAAAGTGTGAAACGCGTTATGGGAATCGTCGGCGTAAGCGACCATTTTGACTTGTGGCCGGGCCAGATCATTGGTTCTCGCAATGATAATGTCTTTATTGCTGATGGAGACATTCCGGTTCATATTATGCGTTTTTTCAGACGCCAAATACAAAATAACCAGCGCACCGCTCGGCGCTAGGTCAACAGCGTCTCCGATTGTATTGAAGGTGCCTCCATCACGACGCGTAGGTTCAGCGATATCGGGGTCGATGGTGCCCGCATAAGTCATGCGGCGGTTCACCTCGTTCCCCAAATCGTTCACCATGAAATCGTAAACGCCTTGTCGTTGAGCGATTTCGGCATCGGCATCGCTCATAAAGCTGTTGATCCGCGCTGTCAGGGCGTTCATTGCACCAGCAGCTTGGTTGATATCTTCGATCCCCATTTGGGCTCTCCTTAATTAGCGGCTTGAAGCTCGCGGATTGCGATGCGCTGATCGAATTGCTCCACCGCGAAAATCGCTTGCGTTTCCAGATTTGTGACGACGTGATCGAACAGGTCATCATCGGGCGCATCCACGATGATCAGCCCCTCGGCGACCCGGCTAAAGTTCAGCACATGGTCGATCAGATAGACGATCGCCCCGGTGCGACGGACCTCGGCCACGGGGAACGTGCAGAGCGCAATCAGGTCGCCATCGGCATCAAAGAACCCCGCTTCACGGACATCGAATGGAACCGTGTCGGCCCCAAACTCTGCCTTTACGCGCCAAGCACTCGGCGAGACAATATGCCGGCGCTCGATCGGCACCCGGACACGTTCCCGTCGCAAAGAGGTCTGATCAAAGTCCCCGTTGTAGCTGGCCCCGTTACCGTCCCCCAACGCCACATGCGTGATCGCAACCTGCGAACCTGAGCCGGCAGCCTGGGTGATTTTCGCCTCGGCGATATCGGTGAGAATGGTGGTGGACATTAGGCGGCATCCCTTGGCTGAACATCATGGCAAACTGTGCTGATCTGGCGCGCCCGCGACCCGACCCGCATATGCGTGGTCCCGACCGAAACGCGCGTCCGAGGATTAGGGTCGTGGCTCAGATCGGAGCGCGTACGACCTCGCGCGCCGGCACGGGCATAGACGGCCGTATCGAACCGCTCCCCAATGCGGAGCTCAAAATGAGAGCGCTGAGGTTTAAGATTGACCAGGATCGATGTGACCAACACCAAGGTCCGACTGTCGATCGACATCCCTGCTGCGAACACATCGTCCCCGTAGGCATCAATGCGGAACGTATGGGGTTCCCCACCATAGTCGAACCATTCCGCAATCTCCGCTTCAAAGCCGATGCCCCCGAGCGCGCGACGAACAGACCCGATTGTGCCCTTTGCCCGGTGAACCTGCACCGCATCGATTAGAACCTGGCGTTTTTGGTTCTCAGGCCAAGCACTGTCCCAAACCTCAACGGAGAATGCCCATGCCAGATAGGAAAGCAGGTGCTCCGGACATACAGACGCATCCCAAAGCGCGGCGATCGGATCGCCAAACCCGAGCAAGCGGCTGGACAACTGCTCCAGTTCGCGCTCAATCTCCTGCGCATTTGGCGGCAAAATGGTGGGCAGATCAGACATCACGCCCCCCGACCGCTACGGATACCGACGTACAATAAGCAGCCTCAGACGCATCAATCTCCAGATCAGCGACGGGGCTGACCAGGGTGACCTTCTGTACCCCTGCCAAATGCAGCGCCGCATGCAGCCCAGAGACCGTGATGTCATGACCCAAGCGGTGCTGGTCCCAAACGAACGCAGATACCGAGGCTTCCGCGGCCGCGCGCACAACATCAGCATCGGGCCCCTCATACAGCGTCAGCACGGCCTCGAGCTGATAAGGCACGATCGACGCCCCTTGCACGATGACTTGATCTGTCAGCGGCCGGATGTCCTCGTCGTTGAGCTTGTCAGACACCGTCTGGATCAGCGCAGCATCGCCGCTGCCATCCCCGACATCCGACAGCACCGTGACCAGGACTTGACCAGGCGACGGCGATTCAACGCTGATATCTTTCACCAAGGACGAGGCCGACAGCCCCCAGAACACATATGACCCGCGTGGACCGGCTGTGGTGAAGCCTTCAAGTGCCAGCTGCACCCGCGAGCGGAACCGGACGTCATCCTCGAGCACGGCCGGCACAGGCGGAAGTGCCGCAGGATCGGCCGCCTGGATCACCGCACGCTCAACCCCGTAGAACGCTGCCAGATGGTCCAGCTGCGCACCACCAGCGAACGCCAGCATGTTGCCGCGGCCGGCGTCGTCAATTTCAGCGCGCAACAGCAGCTCGCGATACGCCCAAGCCTCAAGCACCTTGGTGATCGGCTCGCTTTCCAATCCCATGATCGGCGCAAGGCTCGGATCGCGCGCGACCAACCATGCCTTGATTTCCGCAAGGATCGTCTCAAAGTCCTTGCGATCGATGATCTCCGGAGCGGGCAGCCGCTCAAGATTGATTGCCGTAAACGCGCTCATCCGACCTCGATCCCCGCAATGGTGACTTCGCGCCCGTCGGGCAGGTAGCGGCCGCTGAGATCAATGTTGATTTTGCCAGGCTCAAAGGTCCGAAGCGTCACAGTGTCAACATCGATGCGAGGCTCCCAGGTGATCAATGCCTCGGCCGTCGCCGCGATGATCGCCAGCTTGGTCGCCGAGGAATACGGCGCGTCGATAAGATCGAACAAACGGGATCCATAGTCGCGCCGCATCACCCGCGACCCGATCGGGGTCGTCAGGATATCCCGGATTGATTGCCGGAGGTGGTCGATGCCGCCCAATTTGCGGCCTGTGAGTGCGCTGATGCCATACATGCGCCCACATTGGACAGGACACGCGCTGCGATCCTCTGGCGGTTCCCCACTGCGCTACTTCGGAGTGCCGGTGTCGCTAGGCCCAGGCTGAATGCCCCCATGCACATGAGACACCAAGCTGATCTCGGACGCCACGACATCGCCGGCCCCGGTGATCGTGCCGGCAAAGTTGCCGGCCGGCACACCACCAGCGAAGGGACCAGGATAGATGATGCCATGCACGGTATTGCCACCAGGCGAAAGCACCAAAACCTGAGTGCCGACCGATGGCGGAATCCAGAACTTCAGCTGCTCCGATCCGAGCTGCGCAATCTTAAGCCAATCGCTCTCAGCCCCGTCAGCCCATTTGACCTTGGCACGATCGCCTTCGCGCGCCGTGACTGTCGCCACCATGATCATCCGCTCCACGGCCTGCATCAGCTGCGATAAGGTGAACTCAGACATCCGCGCCTTCCGCCACATAATCTTGCTCATGCGCCGGCCCGATATCCGGTGACCAGGACGTCAGCAGCTGCGACGGTGTCACCCCGTCATCGACAAAGAAGCTCGGTCCAATAGCTGCCGCATGGGCCCACTCGACCCGCCAGACGTCGTACTGATCCGCCTGCGGCGCAAACTCATCCGGCTCAACAGCCAAGACTGCCGCCGCGCCCCAGGCGACCCCCAATCGGTTACTGTGCACCGCGGCCGCGAGCGCGCCGGCTGCCTTCAGCACCTCGCGCCGCACCTTCGGTGTCCGGTACCCCAGCACGATGCGCGCCTCGATCCGGACCAGGCACGGAAACTGACCCGTATGCGGATCCTTGTCGGGATCCGGCTCAAGCTCCGACATCTGAACGATGATGGCCGGCACTTCCAAAGTTTTGCGCGTCTCATCCTCGGCCGCGACCGTCTTAAAGGTCGGAAACGCCGCCGCCAGCGTTGCCACCACCGTGTCCAGGGCAGCGCCCAAATCAAGTGCTTCAGCCATTATCCAACTCCCAAGATTGTGCGCGCCCGAATTTCTGCCAGAAAGTGCTTCATGTAGATGCTGTCGATATCCACAAAGACCTCGTCCTCGAGGTAGATCATCATCCGATCGGCAACCGACAGCGCAGCCTCGCCGATCGCCCATCGCTTCGACCCGTACCGCTGCATGACTTTACGCTTTCCGCCCACCTTCGCAAAGAACGCGCCGTGGACCATCGTGTCGCCAAACTTGATCCCGCCATCGACCTTTTGCGGCCGGCCCTTGAACGCTGACATCGGCAGATCATTGGCACCGAACCACAGCTTCAGCGCGTTGTTACCCTTGCCGACCTTGTACTCCTTCAGGCGACGGCGCAGCGCTTTGGCATTTCGCAGCCCGAGCTCCGTCTGCAGGCCGGTGGACGCCAGACGCCGAAGGGTCGCGGCCGTGCGCTTCAGCGCGCGCGATCGAGAGAGGTCTACCTGTTTGGGGGTTGCCGCATACTCGGCCGCGATCTTATCGAGCTGACCGTCGTCAAAATCAAAGGCCAGCATTGTAGATCACGTTCGGCACCGCCAAGATCAGCGTGGCGATCCCGGTACCATCCAACTGTGGCTCTTCCAGAACATCGAAGGTGCGACCCTCGATCACTGCCGTGTCGCCGCGCAGAACCTGCGACACCTCGTCTTCACGGCAAACGAACCGCGGCCCAGGGCCGTCGAATTCGAACTCGCCCAGGGTCGCCATCTGGGTCGGATCGTCAAAAATGCCAAGGACATCTGCCACCTTTTCCGAACCCCTGGTGATACTTGCCGTGGTGGCAAATTCCTCAAGCTCGAAAAAAGCGGAGATGTCCTCCCAATCGGGATGGGGCATGGGTTACGCGTCGCGCGCTTCTTCGATGGCGGCAATCAGCTTGGCTTGGTTCATGCCGTCATACCCGTCAATTTCAAGCTCGGCCGCGATAACCTTCAGGTCCGCGACCTTCATCTTGCCAAAATCGCCTTCAGCTTTGGCAGCCTTACCCTTCGCCAGCTCGGCGCGGCCGCGGCTGATCAGGTTCTTTGCCAGATCCTCACCAATCTCCACCGTGGTGCCGGGTGTTTTGATATTGCCCGCAATCGCGATCGCGGAGGTGATTTTAACTTTCACTGTCTTTTCAGCCATTTTGAAATCCTACGATTAAAGAGGTCAGAGGGAGCGAACCGGCCTGATCGGCCGGCTCAAATCGTTACACCGTTGGCTTGCGGCCGAGGCAGAAGCTCTCGGTGCGGCGCGCGGCGATATCGAAGTCCTGGTGCAGCACAACGCGGCGCGTCCCCGACAGCGACTGGGTGTAGGGATCGACCAGGATATCCAGCGCACCCCACAGGCCGATGTAGACATCGCGCAGGTTGCCAAACAGCACGTCGCCGTTCTGGAACTGGTTGGTGATCTCGGCCGTCGACCCGTTCACGGTACCGCCGTCTTCCCAGATCGTCTGGCCATTCGAGTTGGCGAACTTCTCGGTCGACTTACAGTGACCGCGAAACTTGGAGTTACCCACGTAGCGCACCGAATCCGTCAGAGCGTTGTCGAGTGCGACCTCGCTCTCCATTTCGATGATTTCCGCATAGGTCGGCTGAATATCCGCGAAGGCCACGGCGTTGATACCGGAATGGTTCAGAATGCCCAGCGGGTTATTCCCCGAGCCATCACCATAGTAGCCGTACCAATCGATACCGAGCGCCAGATCCGTCGCCAAAGAGCTACGGAACTGCAGCTCAACATCCATCGAGGACTGCTGCATCATGCGGCGCGTCACCCGGCCAAAGACACCAATGGTGGTCGGGCTCATTTTGACCAGCCCAGCGTCCATGCTGCCCTCGCCCACATCTTCGTCTTCACCGACGATGAACACGTTACCCGAGCCGGTTTGACCAGGCACATCCAGATTGCCGACCAGACCGCCCATCGGCGTCCCCAGCTGCAGCAACGTGGCGCGGTTGCGCAACATCTCGATGAAGGATTGCGTGGCCAAGTTGGTATCGATCAAGAACCCGCCTGTGTCGCCCGGCGTGGCACCGGAGGTCGACGTGTTCAGCGCGCGGGTCAGGACGTCGACGGGGACTGTGATCCCTTCGGAGCTGCGCCCCATCGTTTCCTGCGCGGCCGCCGATGCTTCGAATTCGAATGCAGCTGCGGATTGTGCTGACCGGTCGCTTGGATTGAGCAAGGCCCGAGCTGCGCGAAGAAAGCTAAACCGACCCACCTCGGAGTCCGTCATGCCAACGACACCTGCGTTGTCATCCAATGCGCGGTTGCCAGTATCATCGGAACGGCCGCTGTTGCCGTTTCCACTCCCGCGCCCACCACCAACGTGATCGAGCAGAGTGCGGGTGAATTCATCGACGGACGTGCTGCCGCGGATCGCATCAGCTGCCAGCTGCTGCGCCGAATACTGCTCGCCCATTTCCAGCAATGCCGCAACGCGGGTCTGCTCGGCTTCTTGGCCGCGCGTCACCAGCGCTTGTGTTTCGGATGCCCGCTCAAGCACCTCGATCTCTTCCACGATGTTGCCGTTATCGTCCACCTTGGCACGGACCAGGTGACCGGCTGCGTTGCGGAGAATGCGAATGTTCATATCGCCTGATCCTTCTGTTTCAGTTTGCGCTGTGCGCGTTTGAGAATGGTTTGGAGTATTGGAGCCATCGCCGGTCGGTTCCTCTGGCGGTTCCCCCGCCGATCGACCGACCCCCACAGATGCATCCGCAGGAACGCTCACCATCGAGATTTCAAACGGCTCCCAATCGGTGATCGTGACCTTGTCGCGCTCGCCTTCGGCCTCTTCGGTTTTGATTGCGCGCACGAAATAGCCGACCGACACGTGACGGATTACACCGTCCACAATATCGGCCCAGATTTCGGTAGCCTTGGCGGAACGGCCGAACCGCAAAACAGCACGGCCCCGACGATCGCCATCGACCGACGACGTCTCGACCACACCGATCTGGATATCGGGGTTGTGGTTCCAGAGCACGGCCGCGCCATTGCGCAGGCGCGCGTCCGACATTGCCCCCGCTGAGTGGTCTAGGATTTCATCGCCGAACCAACGCGCGACTGGCTCCTCAGAGCTGAACGCCACCTCAACGGTGCGCGCCTCTTCATCGATCGTGCGCACAGCCGCCTGCCGGCGCAAAGGTGCCCCGCCGCGGTTGGCGTTGACCTGCTCCACGGTCACGGACCGGGTCAGAGCTGCACCGATCAACGCAGCGGCCAAGCCGCTATTCTGCGTCAGGAGTTTCATTTTTGTCATCGGACTCGTCCTCTTCTTGATTTGCGTCGCCAGCCGGCGGCCGAACAGCGCCGGGCACCACGCCCAGAACCGAGGCCATGATGAACTCATCGGGGATGCCGGCCTTGCGCATGGCTTGGATATCGTCGGCGTAGGTGCGCCAGGTGGTGTCGGGATCGTCACCGCGACGCCGGATGATTTCAGACGGCGATGTGAGCATGTTGTTCTTGGCGTCGATTTCCGCTTTCACGTCCTTGGTCGGATCGACCCATGCCCACCGACGGCCCTGCCAATAGACATTGCGGAACTTCTCGATGCGCTCCGGACGCAGCCGGATCGAATTGTTCACGACCAGCCCCATCAAAAGCGCCGGCTCGAGCGCCGACTGATAGCAACGGTCGATCAGCGTCTCGATCAACCACTCCTGCAGATCCATCCAGTGATCGCGCTCATCCAGAACGCCCTGGCGGATCGAGCTGAAGTTCACCCCCTCAAGATCGTTGGCAAAGCTGACATAGGCCACGCCCATGCCGGCACCGGCACCACGCAGCATCGACTTGTGGAATGGGGCGAACTCGCCCGAGGGATACTGCTGGGTGAATGCCTTTGATTTCAGACCCGTCGGCAGCTCTTGGAACACACCACCCGCGCTTTCGATGTAGAGCTCTTCGTCCTCCTGCTGTTCCTCATCGGGTTCAGGCCCATAGCCTTCCTCCCACTCGAGGAAACCACCGACCGACGCGCCGGTCCGCGCGCTGGTCAGCGCCGCATTTTCCAACCCGCCCAGCATGTGCAGACGCCACAGCGACGTGGCAGCCCAGGGAATGCCCCGGCGCTGGCCCGTGATATCTTCCAAGAACCCATGAATGATCTCATCGGCCGGCACCCGATCGAGGCTGGTCCCGTTGAACGTGTAGCCGGAGCCGGCCGGATCACCCGTCATGAAGTAGAACGCTAGCGGCCGACCTTCCCGGCTGAATTCAATCCCTTGGCGCACGAAGCGACCATTGGCGAGACGATCGACGTTATAGTCGACCGGGCAACGTTGTGGATCCAGGACCTGCAGCGCATAGCGCATGGGCCCCGCGTTACGGCCGCGAATTTCGCGGATCATGAACTCGCCGTCTTTGGCAGCGGTTTTGACCGCCCCCTTGCAGATCATCCGGAAGCTGCGCTTGCCAGTGATGTCGCAGTTAGACGCCCGCTGCCATTTGCGCCACCACGCCTCGAGCGCTTCGTTTGCCCCTCGATCGAGCGCGCCGTTATTGTCGCGCGCCTGCGCCTGAAGCGCGAAGCCGCGGTGCCCGACAATATTCTGATCGCATAGACGCAGGAACGATTTCAGATAGTCGTTCTTCTGAGCCTCCTCTCGCGAGCGCGCGACCAGGACACGCTGATTGCGGTCGATGACCTGGTCAGCGGTCAGCGGAGTGGTTGACCAATTTGATGTCAGCCGATCCGAGATCGCAGCGTCGAACCCGCGCTTACCCACCGCAGGGCGCATCGGCTTATTGCGCCGGCTCACCTTTGGGATCGAGCTCTCGACCATGACCACGGGTGCGCTTGGCTCCTGGCGATTGCCCTCGCCGGAATCGCGCGCTTTTCCAAAACCAAACATCAGCGACCAAACCTCACTTTAACCTGCCGGCCGGTCAGACGTCGGCGTTTTCCATTGGGGCTCTCGCGCGCGATCTCGCGCCTGTACCGATCGCGCAGCAACAACAGATCAGCGATCGATGTACGGACCAGCGACCGGCCATTGATCGCGTAGCTTTCCTGATCCTTCGTTGCGCGGCCTTCGATGACCGCCTCGATTGAGGCAAGCACTCGCTGCGCGTGACCACGTGCCTCAAACCCGGCATCGACCGACACCAGATCCGCAGCGATGGTCAGCTGGCCGGCTTCGACCTCATGCACATCCTCCCCAGAGACGGCACGGACCGACACCGCATAGGTGCCAGCGTCCCAACCCGAGGTGACGGCCGCGGTTTCAGCGAACAAATGCCCAGACCCGAGCGGTGC
>TARA_R100000935_G_scaffold56463_1_pt1 | contig 20121 bp, 18 predicted proteins | sample TARA_R100000935 | Tara Oceans TARA_R100000935 (sample SAMEA2621502) | marine metagenome | biome: marine biome (ENVO:00000447); feature: surface water layer (ENVO:00002042); material: "saline water (ENVO:00002010), including plankton (ENVO:xxxxxxxx)" | depth 5 m | reverse complement strand
CAGAACCTTTCAACTGAGCAGTCCAGTTAAAAAAATGATTTGAAAACATTGAGACCATTAATATTTTCATTCCTTTAAAATAGTTTGTTCATGGCATCCTTTAAATAGTTTATAGAAAGATAATCCTCTAAATCTGGTCGGTTAAATTTTAATTGAATTGGCTCATTTTTCCAATGATTATATAAATTTTCTATATGTTGTGAAATTGTATTCGTTTCATCAATTTCTGCCCAATATAAATAATCTTTTCCCAATAATCTTTTAGATTCACTATGCTCTGGAGCTAACAATAAAATAGGCTTATCTGCACTTACACAATGTGGAAATTTACCGGGTAGAAATGGGCTTATTTTGGATTTTGCTTCTAAAATAACATTCACAGCACAAGCTTTTTGAATGACTTGTACATCATTAAAAGGCACCTTTTGTGAACTAACGTAAATCTGTGGAAATTTAAGGGCATACTCCGAGAGGATTTTAGAATAATGATTTTGTCCTCCTAAAAACAATAAACAAGTCTCCAACTTTGCTTGAGGATTGACATCTAAAAATCTTAAAAATCCTTTAATTAATCCTTCAGGATCTCTTCCCCAAAGTAAATTACCCGCATGTAAGATATTGAATTTTTCTAGATTAAAATATTCTGGAAACACACTCTCATTAGGTTCATTTCTGTCTATTTGATGAGGAATCACAATTCCTTTTTCCAAATAGTTTTTATTATGTTTGCCCATCCATTCCATAAGCAATTTTGAAGGAAAAGCTGCGTAGGCACATTTTTGGGCAATTTCTACCATAAACTCTTCTTTTTGCTTAAAACCAGACTCCCGCCAAGCATAAGGCTCTGGATACCAATGCATAGGATAAGGGTCGTGAATATAAGCCACCCATTTCTCATGAAACTTAGGAATTTTAAGTAAGGCATGATGGGGTCTAAAGCTTCCTCCTTTACTAAGAGTTAGCACAAGATCTGGTTTGAAATTTTTAAGTTTTCGCAATGCCAAAAGGATACTATCCCTGTCATTAAAAAGTGTAAAGGAGAAACCAAAAATATTTTCAAGAGGTTTATTTATTTTGATTTTTAAAAGATATCGAAGATGTCTTTCCAGTCGACTTAAAAAAAACAAAACACTTCTCCTATTTTCTTTTACAGCAAAACATTCTATTCCAGGCATCTTAACCTCTTTTCTTGTGTAGTGGAATACTAATAATTGATACCCTATTTTATGTAAATTTAGAATCAAAGCTACATTTGCTTTAGAGCCACTGCTGTCTTCTACATCAATGGATTCTACAACAACTAGGATTTTTTTATGAGGTGAAGTCAATTCTTATATTTCTTTAGAGTAAAAATAGGAAAAAAACAGGTCTCTGCGAGGGAAACGCATTGGAACGAAGCAATCTCATCATTCAGGATTCCTTCATGAGTTCGCCGCGCTGCTTTTTACTCCACTCGTGAAGACAAGTATAAATGATATTAGTTAATTCAAATAAGTTCTTACACTTTTAACAATCCTATAAGCAGCTTTTCCATCACCGTAAGGGTTCTTTATTTCTAAAAATTCTTTTGGTTTTTCCAAAAGCTCTACTGCCTCCTTAACTATTTTATTATGATTGGTGCCAACCAATACAGAAAACCCAGCTTGAACACCTTCCATTCTCTCAGAAACATCTCTAGTTACTAATACCGACTTTTTAAATGTTGGTGCCTCTTCCTGAATACCTCCTGAATCGGAAATTATTAAATGACACTGCTTCATTAACCAAAGCATGGTAGGATAGGATATAGGGTCTATAAGATGAATATTCTCAATATTGCCTAATATTTTCTGTGCAGTAACTTTAACTCTTGGGTTTAAATGAACAGGATAGATTATTTCTACATCTTCTCTTTTAGACAACTGGAGTAAAGCTTCACAAATATTTATAAGGCCTTGTCCAAAATTCTCTCGCCGGTGTCCTGTTACAAGTATTAATTTTTTATTGGGATCAAATAAATTTTTTATTTTTTTTGTTTCTTGAGTTAAGGGCTGTGATTCCATTTTTTTAACCGCCCATTGGAGTGCATCTACAACAGTATTTCCTGTATTAACAATATTTCCCGAAAAAATATTCTCCTTTAATAAATTTAAAACTGCCGACTGAGTGGGAGCGAAATGGAAATCGGCAATTTTAGCAGTAAGCTGTCTATTCAATTCTTCGGGAAAAGGAGCTTTCTTATTATAAGTTCTTAACCCAGCTTCTACATGCCCAACTTTTATCCCGCGATTAAATGCTGCCAAGGCGATCATGCTTGAAGTAGTTGTATCTCCATGAACCAATACTATATTTGGTTGCTCCTTAACTAAAACCACATCGATCTTATTTAAAATTTTAGCGCTAAGCAGATTTAATGATTGATTAGGCCTCATAAGGTCCAGATCATAATCTGGTACAATTTCAAAAAAAGTTAATACTTGGTCCAACATTTCGCGATGTTGTCCAGTTACACAAACTTTATAATTTAATTTATAAGTATTAAGCTCATGAATAATAGGCGCCATTTTAATTGCTTCTGGGCGTGTGCCAAAACAGAGTAAAATTTTCAAGATTTATTGAATTTTGCATACAAAATAAAGACAGGTCTCAGAAAAGGATAAAAAATATAACCTAATTTATATTTCCATAGTTCTATAAATCCCGCCTCAGATTGCTTTAAAGCATATATTATTATTTCAGGCTTTTTAAACATAAAACCTAATCTTACAAAATATTTTATCAGCCTTTTGGATAAAACATCTTTTCTTTTTAGAGTATCAATTACTAATTTAACTGCCTTAACTTTCGAATTCATACGTACAGGATCATTATTCCAAAACTGTCCTGTATTAGATTCAGCATGTTTACGATTAAAATATAAAACCATATTAGTTGAAATCCCTGCCCAGCCTTCAGTTATAATCCGAACAAAACATTCCCATTCTTCAGCATACATTAATTCTTCGTTAAAGCGAATATTTGAAAAACAATCATTTCTCCACATTACTGTACAAGAAGCAAAAGATATTTCTCCGGTTACTATTTCTTCAACATCATTTATACCTACTACTTCAGCTTTATAATCCAACTCATTATTAAAGGACTCTACACTCAATTCTTTTAAAAAAGGTTCTTTATTATATCTAATAAAAGAACAATTGTTTTTAGATAGAAGTTCTATGCATATGTTAATATTTTGGGGGTGTACTATATCATCATCATCAAAAAAAACAATAAATTCACCATTCGCCAATTCTAACCCCATGTTTCTGCATCCTGGTAAACCTTTTTTATGGTTATCACTTCTATTAAAAAATTTAAATCTGTTATCCTTTTTAATATAGGATTGCAAAATTACCTTAGTACTATCTACACTACCATCGTCTATTATAATGCATTCCCAATTTTCATAAGTCTGATTTAAGATGGAATCTAAACTATCTTCAATAAAATGAGCCCGATTATAAGTAGCCATTATAACAGAAACTTTGGGATATAAAAATTCCATTCTTTCAAATATCATATTTCTTTATTTTCCTTTCAATAAAATTAAAATTTTCCATTGACCTATTTTACAGGGGCAGAGTGAATTATATTAATTTATACAATAGTGTTGCTTTATTTATTATCCGATTCCATTGTTTTTTAATTAATTTATTCCAATGAATTTTATGTTTTTTTAAAATTATTGGTTTTACTTTTTTTTTGCTTAATAAGCCTTTGTTTATTATCCTATTTATTCTCTCAGTATGTACTTCATCTTTATTATAAAGTCTTGCGTACCATGTATGATAAAGAATTTCCTTATCATTATGATTTAAAACTATGGTTGTTTCATTATTCTCAGGGTTAAACCCATTTACATATTTTATTTTTCTACCTTTTCTAAGCAGCCATAAAAAAAAACAATAATAAGGTTCGAATAACGAATCTACCTGATAATTATTAAATGGTAGACCTTCTACTGTTAAATCAAATTCACCCTCATCAATAAATTGATTGCTTCTCATTTCCTCTTCATCATATATTTTATAAATATCCTTTAAATTTAAAATCGCAAAAAATGTATTTAACAAATATGGATTTTGGTCTCGCCATTTTAACATTCCGCCATCTCTCATACCGCATGCAGAATAATTATTGGTGCTCAAATAATCAATTAACTCAAAAACACCATTATGATCTTTGAAAATTACATCTTCATCTGCCATTATTAACCAATCTATATTATATTTTTTGAGCTTATCCAAGAAAAAGGTAATACTATTTATACCAAAGAAATTATTTGAACCATCCATAGCAAAAATCTGTATCTCTGAAGGGAAAAACTTTATAGTTTTTTTATATAATTTCCAATTAGAAACTGTAGTAATTATTCCAATTTTATTTTTTGGTGTAGTCATAAATTAAGTCTGAAATAAACATTTATATATAATAAAAGTGGTTCTCCCCATTTTTATAGTACTACCTATCAATAATTTTCTATCGCCAAATAATACCCGAAATAAATTAATAAAATTCAGCTCATTTTTATTTAAAACCCAATTTGTTCTTATTTTTTCTCTTAGTTGCTCTATAACACATTCCTTAATTTCTTCAATTTTTAGCAAATTTCGATATTTAATTAAATCTTGTTTTATAATTGTTTTATAATTTAAATATTGCCTAAGTGAAGTTAAATCATTAAAATACAGTCCTATTAAAAAATTTATTGACAAAACATTCATTTCCATATAAGAACCAAAATTATTAAACATTAATGAAATAGCTTCTGCATGGTTTGTATTATGGTCTGATTTAGATTGAATATTACTAGTAAGACTTTTTTCATGAATTCTATATTGATATAAATTTTCATTTAGATGATAAAATTCAAATTTTAGGGATGCCCTTAAAAAAAAATCATAATCCTCAACAAGAAAAAGATTGGAATTGTATCCTCCCAATTCAAAAAATATTTTCTTTTTATACAAGAATGAAGCACCAATTACATTCTCAAAAAGCATTTTTTGAACGGGCCCTGCTACATGCTCTCTCTTAATGCTACCGTCACTCAATATAATATCAAAATTAGAAAAAACTAGATCACATTTTTCTCTTATTATGGCATGATACAAAGATTCTAAAAAGTTCACCTTAACGAGATTATCATCCGATGTCCAAGTAACAAAATCACCTTGAGCTTCTTTATGACCTATATTTAAACTTGTAGGCAGTTTTTTATTTTCCTTATTGCTAATGATTTTTATCCTCTTATCTAAACAAGCATAGCTATTAGCAATTATCAAAGACCTATCTGTAGAGCAATCATTTACTATTATTAGCTCAAAATCTTTATACGTCTGATCTAATATAGATTGGACTACCTCATTTAAAAATGCTTCGCCATTATAAACAGGTAGAATGATACTTATTAGAGGATGTTCTTTCATTATGATTGATTAATCACTTAGCTTGTTTTTAACATTTTTTACCGCTTGAAGCCATCCTAGTCCAAATTTAGCATCTGGTTCTAAATGATTTCCTTCTGCCCATTCGTTCCAGGATTTAATGAATATAAAAGGAGGGTTTTCTGGATTATTTAAGAGTTCATCCACAGATATTTGTAAATGTTCCTGCCAAAAACTCGGGTGGGTATTTTTAAAGATCATAGATTTTTTGCCACTTCTTGCAGAGTTGTCCCAATTGGGAAACACACAAGAAATAAATTTCTTGTGAGGAAATTTTTTATTGAAATTTGAAACTCCTTTTTTATAATCGAAAACCAAGGGTTTCTTTCTAGCACCTAAATGATTGGTATATCCTAATAGGGATTTAATCTTTAATTCTACCTTAGATAAAATATTGCTTTTCGGGAAAGTAAGATGTTGGTTATATCTCATTTTTTGAAACACATCCACTCCAACCTGACCATCTATAGAATCATTGCTTAATACTACATCTTGATCTGATAAGATGGTAGAAATGAGATAAACACCATCAAATCCTTCAATTTTTGCCAAAGTAGTAAATACATTAATAAAAATCTCCAAATCTGGAATATCTTCTATTCTATATACATGAAACATCGGTTTATTATCAACTTTTATGTATCTGTCATCAAGAAAAAAGGGTTTTAAATATTCAAAATATTTCTCATAACCTTCCTTCCCTTCATATTCTTGTTCTATGAGAATTTCTGGGTTATCTAATCCGTGCCATATTCCTTTCCAAGTTTCATTAGCCCAACAAAAGCAAAACGGAAAATCCAGAGCTTTATCTTTCAGCATTTCTTCTGCGGGTAGTTCCAGTAACATCTTTCCTTTACCAAACCAATATTGATAGTATATAAACCCATCAACACCATATTCCTTAGCCAATTCTGTTTGGGCAATTCTCACTTCTGGGACACGCAAATCATAAAACCCCAAATTGGAGGGCAGTATTGGTTGATAATGTCCTTTAAACAATGGTTTTGCTTTAACGACATTTCGCCACTCAGTAAAACCTTCACCCCACCAAGAATCATTCTCCGGTATTGGATGAAATTGTGGTAGATAATAAGCTAAAAATTTTATCTTACTTTCAGGCATTATTTAATTTTCTTCAAAGTTTTATTACAGGTATATCTTTTTTATTAGATATACTCACTGATGTAATTTAAAATAATTTTCACCAAGAAAACGATTGCTTTAGTTTTTAAGGTCTTTTAATTTTCTTACAATTTCAAAAATAATCCTTGCTAAAGCCCATAAACTTTCTAAAATAAAAGAATTATCTTGTTTAGCCTGTAGAGAAGCGTTTCTACAAATACTTATATATTGAGAAATACTGATCTTACCTTTGCCTTTAAAAAACAGCTTTTTATTTTTATCTCTATAAAAATATTTATCAACTTGAATTGAACTTATCCCGCCATCACTATAATTTGCAATTACTTGATCAATATAAGATTTAGATATTTTGGAAGAAAAAAACCATTTTATATTATGATCCCAATCTGATAGTATCTTATATTTCAAATTGAATTTTCCTGTTTTTTCAAATACAGATCTTTTGAAAAATATAGCTTGATGACAAATATTTTTTGATGCTAATTTTGAATATGTAAACTCTCCATCATAAATACCATTTAGGCCGACCGAAAGAACGTTCCCGTAAATCACTTCATAAGAATTTTCTTCAATATAATTGAAAACCTTTTTTAGGGTGGTATTTTCAAATAATGAATCATCACTTCCCATAAAATATAGCCACTCTCCTTTAGCTATACTTATCCCTTTATTCATAGCATCATAAATACCTTTATCCTCTTCACAAATAATTTTTAATACAGGGAATTCTAATTGAAGTCTTTTTGCTATTTCTATCGTGCTATCATTTGAAGAACCATCTATGATTAACACCTCTAAATCTTTAAAACTTTGATTTAGTATGCTATTCAAAGCCACTTCCACGGTTGTAGCGGAATTGTAAGTAGGTATTATTATAGATAAAAAGGGATACGATTTAGTTATTGACATTGGTTATTTGCTAATGAATCTTGGTGTACTATTTACAAATTCATTTAAGTAGATCTTTTCTATGCCCGCTTTTAAATCTATATTATATTTCCAACCTAGAGAATGAATTAAAGATACATCCAAAAGTTTTCTGGGGGTACCATCTGGTTTTTCTGTATTCCAAACTACATCGCCCTGGAATCCAACTACCTTCTGAATCATTTCTGCAAGCTCCATTATAGAAACATCATTTCCGGTCCCAATATTAACACTTGTGTTGCCCGAATAGGTTTGCATTAAATGGATACATGCTTTTGCGAGATCATCTACATGTAAAAATTCCCGTCGAGGAGTACCTGTTCCCCATACTTCAACCGACTTTCCTTTAAGAATCTTAGCTTCATGAAATTTACGCAATATTGCCGGTAGCACATGTGCGGTTTCTAAATCATAATTATCGTTGGGTCCATAAAGGTTAGTTGGCATTACCGAAATGAAATCGCAACCATACTGCCGATTGTAATTTTCACACATCTTTACTCCGGCTATTTTAGCAATAGAATAAGGCTCATTGGTTGGTTCAAGGTTTCCTGTAAGCAAGTAGGATTCTTTTATGGGTTGTGGCGCAAGTTTCGGATAAATACAGGAGGATGCCAGAAACAATAATTTTTTAACCCCATCCATGTAACTTTGGTGGATTACATTGTTTTGGATCATCAAATTTTCGTATAAAAATTGTGCTCTAAAGGTATTGTTTGCTTCAATCCCTCCTACTTTTGCAGCAGCTAAAAATACATAATCCGGTTGCTCCTTTTTAAAAAAATCTGCAACAGCTTGTTGGCAAATAAGGTTTAATTCTTTTGAAGTTCTTAACACCAAATTAGAATATCCGTTCTGTATTAAGTCGCGAACAATAGCCGACCCAACCATTCCAGAATGGCCTGCAATATAAATTTTAGATTTTTTATCCATTAACTAATCTTTACTATTGTAACACGAATAACAATTTATTAATTTTATAAGAATATTTTATTCATAATAATTTAAGGTCTTATGCCCGCCCTCTTTCAAATACTTTTCCTTCTTAAATAATCTTATATCTGCTTCCATCATATCTTCTATCAACTCTGCAATAGAATATTTTGGTTGCCAATTCAATTTTTCTCTACATTTAGTTGCATCTCCAATAAGCATATCAACCTCTGTAGGTCTATGATATTTAGGATCTATCTTCACTACTACTTTTCCAATTGGTAATTGAAATTCAGAATTTGAACATTCAATTACTTCTCCAAATTCCTTTTCCCCCTCTCCGCTAAACTTTAAGCTAATCCCCATTTTAGCAAATGCCATAATCACAAAATCTCTAACTGATGTTGTTATTCCTGTAGCAATTACATAATCTTCTGGAATTTCTTGTTGTAACATTAGCCACATAGCTTGCACATAATCTTTTGCGTGTCCCCAATCTCTTTTAGCATCCAAGTTTCCTAAATACAAGGTGTCTTGCATCTCCAAAGCTATTCTGGAAGCTGCTCTTGTGATTTTTCGAGTTACAAAGGTTTCTCCTCTAAGCGGAGATTCATGGTTAAATAAAATCCCATTACATGCAAACATTCCGTAAGCCTCACGGTAATTTACGGTGATCCAATATGCATACAATTTAGCAACTCCATATGGACTTCTTGGATAAAATGGAGTATTCTCTGTTTGAGGGACTTCCTGTACTTTCCCATATAATTCGGAAGTAGATGCTTGATAGATCTTTGTTTTCTTAGAGAGGCCTAATAATCTTACTGCTTCTAAAACTCGTAAAGTACCCAAACCATCTATGTTTCCAGTATATTCTGGAGTGTCAAAACTCACTTTTACATGAGACATTGCTCCGAGATTGTAAATTTCATCTGGTTGTACCTCTTGAATAATTCGAGTTAAATTCATAGGGTCACTTAAGTCTCCAAAATGTAATTTAAACCGAATATTCTTCTCGTGCGGATCCTGATATAGGTGATCTATCCTGTCTGTATTAAACGTAGAACTCCTTCTTTTTATTCCATGTACTACATAGCCTTTTTTTAATAAAAATTCAGCTAAATAAGCACCATCTTGTCCAGTGATCCCAGTTATTAACGCTTTTCTCATCGATTTTTTTTTGTGCTTAAATCAATTCTATTAGGTCTACCTATAATTAGAGATTGAATTTTATAATAAGCCTTATTAAATTTAGTCTTATTAATCACGTTTTTAGATTTCGCAAGAAATAACAAAAATGTAATTAAAACTTGGTCTCTCTTCTTTAATATTTTATAATTGGAATTTAAAGATTGTTTGGTCTCTTTTAAATAAGTCTCTTTATCCCCAGATTTTTGTCCAATTCTCACTCTAAACGCTCCCAAAGGAAAATCTGTACAATACATTTTTTCGATATTAAAAAATCTCATCCAAAGATCAAAATCTGCAGCTAATTTAAATTGCTCATTAAGTTTCCCTCCGGCTTCCTTCCACAATTCCCTGCTCCAAAAAGTCGATTCTTGTTGGATAAAAGAAAAATTGTTTTCATGGTTTAGTAGATAAAAATGAAGTTTAGAAAACACTTGCTGTCTTTGAAAAACAATGTCTCCCTCTTCATTAATTACGGTTGGCAATCCTTGAACCCACTTTATTCGAGAATTATTTATAAAAATTTTAGATACTAGATGGAGGGAATTTTCCATTAATATATCATCAGAATTTATCCAGCACATAATTTCTCCCGAAGACATTGAAAAGCCTTTATTAATGGCATCATACATCCCGCTATCATTTTCACTTACCCAATAATGCAATTTATCTTCGTACTTTTTAATTATGGAAACTGAAGCATCTGTACTGCCTCCATCTATAATTATATATTCTAAATTAGGATATTTTTGGTTTAGGACCGATAGAATAGTATGCTCTATAAAACAGTCTTGATTGTAATTTGGAGTAACTACGGTTATTTTAGGATGTACTTTTCTTTCCATTGTATTTCTCACTCAAATTAAACAGAATTATTCAACTCTTCATATACAATTTGATTACCTATAATGGCTCTTTTTAAACAACCTCCTTCTTTTTTTTTAAAATACTTTGAAATAATTCAATATAATTATTTGACTGAATATTTTGATCATATTTTTTTATGGCATTTTCCCTTATTTCATTTCTATCAAACTCATGAGAATAATTTAAAAATTTATTTAAAGTTTCTAATAAAGCTGAAACGCTAATATCCTGAGTTAATAATCCATTCTTTCCGTCCTGTATCATATCTGGAATACCTCCCACCGGAAATCCAATTACTGGGGTACCACACATTATAGATTCTAAAACGGTATTGGGTAAATTATCCATTAATGAAGGTATAACAAAAACATCTGCAGCAGAATATGCATAACACATTAAATTTTCATCATGAATAGTACCTAATTGTACAACTTCATCATTCATTTCAAGCCCATCACTATTACCAATAGTGCATAAAATTAAATTTTTCAAAGCCAATTGTTTAAATGCATCTTTAAGAAAGGCAAATCCTTTACGGTTGTTATTTATAGAATCTGCTACAAACAATATAACTTTTTTATCCCTAGGAATACCTAGTAGATCTCGGGAATAGTTTTGATCTTTTGGAGAATAAATTTTAGAATCCAATCCATAAGGGATGTAATGGATTGGTATGCCTTCAAAAACCTTACTCTCTTTAGCCTTTTTAACTAACCACTTTGAAGGGGCTACACATGTTAAATTATTATTTTTATTGAGTACCTTTTTTTTGATTTCAATGTTATTTTTAAAGACAGACATCTCTTCCTTTGTTAGCTCTCTTTTAAGAGGAAGCCCAGACTCGCTCATACCAAAACTCTCCTCCTCAAAATGCTCTCCCCCAGAGAAAGGATTCATATCGTGAAGTGTCCATATTATGGGTTTTTTGTTTTTTTTAAAAAAAGATTTAAAATCCATAAAATTTGCCACCCAATGCAAATTAATTAAATCGGCTTCTTTATATAACTCAGACTGGGTTATATCAGTATCAGAATTAGGAAAGCTAAACAGCTCTAATCCTTCTGCTCTGGTGTTTGTAAAGTCTTGTTGAATCTTCGTTAAGGGTTTTGTGGTATTGTCTTTTAATTTTTTAAGGCTTCTTTTTATTTTATTTTCGATTTTTTGAAAAGTGGAAGGTTTAATAACAGTCTCCCAGAAGCTTCTACTATTTGGCCAATTATTTTGCTTTAATTTAAGTAGCACCATAGAATCCACTTCCTGCTTAAGTAAAGCTAGATGCAATCTTTTACAGGAATTTGCGGCCCCTCCATGATCATAAGTATTAACTATTAAAATTTTCAATTTGGGGCATGTTTAATTCCATAAATATTTAATTGCATATCCATATTATTATAAGTGTTCAATTTTATAAATGGAGTGCTACACGTTAATCCAGGAGAAGAAATATGTAATCTAAAATTTGCTCGTGTTAGAATCTCTATTACTTCATTCAAAGTTTGCTTTTGGTTCACAAATGAATGATATTCTACAAAAATATTTTTAACATTCTTCAAATCCTCCTTAATATCCTTTAAAACTATTGTTTCCGATCCTTCTATATCGAGTTTTAAAAAATCTACTGATTGTTGTAAATAGTCTTTTAAAGAAACCACTTCAATTTGCTGCTCATCTGAAGGATTATAGCTATCAATTTCTCCAATTAATCCAGCATCTGCTCCTTCCGCTTTAAAAGGCAACATTTTATTACTGCTCCATAGCCCTTTTTGCACCAAACTTACATTTTGAAAACCGAAAGCTTCTACATTAAATTTTAAGTCTTGAAAGACTTCTGGATCTGGCTCAAATGCTACTATTTTAGAAGTAGGGTATAATAATTTAAAATATATTGTTGCTAAACCTATGTTAGCTCCTCCATCTATTATATATGGTATTGGGCTACTAGTTTCAAACTTATAAATATTCTGTACAAAAATTTCCTTATGCATAAATCGAAAGGAAGCTATATCAGGAACTTGAATTTGCAATCCAACTAATTTGACGGAAGTTTTCTTGTAACGTGGAATTTTTAACTTGCTCGTATCTTCTTTTTTCAGAGGATTTATCTTGCGCTTTATTAATTGAATTATTTCTGGTGCTATTAATCCACGTAATATACTTTTGATTTGGCGAATACTTTTCTTTTTCATTTACATGGGTGTTTTTACTTTTAAGAAATAAAAGTTATAATAGGTTAAAAAGTAAACGTAATAGACTAAATTATTAAACATAAGCATTTACAAATCCAAAAAATTGATTTTTGATCTTACTTAATTACATTCTCCCAATTACAATTAATAAATACACATCCATAATCCTTCCCTTGATAAATATGAAATTCAGAGCCTGTTTCTACTATATGAAAGGATAAACAATAGTCTAAATAATCTATAAATCTTTGATTTGGAATATGGAAAGCAAAGCTCATATGATAAAGATTAGGGACTAAAATCTTGGGAGGTATTTCAACTTTTAATTCTTGTAATCCAGCTTTTTGAACCATATTAGATATTTTGATTTCTGAAGAAAAAATCACCTTTTCACTTTTATCGATTACTCTAAATCCAAAATGTGCATTTAAATATTTTTCTTCTACTAAAATCTTACATTTAACAACGATGGGTTCATCAAAACAAAATTCATTTTTTATTGTATTTCTTATGTCTAACAAAACTAAACTTTCTATACCAGAACCTATTTCTAACTTATTGCTATAGAAGCCTTTAAAGCCAGTATTTTTATTTGATTGTAAATAATTATCAATTCCATCTTTTGTATTACCTTCAAATACCACAGTCCCATTTTCGAGAAGTATGGTATTACTACATAGTTTTTTAATACTTGCCATATTATGGCTCACAAAGAGAACTGTTCTCCCCTCATTTTTAGAGAGCGCATTCATTTTTCCAATAGCTTTTTTCTGGAACTCGGCATCTCCAACAGCTAAAACTTCATCTACCACCAAGATCTCCGGCTCCAAGTGTGCCGCCACTGCAAAGCCAAGCCTTACTGTCATCCCACTGCTGTATCTTTTAACCGGGGTATCTATATACATTTCACAACCGGAAAAATCTATAATCTCATCCAGCTTGCTTTTAATTTCATTCTTGGTCATTCCTAACACTGCACCATTCATAAATATATTCTCCCGGCCGGTTAGTTCTCCATGAAATCCAGTACCTACCTCTAATAGGGAAGCAATGCGTCCTTTGGTTTTTATGTTGCCTGAAGTGGGGGAAGTAACCCGTGATAAAATTTTAAGCAGTGTAGATTTCCCAGCCCCATTTTTACCTATTATTCCTAACACCTCTCCCTGGTTAATCTCAAAATTAATGTTCCGTAGTGCCCAAACATAATCTACGGTTGCTTTGGCACTACGATCGTTAATACCACCAATTTTTAAATAAGGATCTTCCTTCCCTCTAACCGTATGCAACCATCTATTCAGATCGTGACCCAAAGTTCCGGTGCCTACTGTTCCCAACCTATATTGTTTGGAAATATTTTCAGCTTTTAGAATTATAGACATATTTATTATATTACGGGATAACTTAGTTACTCACTTAAATGAAGAAAATTATATTTTAATAACCTTCAACTGGTCTTTTATAAATTATTAATTGACTTCTTGCAAAAGACTTGTTTAATTCTGTAGGTAACAATCCTTCAGCTTTGAGCGCCCATCTTTTAAATTTATTTCGGGACTCTCCACCACCCATCAATCGGCTAAATCGCTCTAATGATCCTACAGGAAGAACCTCTATATGGTCAAAAAAAAAGGAGCCTGCTTTAATAAAATGATTAGAACTAAAGCTTCTATCTGGATGCGGATCATTGTCTTTCCAGATTTTAAAAGCTGCCTTATCAAATTTAGAGGGTCTCCCACTAACGGGAATGTGCCATCTTATTTTATCTAAAAGTTTATTATTTACAGCAGGTTCAAAAAAGCGCGCTTCTCCATCATGTTTTAGCAATCTTGCAGTTTCTTCTAAAAATAATTTTTCTACGGGGATTGATAAATGATGTAAAAAAGCCTTCCCAACCACAAAATCAACACTTTTAGAAGGTAGGTCGTTTTCCAAAAAATCTCCTTCCACAAACACAATAGGATGCTTAAAAGTATAATTTTCGTTTAATTTTCGAACAATTCCCCCACTGGCGGAAGCTATGTCATTGGCGTAAACCTGAGCTCCCAAAGCTGCCATTACTGCCGCATTGGTGCAATCTCCACAACCCATTTCCAGCACCTTTTTTCCCTTTATTTTCTCCCTGAAATTCTTCTGGTAAAGTCCAAACCAACTGGTTTCGGTTGTGGTTGCAGAGTCAAGAAATTTATCTAGATTGTTGATCCAATGTAGAATATTGCTAATGGAATAATTGGCATACAATACTTCATAATGAAGCTTGTTTTTTTCCTGATTTAGGTCTTTCTCTTCCATTAATTACTTAAATAGCAAGTTATAATTTCCAATTTAATTTTTCTTCCATTTCTTTTCACTTTTCACTTTTCACTTTTCACTTTTCACTCTTCACTCTTCACTCCTCACAACAGACAACATTCAACCAAACGGACAAACCTCCATCAACCCGTCACATAATTTCTCAACCTTCCCACCATCCGGTAAACTAGGATGTTTATCAAACAAACTTTCAATTTCTATCAAGCTCAATTTCCTATTTAGAAATTCTGCCTGATAAAAAGGTATTTCCACCGATTCCAGATAATCCCGATATTTAATGCCATCACCAAAAATTTTATCCGAAAACTCCACCCAAATACTCGGAATTCCATAAGCGTGAGAAACTATTACTCCGTGCAAAGAAGAAGAAATTGTTTTTTCGCAACTCATTATTCCCCGGGTAACATCTTCCACATCTAGAGTCATAAGGTTAATCACTAGGATCTCCGAATCATTCTTATAATTTTCTGAAACAAATTTAAAATCATGGTAATGTGGAATGATCCCCAATTTGTATTTCTTCTCAACTTCAGGATGGTAATATGTAGGCAATAACAATGCAGGATCCCCAAAAACTTTGGGACACTCATAACCAAGATCCAATAAATATTTTCTTGTTTGGGGTCCGCGAACCGCACGGAAATCTGCTTTAGCTATGGTTTGCTTTTTATCAATAATTCCACTTCCCCACACAATACTGTCTTTTGAAACGTGGTGAATAACACTTCCTATAGTTACATAATTTGTTTTATCCCATTTATACCAGGGCTGCTTTTTCGGATGAACCCATTGTACTTCTTTCCCTGATATCTTCTCCACCAGGTATTTTGAAAGCAAATCCCCATAATTCTCCTTCTTCTTAAAGATGAATTTTATCTCGCTCCAGTAGAAAAGGGGGATGGTTTGGGGTGACATCAATTTCTGGATTATGGGGTTTGTTATCTCTTATCTTCAAAAGTAGTGTTTTTTGTTTTCGTTTTACCGTTTTCGGTTTTCGTTTTACCCTATACAGTGAACATTGAACATTAAACGTTGCCCGCCAAACCGAAGACAATTTCCCTATATTTGAACAAGTCAAAACTAATACCCGATTTGAAACCAAAAAAAATCTTCATTCTCCTCCCCGATGGAGTTGGCCTTCGAAATTTCGCTTTCACCTCTTTTGTTGGGATAGGAGAACAAATGGGCTGGGAAGTGGTATTCTGGAATCAAACGCCTTTTGATCTAACTGTATTGGGGTATGAAGAAATAAAATTAGAAGGAAAAGCAAGAGCTTATTCTGATCTATTAAAGAGGGCAAAAATTAGTGCGGAACTGAATTATTTTGAAGAAAAATTTGATGATCAAGTTTACCAATCCTACAAATTTTCTTCTTCCAATAAAAGCATAAAATCCCAAATTAAAAACACTATAGTTACTCAACTCACCAAAACCTACCGGGGAGAAAAAGGGCTGCAAAAATTACGTGAAAAATTAAAAGCTTCAGAAAGAAAATCTGTTTTCTACGAGCATTGTAAAGATGTTCTGGAAAAGGAAAAACCGGATCTGATTTTTTGTACAAATCAACGGCCGATAAATGCCATTGCCCCTTTAACCGTGGCACAAGACCTAGGAATTCCAACAAGTACTTTTATTTTTTCCTGGGATAATCTACCAAAAGCAACAATGGTGGTAGAACCCGATTTCTACTTTGTTTGGAGTGAATATATGAAAGAGGAATTACTAAAGTATTATCCATTTATAAGTTCTGAAAATATATTTGTTACTGGAAGTCCACAATTCGAGCCTCATTTCAACTTAAAATTAAGAAAAACAAGGAAAGATTTTTTTTTAGAAAAGAACTTAGATCTGAAGCGAGAATACATCTGCTTTAGCGGGGACGATAAAACGACAAGCCCGGATGATGCTCATTATTTAAAGGATGTTGCCGATGCAATTGAAAGCTTTAATAAAAATAGAGAAACTAAACTTGGAATTCTTTTCCGGCGCTGTCCTGTAGATTTCTCTAATAGATATGATAAAATACTTGAGGATTTTAAAGATCTTATTGTTCCAATAGCCCCAAAGTGGAAAAAAGTTGGAGAGAATTGGAATACTATTTTGCCAACACAAGAAGATCTGGAATTACAAGTCAACACTATTTTACATACTAAAGCAGTAATCAATTTGGGTTCTTCAATGGTCTTCGATTTTGCCGTTTTTGATAAACCCTGCTTGTTCCTTAACTATAATGTTGAGCGTAAAGTAGATGAAAGTTGGAACACCGAAAAGGTGTATAATTTTGTGCATTTTAGAAGTATGCCGACTGGAAAAGAGGTTTTCTGGATAAAATCAAAAGAGGAAATAGGACCGAATCTTGAAACTGCGCTTGAAAATTCTCACAAAACTGTGGGAGAAGCTAAAGATTGGTTCGAAAAAATAAATCTTTCCCCGGCAGAAAAAGCTTCTGATAGGATTTGGGAAGCAATTGATAAAATAGCAAAAAAATGCACTTAGGCTTTCTAACCCCCGAATACCCACATCCTAAAACCAAGCCTGCAGCAGGGATTGGTACAAGCATCAAAAACATGCTTACTGCTCTGACAGAAAATGGCGTTAAAGTTTCTCTATTTATCTATGGTCAGCCAACAGATGAGTTTTTTACTGAAGAAGGAATAAAATTTCATTTGATAAAACAGCAAAAATATAAGTTCCTGGGTTGGTACCTGCACCGGAAATTCCTGCAGAATTACCTCAACAAAGCAATTGTTGAAGAAAAAATAGATGCTCTGGAGGCCCCAGACTGGACTGGAATCACCGCTTTTATGAAACTAAAATGTCCACTAGTGGTCAGAATGAATGGAAGCGACACTTATTTTTGTAATCTTGAAAAACGACCGCAAAAGAAAAAGAATTTCTGGTTTGAGAAAACAGCTTTAATAAACGCAGATCATTTACTTTCAGTAAGTGAATTCACTGCTGCAAAAACAATGGATCTTTTCAGCTTAAAAAACAAAATTGAGGTCATTCCCAATTCGGTAGATGTGACATATTTCTGTCCTCTCAATAAAGCTGTAGAGCCAGAGACCATTCTCTACTTTGGAAGTATCATCAGGAAAAAAGGGGTTTTGGAACTGGCAGATATCTTTAATCTTATAGTCGCAAAAAAACCCGAGGCCAGGCTTCTCTTTGCAGGAAAAGATGTAAAAGACCAGATCACCGGCCGTTCAACCAAACAATTAATCCTGGATAAACTTTCCCCTGCAGCCATTAAAAATACAGTATGGCTAGGTGTCTTGCCTTACGAAAATGTGTTGGCACAAATTGCTACCGCAAATGTAGTAGTCCTACCAAGCTTCGCTGAAGCCCTCCCCATGACCTGGCTCGAGGCAATGGCGATGGAAAAAGCTTTGGTGACATCAGATATCGGCTGGGCAAAAGAGGTGATGATAGGTGGCATAACCGGGTTTACGGTATACCCAAAAGATCATCAGATCTATGCAGAGAAAGTCCTGCAATTGATGAACGATCCTGAACTTGCAAAGAAAATGGGGAAAGCAGCTAGGGAACAGGTGGTTGCAAAGTTTTCTACAGAGGTAGTAGTAGAGAGAAATATTGAGTTTTATAGGAGGGTGATTGAAAAAAACATTCTGTCTTAACAATTATGAGATTGCTTCAGTCGCTAGGCTCCTTCGCAATGACGTTGGGTAAGTCTTTGCGAGCGAAACCAGAAACATTCTACTTACTAAAATTGCATTGAGCGAAGCAATCTCATGTAGATTAGTACTACCCATCATGAGATTGCGTCAGTCGCCTTGGCGGCTCCTTCGCAAAGACGATGGTGTACGTCTTTGCGAGCGAAAAATAGAAACATTCAATTCAGTCGAAATATAAATGAGCGACGCAATCTCATGTGAGGAGTGCAATTCATGAGATTGCTTCGGTCGCTGTGGCTCCCTCGCAAAGACGTTAAAAATGCACATTCGGCTAATCAAAAATTAAATATCCATCCATCCGATAGATCCTTCCATTCTGGATTTAAAGTATTAATCAATTTTTCTTTGTTAGCTCTATTTCCTGCTTTTAATTTCTTTTCATAAGAAATCGCCTCTACAATACTGGAAAACTCTTTGAAATACACCAACTGATCACAATTATATCTCGACGAAAAGCCTTTATAAAATTTTGTTTTATGTTGGTAAATCCGTCTTACTAAGTTGGAAGTCAAACCAGTGTAAAGTACAGTGTGATTTTTATTAGTGATTATATAAACCGCGGAGAGTTGCATTTTTAAATATAGTTAATTAATAAACATTTAGGGTGGGGATTTCAATTCATGAGATTGCGTCAGTCGCGATTGCCCTCTCGCAACTCCTTCGCAAGGACAATTAAGTCTTAATTCATATCTTTTTCTTTTATTTGTTAATCCACTACCTTTAACACCAAAGCGTCAACGAATGAACAAACGTAAAATCTGCGTAGTAGTTACTGCAAGGCCTTCCTACAGCCGTATTAAATCTGCACTAACCGCAATTCAAAATCATCCGGATCTGGAACTACAATTAGTTATTGCAGGTTCAGCCTTATTAGATAGATATGGAAATGCGGTAGATTTTATTGAGAAAGACGGATTTCCAATTGCAGCTAAAGTATTTATGGTCCTCGAGGGGGAAAACCCAACAACTATGGCCAAAACTACAGGCTTGGGAGTAATGGAACTCACCAATGTATTTTATAACTTAAAACCAGATGCGGTAATAACTATTGCAGATAGATTTGAAACCATAGCTACTTCTATTGCCGCTGCTTATCAAAATATCCCGCTGGTTCATATTCAAGGCGGAGAAGTAACTGGAAGTATCGACGAAAAAGTTCGTCATGCCAATACCAAATTAGCCGATCTTCATCTTGTAAGTAGCGATGATGCACGGGAACGGGTGATCAAATTGGGAGAAAGTCCGGAGATGGTTATTAATACAGGTTGTCCCTCAATAGATCTGGCAAAAGAAATTCATGAAACTCCGAATTTAGATTTTAATCCGTTGGAAAAATATGGTGGAGTTGGAGCTAATCTAGATTGGAAAAATGGTTATATAGTTGTCATGCAACACCCGGTAACG
>TARA_R100000935_G_scaffold39200_1_pt1 | contig 20140 bp, 20 predicted proteins | sample TARA_R100000935 | Tara Oceans TARA_R100000935 (sample SAMEA2621502) | marine metagenome | biome: marine biome (ENVO:00000447); feature: surface water layer (ENVO:00002042); material: "saline water (ENVO:00002010), including plankton (ENVO:xxxxxxxx)" | depth 5 m | reverse complement strand
AGGTTTACCTTCATATTTTAAAGGCTTTACAGTTCCTAAAAAATAGAATATAATTTAATTCTGCAGGGGGATGATCCACCACTGATTCCCCTTGCTTTTAACCCTGTAAATAGTCTAATTCTAGAGAGATACTAGTGTATACTACAAGCAATATTTTTAGTAAAATATAGTTATGGCATTACAAGAGGTAAATATATCCCCAGGTTTTAATAAACAGGCTACTCCTACAGGAGCTCCAGGCCAATGGATAGATGGGGATTTTGTACGATTTAGATATGGCTTACCAGAAAAAATAGGAGGATGGGCTCAATTAGGCAACACCACTATGGTAGGTGCAGCTAGAGATCAGTTAGTTTGGGCTGATTTAGATGCAAGAAAATATGTAGCCATAGGAACAAACAAAGCATTAATTATTTTTTATGAAGGAGCTTTTTATGATATTACTCCTTTATCAGCAGCTCAAACCGGAGCAACCTTCACGGCTAACGGGACTACAACTGTTACCGTTAATTTAGCAACTCACGGAATGTTACCTGGAGATTTATTTACTTTTACAGCAGTAACATCTCCTCAATATTCAGGAGTAAATATTTGGGATCCCACAGTTTTTACTGATCAAACTTTTGAAGTAATTACAGCGGTTACTAATTCTTTTACTATAACTATGCCTAATAATGGTACAGGTGAATCAATAACTGCAAATGGTTCAGCTACTGTTAATCCTTATGTAACTTTTGGTCCCTTGTTTCAAACTATAGCATTTGGTTTTGGTACAGGGCTGTATGGAGGAACTATAAGTGGGGCAGCAACTACAACACTTAACGGTTCACTAGCTGACGATACAGCAGGTAATAATGGATCAGCTACAGAAATTACCTTAACAAGTGTTACAGGATTTTCTACATCAGGTACTATTTTAGTAGGGGGTAAAGAATTAATTTCATATTCAGGAATAGCTGGATTAAAATTAACTGGAATAACTAGAGGAGTAAGTGGCTCAACACGCTCGGCTCACGGAGCTTCAGCATCAGTCCAAGATGCAAAAAACTTTGTAGGATGGGGACAATCAAGTCCAACATCAGAAGTAACACTTGAACCTGCAAGTTGGTCTTTACATAATTTTGGAGAAAAATTAATTGCTACTGTTAAAAATGGTAAGACATTTCAATGGTCTCCTTTACATGCACTTTCTACAGCTCTAACAACAAGAGCAACAGCTGTAACAAATGCTCCTGAAAAATCAGTAATGTCTATTGTCTCTGATAGAGATAGACACTTAATTTTATTAGGTACTCAAACAGACCTTGCTGATAATACTACACAAGACAAAATGTTTATTAGATTTGCTGATCAAGAAAATATTAATGACTATAAACCTACTGCTACAAATACAGCAGGTACCTTTAGATTAGATAGTGGTACTAAGATAGTAGGCGCTGTTCAAGGTAAAGATTATATATTAATTCTTACAGATACTTCAGCTTATGTAATGCAATTCGTAGGTCCTCCATTTACTTTTTCTATAAGACAGGTGGGTACTAACTGTGGTTTAATATCACAACACGGAGTAAGATTTATTAATGGTGCTTGTTTCTGGATGGCAGAAGAAGGAGGCTTCTTTATGTTTGATGGTACAGTTAAAAGTATACCTTGTTTAGTAGAAGATTTTGTATTTACAAATAAAGGAGATAATTTAGGTTTAAATTATAATAGTAATAATATTATTTATGCTGGATTGAATCATTTATATAGTGAGATAAATTGGTTTTATCCTAAATCAGGATCTAATCAAAATGATAGAGTAGTCACTTATAACTATGAAGAAAACACTTGGGCTACAGGGTCTTTAGATAGATCTAGTTGGACAGATGCTACTTTATTTGATGTGCCTTATGCAACAGATTTTATAGAAACAGTTGTTCCTAGTTTTCCTGTAATTCAAGGAGCTACTAATGTTAATGGTGCTTCTACTTACTATGCTCACGAAACAGGAAATAATCAAGTAGACTATTTAGGTAATGCTACAGGTATTAATGCTTTTATACAAAGTGGTGATTTTGATTTAGATGTGGAAGGTAATGGTCAGTTCTTAATGTCAATGAGAAGATTTGTTCCTGATTTTAAATTATTAACAGGTTATGCTAAGATAACAATTAATTTAAGAAAATTTCCAAGTGATACTGCAGTTAGTTCACCATTGGGCCCTTTTACTATATTTCCAAACACACAAAAAAAAGACACTAGAGCTAGAGCTAGATTTGCTGCATTAAGGATAGAGAATGATGCTGTTGATCAGACATGGAGATATGGTACATTCAGAGCAGATACACAACCAGATGGAATAAGATAATGGCTAAGATAACTGCATACATACCAGAACCTAAAGAAGTATACGAACCAGATAATCAAAGACAAATTTTAGAAGGATTAGAAACTTTAAAACAACAACTTAATTTTTCTTTTCAAGAGGATTTAAAAAATGAACAGGTAACTTTTAATTTATTTATGGCATCATGACAATACAATATAAAAACCAAGGTTTTGCTTTAGTTAATGCTAACTCTACTGTTGTACTTACAGTGCCGACTACTGCAGTAGCTATTGTTAAAAGTATATCTATAGCTAATACTAGTACAGGTAATGTTCTTGCACAATGTTTTTTAAATGATTCATCTGCAAGTACTTCTTATGAATTTTATAGATCAGATATTACAGCTACCAGTACTATTCAGGCTTCTTACCCAGTATTGAATTTGGAAGCAGGGGATAGTATAAGTGTAAAAGAAGAAGCCGGTAATGCTTTAAAGGGTGTTATTAGTTATGCTCTTATAGATAGATCACAAGAAAATGGCTAAACAAAACTTTTCAAATTTTACACCTAGGGATAAACCTAAGAAGAGGCCCCGAAGACACACTAAAAACTTGAATAAAAGTAAAAAAAGATGTTATAAGAAATACAATAAACAAGGAAGGAATTAATATGACAACTAAAATTATAGATGGAAAAGAAGTACAGGTTATACCAGCTAATGCAAAAGAAATAGTAAAACATAAAACTACAGGAAAAGTTTATGCTAATAAAGCTGAATTTGATGCAGACGTAGCGGACTCTAATACATCTACTACTGCAGAAGATTTTTCACAACATGTTGAAATAACTGTTGCATCTATGTCAATATTTGGTAAAACCAAATAATGGAACCCCAAGGCGGAACTGAATTACAATTTGCATTATTAAAAAAACACTGTCCTAAAGAACTACTGGATCAAGTACAGATATGTACTTCTATTCCTGGTAAAGTTCCTCTACACCCAACTAAATTAAATATTCTTTGGCAAAAAAATTCTTGGGATCAACCTAACCTTCAAGAGTTTTTTAATAATAAAGAACGTCATGATGAATATGATTGGTATATATTTAATAGTCATTGGAATTATGAAAAATTTAGAATGATGTTTGAAGTACCACAAAACAAATGCATGGTTATTAAAAATGCAACTGATAATTTTCCTATTAGAAAAAAATATAAAAAAGGTGATCCTATAAAATTATTACACCATTCTACTCCATGGAGAGGTTTAAATGTAATGTTAGCTGCAATGCAGTATGTTAAAAATCCTAATATAACTTTAGATGTTTATAGTAGTACCCAAATTTATGGAGATAGTTTTAAAGAAAGAAATGATGATGTTTATCTTCCTTTATATGAACAAGCTAAAAAATTACCTAACGTTAATTATATTGGATACAAGCCTAATCAATATCTTTTAGATCATCTAACGGATTATCAAATGTGGGTTTATCCAAGTATATGGGAAGAAACTTTTTGTATAGGTGTAGTAGAAACTGCCGCTGCAGGACTACATGGAATTGTTACAAACTATGGTGCGCTTTTTGAAACGTTTGCTGAATGGCCTGTATATGTAAATTTTACAAAAGACTACGCAGCTTTAGCAATTGCTTTTGCTCATGCTATAGATACAGCTGCTGATTATCTTCATGAGGATTATCTTCAAGATCATTTAGATACTCAAGTAGATTATTATAAAAGATTTTATTCATGGGAGAAAAAAGGAAAAGAATGGGAAAACTTTTTAAGAGGAGCCTTGAATGCACGATCCTAGACTTAAACATAAAAAAATAAGTCAAGGAATTGATTTCACTGAAACAGTTACACCTATATGGAAAGATGAGACAAAACAACATTTAATAAAAGACCCTGAATATAATATAATAGTTTGTACACCAGTCCATAGTGAAGTATCTATCCATTACACTCAGTCTTTATTAAAAATGCAACAGTTCTGTTTTGCTAATAATATTAAAGTATCTTTTCATTTAATAAAATCTTCTTTAGTAACTCAAGGAAGAAATTTATGTGTAGCTCATTTTTTAAATAATGTTGATGCAACTCACATGTTATTTATAGATTCAGATATAGATTTTGAACCCTCTACTATTTATGAAATGCTTAAAAGAAATAAAGATGTTATATCTGTACCTTATCCTTTAAAGACAATGTCATGGGATAAAGGTTATGATTATATAAAAAATAATAGAATTAAAAACGCTAAAGATCTTCAAATGTCTATGAATAATTACCCTATGAAATTAAAAGATATAAACAATGTTATAGTAGAAAATGGTGTTATGGAAGTAACCCATTCCCCTACTGGATGTATGCTTATTAAAAAATCTGTTTTAGAAAAAATGGTTGAGAAATATCCAGAGATGTTAATTAAACAATCTACTATTATTAATGGTAAACAAGTAGAAACAAAGAATCTTTATAATTTTTTTGATACTTTATTTGATGAAAAAACTAATACTTATCACGGAGAAGATTTTGCTTTCTGTAGAAGATGGGCTGATATAGGAGGTGAATGTCATGCTTATATTAAAGATTATATCAGTCATATAGGAGAGCATCAGTATACAGGAAGATTTGCTGATGAGTTGAAACGAATAGACTAAAATGGTAGAATTAGCCATAAACTATAGATTAAATTATGGATCCATTTACATTAGCACTAGCCACGTTTGGCGTACAAAAACTTAGAGGGAAATCAACTAAAAGATCATTAAGAGACGCATTCATAGTAGGAGGCGGTTCTCAGTTATATAGTATGTCAGCTTTACCAGGGTCATCAATGATAAGTGGTTTTGGAGGAGGTGCAGGTAAAATACCTTTTTCTATGTCAGGTATAAAAGAAGGCACAACAGCAGGTAGAGGTCTTACTTCTTTAATAGGTAACAAAGCAGTAGCAGCAAAAGAAGCTACAGATACCGCAGCAGCCGTACAAGGTGTAGAAGGTTCAGGATTTATGGGGATGTCACCGTTTGCAAAATTAGCTACTGTTACATCAGCAGCACCTTTGGTTGAATCTTTATTTACAGATGATAAACCACAAGAACCTCCATTCTCAGAACAAGATTACAAAGATGCTTATGCTAGAGAAAGTGGAAAACTAGAAGGAGCTTTTGTTCCAGCAAATGAAACAACTAATTATAACCCTTTTCCTAATGCTAATACATTTTATGCAGCACAAGGTGGTATAGCTGAAATTAAAAAATTTAATGAAGGAGGTGTTCAATACTTACCTTCTAAAATAGTTAAAGATGAAAAAGATTATTCTTTATACGAAAAAGCTAGTGGTTATATAGAAGATGAAACTGGTATGGGAAATAAAGATAAAGATACAATGTTAGCTCAGTTAGCGGATGGAGAGTTTGTGTCTAGAGCAGATGCTATCTTAGGTGCTGGTATTATGTCTGGCGCAAGCCCTAGCGATTTTAAAGATATGAGAGCAAAGGGTGCGAAGTTTTTTTACAATCAACAATCACAACTAAAAAGAATATATGAGTTAACAGATGGCGCAAAGCAAACTAAAAATTAAAAAAGAAGTAGGTGTATTATACATTGAACCTAAACAATTAAATGACTACTGGACGTTAGTAGAGTTTATGTTGAGAGAAGGTTTAAAGTATGATGGTGACCCTATGTCTATTACAGATTTAAAAGAAGGTATTCTTTTAGGACACCTTCAGTTGTTTGTTATGTTTGGTTCAGATGATGGGGAAAAACATAAAGTGTTTGGAACTTTTGTTACACGGATCACGACCCTACCTAATTATAAACAAGTAGAAGTTATTTTATTAAAAGGTGAACAAAGACATTTATGGCAAGACGAAGCTGCGGAAATGATAGAACATTTAGCAATTCAAAATGATGCTAAGAAAATTGCAGTTCATGCTAGACCGGGTTGGCAAAATTTTTTAAAAACTAAAGGTTGGGAAGTTAAAAGATATTTATATACTAAGGAGATTAAATAATGAGTTTTATATTTGGTGGAGGATCTAGTGGTGGTGGTGGTGGTGGTGGAAGTACTACTTCAACTGGAACACAAACAAACATTGCAAGAGAAGCTCCAGAAGTAGAAGCTAGAAAACTTAGTCTTTACGATCAAGCAGCTAAGCTAGCAACAACCCCTGTAAATTTACCAGGTCTTCAAGTTGCACCTTTAACTCCTTTAGAACAAGCAGGTATTACACAAGCAGGAACAACTGGTGTAGGAGCATCTGGAGTTACTAGTGGTATTGGATCTTTGGGTGCTGCTAGTACATCTTTTACAGGAGCACAATCAACTGCAGCAGGTGGACCTAATATAAATCAATTTTTAAATCCTTATCAATCTTATGTGACAAATGAAATTGGTAGACAAGGACAAATAATGTCTAACCAAGTAGCTGCTAATGCAGTTAACTCTGGTGCGTACGGTGGGGGACGTGAAGGTGTTCAACAAGCAGAATTACAAGCTCAGACATTAGGTAAAATGGGTGAATCTTTAGCATCAGGTTTTCAAGGTGCTGCAGGACTAGCCGCTAATCAGTTGGGACTACAAACTCAAACTCAATTATCAGCTGGACAAGGTTTAGGACAATTAGGTGCACAGCAAGCACAACTTGGTCAACAACAAGCAAATATGGCTAGAGGCGATATAAATCAACAGATGCAAGCAGGTGCATTACAAAGAGGTGTGGGCCAAGCAGGACTAGAAGCTACAAGACAAACAGCATTACAAAAAGCTTATGAGCCTTATCAAAGAGTAGAGTTCTTAAAAGGTATCATGACTAATTTACCAACAACTCAAAGTTCGATTACAGCAACCACGGCTCCCGGTGCTAATCCATTATCACAAGCATTAGGAACAGGTCTAGGTGCTTACTCGGCTTATAACATGATGCAACCAAAACAAGCATAATATTATGGATAAAGTATTAACTAGAAAACTATTTGCAAAAAGATATTTTGAAATGAATAAACCTAAACAGTTTAGTCAAGGAGGAATTACAGTTATTAAAAAATTTAATGAAGGTGGTTTAAGTAGAAAAGAAAAAGCTATATACGCTGCAACACTGGCAGGTCCTTTACTTCAAGGCAAAGGGTCAGGTTTAGGATCTACATTATCTTCTATAGGGGAAGGTTTTCAAAAACTTCCAGCTACAGTATTATCTGTAGAAAAAGCCAAAGCAGCTAGTGGCAAAGGTTTTAGAACTATGAGTGATTTTGAATTAAAAGAATATGGTTTATCTAAAGGAACCGTAGCTCAAGTGGGTGCAGATGGAAAAATAAATATTGTAAGTAAACCTTCAGCTGAACAACTTAAATCTAGAGATGGCGCTAAAAGAGTAAGAACAATTTTATCTAAAGTGCAGGGAGATTATATGGATTTAAATAAACCTGTGGGATTTATGGATGCTGGTAGAATAAAAGGTTTTATTGGAAAAGCAGGAGGTTCTGAATATGCAAAAAGATATAGTAGTTTTAAATCTAGAATACAAGCGGCTACTTCATTTGTAACACAAGCTATTTCTGGTGCCGCTGTATCTGAAGAAGAAGCAGCAAGAATCGAAAGATTAATTCCTCAAGTAGGAGATACGGAAGCTACCTTTGAAGGTAAGATGCTAGCTTTGGATGGTTACTTTGCAGATGCTATAGCAATTGCTGAAGATAATAATGCTGACTTTACAACGGCTATGGAAATTATGGAAACATCAGGTCAAGGTGCTTCAAATTATTTAGATCTTACACAAGATATAACAATTAAAAAAGACGGTGATGTTATTGATGTCACTGGTAACTAAGGATTAGTATGGGTGAAATTGTAGTTAGCGATCAAAAATTTAGAATTAAAGGTGACGAGCCCACTGAAAAAGAATCATTAGCTATTGAGTCTTATTTTGGAGCTAAATCTCTAAAGGGTAAAGATGGTGTATCTTTTGATGAAGAGTTAGAAATGATGATAACTCCAGAAGATGTTTTAAGTGATGCACAAAAAGGAAAGTATAATAAGGATACAGAAAGTTTTTTAAAGAGTCCAGGTTTTGGAAGAATTGTAACTGAGGTAGGTTTATCTATAGCCGGTGGTTTAGCGGGAATAGCAATGGCTCCTCTTTCTGGTGGTTCTTCATTAGCAGTGACAGCAGTGACAGCTGCAAGAATAGCAAGAATAGCTAGACCTCTTTTAAATATATCAGCTAAGACAGTAGGTAAAGTTGGAAGAGCTACAGCAGGTGCTGCAATAGGGGGTGGAGCTGGTGCAGGTATTGCACAGACTTTTGATCCTAGAGAAAGTATTGTAAAAGAAGTTACTAGAGGAGCTATCCAAGGGGGATTTGGTGAAGTTCTTGGTTTTGGTATGGCTGGTGGTTTAGCAAAAATGTATAACAAAGTTACTGGTAAAGGTTTACATACAATCACAGGAGCTCAACAGGCTGCTTCAATTGTTGAAAGAGATAAAGAATTTTTTTCTATTCTAAAAGATATTAGAGCAGGTAAAGCTAAACCTACTCAATCAATGATAGATGATTTTGCAGCAGGTAAAACTAAAAGTGGAAAAGCTTTCACTGAACAGCAGATGGCAATTTTAAAAGATCCAAAATTAATAGAAGAAGTTACTGATACTATTATAACTAAAAGGGGAACAGAATTTTTTGCTGATGTAGAAAAGGCTAATATTACTCCTGGGGTAATGACTCAAAATAGTGCTATTGATATGATGGAAGGAATTGCTGGTTCAGCTCTATTTGGATCAGGTGCTATTAGATCTGCTCAAGAAATGGGTAAACAAACTGTAATGGAAGGTCTTGATGTATTTACAGATATAGCTTTAAGAGGGGCTAATAATATAGACGATACTGGTTTACAGGTAGGTATACTATTACAAAATAGTGTAACTAATAACCAAAAATTATTTAGCAATGTAAAAATGAAAGCTTATGACGAGTTTGGCGCAAAGGTAAAACAGGTTACTTCACTAGCGGATGGTACCCCTAATCCTAAATTTGATTTTGATATAGGTGGGCCAAGTGCTAAACCAAAATTAAATGTGTGGGATGCCCGTACAGGTACAAATGAAGTTGTAAGTAACTTAGGTAAATATACTGACGATATGATGGCAAAATATACTAAGGTTACTACCGCCCCTAAAGTAAGAGAAATTTTAGGACAGGTAATGGCAATAGGCCCTAGAACAAATTATAATGAGCTTAGTACAATTTACAGATCTTTAGGTTCCAATGTTTATGAGGGTGAGGCTAAAGTAGTTCAAGCAGAAGTCATGAAAAGAATGGAGGGTATATTAAATGATTCTACGATAAGTAAACTTCCTGCAGATTTAAATATATTACGTGGACAATTACACTCATTTAACAAATTTGGTGGTACAGCTTTTAATAATACTATTGCAAAAAAAATATTAAGAAGTGAAGTAGGTCAAGAAAAATTATACCAACAAATTGTAGTAGCAAATCAAGAAAGTTATACAAAGTCTTTTATGAATCTTTTAGATAGTAAAATGACAATTCCAGGAACTAAAACAACTCATTATCTGTTTCCAGATAGAGAGCTAATAAAATCAGGTATCCAAGGACAATTTTTAAAAAACTTTTTAAATGTTTCACAAAAAACAGAAGGACAGTATCAAGTTTTAAATGCAGCTGGAGCTTCTAAATTTTTAAGACAGCATAAAGATTTAATAAATGATGGTACTTTTTTAACTACATCTCAAAGAACAAATATAAAAGATTATGCAGAAGCTTTAAAGTTTACTACAGGTAGAGCAACTGCTCCTGGAGCAGCAGGAGAAGGAACTGGTAAAATATTTATTCAATTAAAACAAGCTGGGGCAGTAACTCAGATAGGTGGAATATTAGCTGGAGGTGGAGGCTATATTGATCCAGGTACTGCAGGAATGTTTGTACTTGCTCCTTGGGCTCTTGCTAGAGCATTTGCATCTCCTAAAATTACTAAGCTATTAATAAATGGTTTAGGTAAAGGTCCTATGAAAATAGATAATTATGGAAAGTACAAAAGATATATGTCCCAACTATCAACTGGTTTAGTAGGCCAAGGTTTAGTAGGTCCCGAACAAGCAAAACTTGTTATGGATAATATAGAAGGTGATAAAGATCAGTACGAACAATTTTTTGCTACAGGAGTTTTTGAAGGCCCTACTCCAAGAGAGTTAGGTAGACCGGAAGCAGCACCAGCAATACCAGTAGAGGTAGCTGAAGAAACTATTACTGAAACAGCAGCAGCTCCTGCAAGATCTAATTTAACTTTACCTAATGTTAATCCAGGTAATGTGGGACAGACAGGAATTAATCCACAAGCAAGAATGGCCTTAGCTTCTGGTAATATTGATGGGGCACTAGCCGCTAATAGTATGGGCCAAATGAAGACAGGTGGGATAGTAAGTGTCTTTAAAAAAAATTAATCACTCAGATAAATTAGCTCATCAACGGATCACGGATCACGAGAAACTTTGTAGATATATGCAACGAGAAACAAATAAAAAAATAAAAGATATGCATGATGATATTCACAGACTGGAAAAAATAGTTATTGCATCTACTGGTTTTTTATTAACATCTATGATGGGAATAATTGTTGCTTTATTTTTTAAAGTATTCTAAAAGACCTTGTGCGTCTTATTAGAGAAAAAACTAAATTCTTTGTAACTGATCTTAAACGAGAAGATAAGTATCCTTATAAAAGTTATACTAGAGACAATGACCTCGGTTCACGGCACTATAACGTAGGTAACAAAAAAATACCAAGTGTTACAACCATATTATCTGCTACTCAAAGTCCAGAAAAAAAAGCATCACTTGATAGGTGGCGGGAACGAATCGGTTATGCCGAGGCTCAAGCTATTACTACTCAAGCTGCAACTAGAGGAACTGAGATGCACTATGTATTAGAGAATTATATTAATGGTGTAGGTTATTTAAACTTATCTGAAAAAGGAGCTAAGGCTAGATTGATGGCTCATGAGATTATTGATAATCTAGAACCTTTAAAAGTTGTATGGGGTAATGAAGTTAATCTTGCATACAAAGATAGATGGGCTGGATCAACTGACTTAGTTGGACTACATGATGGTAAGCCTTCAATAATTGACTTTAAGCAAAGTAATAAACCTAAGAGAGAAGAATATATTACAGATTATTACTTACAGATTGCAGCATATTCAATGGCACACAAAGTGCAATATGGACCTATAGAACAAGGGGTTATATCTATTTGTACTAAAGATGGACTATATCAAGAATTTAAAATGGATTCTAGTTTGTTAGATGAATATGAAAATAAGTGGTTTGAAAAAGTAGAGCAGTACGAAAAGATTAAAGCCACTTCATAACTTCTTCACCTAAAGTCTTAGCACTAATTTTAACTTTACCTTCAAGTGATCCTAATATCATTGTATCAATAGAATCTTTTACAATTAAATCTATATATGTGACCTTAGCACCTTGACCAATTCTATGAGCACGATCTTCGCTCTGGAGCCTGACTTCAAGATTGTAACTGTTACTATAGTAAATAACATTCCTAGCAGCAGTAAGGGTAAGACCATAACCACCAGTAGTAGGGTTCCCAACGAGGAAGCGACATCGATCATCAGATTGGAAACGTTCAACAGCATTCTTACGAACTTTAACTGAATCTTTTCCGTATATAGAAACCACTGCCTCTTTTCCATAGCGCTCCTCTAATTTAGTTTTAATCATCTCAATATTGTAAACATAGTTAGCCCATATAATACACTTATCTTCCGTCTCCTCCAATATGTTAAGAAGCTCTTTTAGTTTAGGATTACTTTTAAACTCATGTATTTGACCACTATCTGTATTAAGAAAACCACAAGTAATTTGGTGTAGTCTTAATACTTCGGTAAGTTTATTACTAAAGCTAACTGTCTCATCATGTATAATAGTCATGGCTTTACGTTTTAAATCTGAATACATTTGTTTTTGTTCATCAGTTAATTCTATATATCTTTGAACATAAACTTTATCAGGTAGATCTAGGCAATCTTTTTTTCTTACTCTATATGAAAAGTTTTTTAATCTATTCTCTAGCTCATCAAGATTAGTATAATATTTAGGAAACATAACTACCTTGCCCCCCATATCAACTTGATGCATAACAGCATATCTATTTCTAAAAACAAAATAACTATCATAACCTAGTAAAGATTTATCTAAGAATGCACACTGTGTATATAAGTCTAAAGGTGATTTAGTTATAGGAGAACCTGTAAGTATTCTTTTATATTTTAGAAAGCTTCCTAATTTAACAATAGCTTTAGTTCTTAGTGCTGAATTATTTTTAATAGTAGTACTCTCATCTAAAATTAACATAGACTGTAAACCATATTTAATTAATTTAGACTCTAACCATTTCTGGCCACTCTTATGTGATAGAGCTTCTACATTCATAAGAACAAAGTTTAATTGATCTATACCACCAAAGTTAAACAGCTTATCCGAATCAACTTTCCAAGTCCAAATATTAGGGTCCACTGATGAATGAGTTTTAATTTCTTTTAACCAATTTAAATAAACAGTTTTAGGAGCTATAACAAATACATGTTTTATTTTATTTTGTAAATACAACCAACAGGCATTATCAATTGCAACCTTAGTCTTACCAGTTCCCATCTCCATAAAATAGGCATAGTTATTAGCTTCCGCTCCTTTAATAAGAGCTTGGCGTTGGTGTTCGTACGGTTGTGTTTTATAATTGTACACGGAAACTTTTTAAATTATTTGTTTGCATATTGCAATTAATTAATATATTCCTTTTCTGAAATGGAGGTTCATATGGACTTAGAAGCAGAATCAATCATAAAGATTGATACCGGCAGTACCAACGATATTGCCGAATCTTGCAACAAGTTATTAGAAACTCAGGAACAAATAAAAACGGCTGAAGAAAAAGTAAAGAAACTTAAAGAAATAGAAACCGTTCTTTCTGAGCAGACAATTCCAAACTTGATGCAAAACACCGGGGTACAAAAGATTGAACTCAGCGATGGTACAAAAGTTGAGGTCAAACCTTTTTACGCTGCAAGGATACCTATATCAAAAACTGATGAAGCATTTACTTGGTTGAGAGATAATAACCATGGATCATTAATTAAAAATGATGTGTCTATGAGTTTTACTCGTAACCAAGATAATGAAGCTAAGGCTTTGGTAGAGGAACTTAGAAACAAAGGTCTTGAAGTCAAACAAAAAGAATCAGTGCACCCTAGTACCTTAAAGGGATTTGTTAAAGAGCAAATTGAATTAGGTAAGAATGTGCCTGCTGACTTATTTGGGACCTACGTATCAAACAAGACGAAACTAACCACGAAGGAGTAAACATGACGCAAGAGCAAACGAAACCTCAAGCTAAAGAGGTTATAAAAAAAGCAGATAACTTACCAGCAAGTATGGATCTAGAATCCTTATCTGGTGAGGGTCAAGAGTTTGTAACAGCTCGGGACCAAAAACTACCAATCCTAAAGATACTATATGCCAACTCACCAGTGCTTGATGAAAGTGATGGTAAACATGTGGACACTGCTAAACAAGGTGACATATGGAGTGAGACATCAGGATCTGTATGGAAAGGTAAAACAGGAGTGATAGTTGTTCCTTGTCTTTACATTAATACTTTTAATGAATGGAAAGATAAAGGAGACAGTCCAGGAAGACCAGTAGGTATTCATACTGACCCAGCTATCATGTCTCAGACTACAAGGTCGGCAGACAATAAAGATAGATTGCCTAACGGTAATTATATCGAGGATACTGGTAATCACTTTGTTTATTTGTTGGATGACAATTACAGTCCAATCGAACAAGCACTGATAACTATGAAGTCCACACAAAAGAAAAAGTCTAAGACTTGGAACTCTATGATGCAATCAAGAAGAGTACAAGGGGCTAAAGGTTTTTACAGACCTCCTACTTGGGCTACCACTTACAGACTAAGCACTACTAAGGAATCTAATTCACAGAATTCTTGGTATGGTTGGGTTGTTGAGTTTGATAAATACTTAAGTCCTGAAAAGGATCTTAAAGCTTTAGAAACTACTAGAGCATTTTATCAATCAGCAATGAAGAGTGATATCTTTGGTAAAGTAGACTTTTCTGATGATCTCAATAAAGCACAAGAACCTAAGAGCGCTACACCGTTCTAATGGAAAGGGAACTCTTAAATTTATTTGAGGGTAACTCTGAACTGTTCATCACTACCTCTCTCACTGGAGAGGTAGATGAACGGGGCAAGCATGTTGCTAAAACTTTTACGGTTCACGAACCTGTTACTCTTAAACTGTGGAAGGATCACTTAGAAGGTGCTCAAAGAATAGGAATAAAACCTGAGAATGGTGATGTAGTTAAATGGGGTTGTATAGATATAGACCCACAAAATTATAAAGGATTTAGTGAAAAGAAAATTGTAGATATTATTAGAGAACACAAACTACCTTTAATACCTGCTAGATCTAAGTCTGGTGGTCTACATTTATTTATTTTTCTAAAAGATTGGACACCTATAAAAGATATTTTAAAAGTTTTACACGAATGGAATAATGTTTTCTTTCAATCATTAGAAGTTTTTCCAATGAACAAATGTATGAACATGCCATACTTTAATATGGATGCTACTACTGAACATGCTTACGATGATAACAATAGTCCAGTATTGATAGGAAGATTTTTAGAATTAGCTAAACAAAAAACAATAGCAATAGAAGATTTACTTAAATTAAAAATTAAAGAATACGAACCAGAAAGTAATTGGAAACAGTATCCACCCTGTTGTCAAAAATTAATATCAGAACCATGGACTGGTAATCACAGAAACGATTTACTTTTTAATATGGGTGTTTTAGAAATGAAAAAAGCAGATGGTAATCTTACAAAAAAAGAAGTGACTGAGATTTTACTAGAAAGAAACAAACAAATATTTAGCACTCCCTTACCAGAGAAAGAAGTTATAAGTACAGTAGCTAACTCAGTAAGTAAAAAGAATTATGCTTTAAAATGTAACACACCCTTATGTGATAAAGAAAAATGTAAATTTAGAAATTTAGGTATTGGTTCTCAAGTACCAGATATGATAGAGGACTTTAAAGATATAGAGTATGTAAGAGATACTAAGTCAATACAGTTTACCTTTGAATACCAAGGTCATAAAGTTTCTGTCACACCAGAAGATATGAAAGATGAAAAGTCTTGGAGAACAAGATTGTTAAGGTATGGGATATACTGGATGACTTTACCTAGACCTAAGTCTGGTCCACCACCATTTGAATTATTATTAAGAGAGTTAGTAGTTAGAGCTCAAGAAAATGTTTTAATGAAATATGAAGATACACTTGAAGAAGAGAAGTACACTTTCTTAAAAGACTTCTTTGAAAATCATATAGAGGAAGATGACTTTGATAAGTTAAAAGATAACTATGTAATATTAGATAGTAAAACAAATGAATGTTACTTTAGGAAAATTACTTTAGAAAGATTCCATGGTAATAAAAAAATATTTAAAAGTATTAAAGAAGCTTTAGATGTTTTAAACTGTGAAAGACTAGAGTATCATGAGGGTGTTAAGAATGTATGGAAGGTTCAGATGCCTGAGTTTGTTGAGCATATGAAAATAAAATCTAAACAAGATAATAAAAATAAAGAGCCAACTGAAATGGATGATGACTACCACACAGGAAAATTTAGAACTTGAAAAACTTAAAAGCCTTTATAAGAAAACCATAAAGATTTTTGGACCACCTGGTACAGGAAAGACACATACCTTAATTGAAAAAGTATTAAAGGGTCATTTAAAAAAAGGTATTCTTCCTAGTGAGATGGCCTTCTTATCTTTTACTAACAAAGCCGTTAACACCGCAGTAGCTAGAGCAACAGAAGCTTTTCCATTATACACTACAGAGGACTTCTATAGATTTAAAACATTACACACTTATTGTAGAAGATATTTTTCTGAAGATGTATTTGATCCTAAAGATTGTACAATCGATTTTGCATTACAGACTAAGATAATTAAAACCAGCGATCAAAGATTAGCTGATGATAATTTCTTATATAAGGATTGGTCTTTAGGTATATATAGTAAATCTAGAAATTTATGTGTTGAACCTAGTGAAGCCTATAAGAGAGAGTCTTACAAAAAAGATTCATTAGATGTATTTTTTAGAAAGATAAAAACTTACGAGCATTATAAAAAGCATGGTGGGGAAAAACCTTTTATAGACTTTGATGATATGATTGGTAGAGCTATTAATGAAATAGATTTTCCAGCACTTAAAGTTTTAATTATAGATGAAGCTCAGGACTTCACACCATTACAGTGGTCAGTTATATATAAGATGGCCGATAAAGTAAAAAGAATATACTTAGCTGGTGATGATGACCAAGGTATATATAAATGGAATGGTGCAGATCCAAAATACTTTACTACTTTTTTTCCAGGTCGAAAAGTAAAGTTAAGAAAGACTAGAAGATTTGGTGCAGCTATTCATAAATTTTCACAGATAATAAGACGGGGTATATTAGATAGTGAAGAAAAAGAATATGAACATACAGAGAAAGAAGGATCTGTTAAGAGCTATAGAAATTTTACTGAGATACCATTTAATGAAATAGAGGGTAGTTGGTTTATATTAGGTAGGGTAAATAGTAGTGTTAATGAACTTAGGATGTTAGCTAAGGATGCAGGTTTATATTTTAAAGATAATAAAGATGTTAAATGTTTTGATGTTAAACAATGGGAAGCTATTAAAGCCTGGACACATTTAAGTAATGGTAAAAAATTAAATAAGATGCAGGCCAAAGTTATGTATCAGTATATAAGAGAACTATCTGATCCTAAATTTAGAGCAGAAAAGTTTTGGTCTAACCAACCAGACTTTCAAGAATATGATTTTAAAGAGTTAAAAGAATGGTGTGGTTTAGATTTACCAGATGAAGCCGAGACTAAACAATGGTGGTGGATACTAAGAAGAAACTTTAAGCCTAATCAAATAAGACACTTCATAAGATTACTTAAACGATATGGTCAAGCAGAATTAAATAAAGATCCAGTTATAATAATAGATACGATACACTCAGTTAAGGGGGATGAAAAGGATAATGTAGTATTGTATGGTAAAGGTAATTACCCATCATCATTTAAACATAAGAACTCTGAAGAAAAAATTAACGAAAGAAAAGTTTGGTACACAGGTTCAACTAGGGCAAGAAAAACTTTACATCTATTAAGAACTGACTATAAGTATAACTACCCATTGGGTGCAGATTATTTAATATATGTACAGGAGAAAAATGACAAACAGTGATATATTTAAAGACGATTTCCCAGAGAATAAACAAATAGGGGGCAATCATTATAAAAACTTTACCATACAACCTTACGAATTTATTTCCAAAAACAATCTCTCTTTCTTTCAAGGGTGTGTTGTTAAATATGTTTGTAGGTATTTAAACAAAGATAAAATAAAAGATTTAGAAAAGATAAAACATTATTGTGATCTAGAAATAAAAAAACTAAAGGATAAAAAATAATGTACTTAAATGCAAACATACCTGTAATAGAATGTTGGGTAAGAGGTAACTACTTAAGAGATCAAAAAGATTCACACGATAAATATTTTGAAGTAGGAGTATTTGGTTTTAGTTCTATTCCTAATAGAGTACCTATGTTTCATTTTTTAATGGAAGATGGAGGCTTATGGTGGAGAGCTCCTATCTCAGCTTTCTGTACTAAACCAGGAGTAAAAGAAGTACCCTTAGATGAATTAGTTATGTGGGATAGTTTTAGTTATAATGTAAGTGTTACAACTTTCTATGAATTAGCTGGTGCTACTATGCAATATACATCAAGAAGAAAGATATTAAGAAAAGGTAAATATCTTTTTACTATAGATTGGTGCTCTGGTGATTTTAATGAACTTAATTTTGGTTACGCTGAAAAACCAGATCAACATAAGTGTGGTCATGTTCTTGAATTAGAAGATGGTAACTTTGCTATTCAACCTAATAATAGACTTAAAATGTTTGATGCATCTATGGGTGTTGATCCATCTAAAAATTTAATTAATAGATTAGTAAGTAATAAAATATACTCTGTAGAGAATTCTTCTAAATGGATTACTGATGAACATGAGGAAGGTAGTTATGATTATGATATTAAAAATTTAGATGAGGATAAAAAATAATGGGCGGCTTACAACTTAACATGAATTTTAAAAAACATATTTGGTCTTCCCCATCAGAGTATAAAGATTTAACTGGAGCCACTGAAATAGCTATTGACTTAGAGACTAGGGATGAAGGAATAAATAATGGTTTAGGGGCCGGCTGGGCTTTAGGTAAAGGAGAGATCATAGGGTTTGCTGTAGCTGTAGAAGGATGGCAAGGTTACTATCCATTCGGTCATTTAGGTGGCGGTAATATGATACCGGAACAAGTTAAGGCATATATGAAAAGTGTATGTAGTTTACCTTGTACTAAAATATTTCATAATGCTCAGTACGATGTAGGTTGGTTACAACAAGTAGGAATTAAAGTTGAGGGAGAGATTGTTGATACTATGATTGCAGCAGCTCTTATAGATGAGAACAGATATTCTTTTTCTTTAAATAATTTATCACGGGATTATTTAGGAGAACTAAAAGCTGAGACTGATTTGAAACAAGCAGCAGCAGACCATGGTGTTGATCCTAAAGCTGAGATGTGGAAGTTACCTGCAGAACATGTTGGTTATTATGCTGAACAAGATGCACGACTCACGCTTCTATTATGGCAAAGATTTAAACAAGAAATACAATTACAAAGTTTAACTACTGTGTGGGAAATGGAATCTAAGTTGTTACCTAACTTAATTAAGATGAGACAACGAGGTGTTAGAGTAGAAGTGGAATTAGCTGAAAAACTACGAACAAAAATGAGGATCCAAGAAAAAGAACTCCTATTGGCAATACGAAAAGAATCAGGAGTAGACACAGACATTTGGGCAGCACGCCAGATTGCCATAGCTTTTGATAAGCTGAAAATAGAGTACCCACGTACCCAAAAAACAGACGAGCCATCATTTACTCAAAACTGGTTGGTCAATTGTCCACACAAAATTGCTAAGTTGATTGTTCAGGCTAGAGAAGTTAATAAATTTCATAATACGTTCCTATCTTCTATCATGAAGTACCAGGTCAATTCAAGGATACATGCAGAAATAAATCAACTTAGATCTGATAGTGGCGGAACTGTATCCGGTAGATTGAGTATGTCAAATCCAAATTTACAACAAGTGCCATCCAGGAATAAAGAATTTGGTCCACTGATTAGAGCTCTATTCATTCCAGAAGAAGGATGTAGATGGGGTAGCTTTGATTACTCTCAGCAAGAACCACGAATGACGGTTCATTATGCAGCAAGTATTGGAGAAGGTTATGAAGGATCAAATGAATTAGTAGAGTCTTATAAAAATTCTAATGCTGACTTTCATCAAACTGTAGCTGATCTAGTAGGTATTGAAAGAAACCAAGCTAAGACTATTGGACTAGGCTTAATGTATGGTATGGGTAAAAATAAATTAGCCTTAAGCCTTGGGGTAACTAAAGAAGAAGCTGATGTTTTAATTAGTAAATACAATAGAAAGGTACCTTTTGTTAAAATGTTATCTGATAGATGCATGCAAACTGCTAGTGAAAAAGGAGTAATTCGTACTAAGAAGGGCCGTAAATGTAGGTTTGATAAGTGGGAAACAAGAGACTTCGGTTTACATATGGC
>TARA_R100000935_G_scaffold55678_1_pt1 | contig 20262 bp, 11 predicted proteins | sample TARA_R100000935 | Tara Oceans TARA_R100000935 (sample SAMEA2621502) | marine metagenome | biome: marine biome (ENVO:00000447); feature: surface water layer (ENVO:00002042); material: "saline water (ENVO:00002010), including plankton (ENVO:xxxxxxxx)" | depth 5 m | reverse complement strand
ATAATATCAAAAGCACTACTTCCAACATTCATAGGGTCTTCTAATAATTCAGCAAATTGAGTTTTGTTTTTAACACCTAAATGTTTTTGAACTTTTTCATTAGCGGCAATTTTATCATTTAATATCTTCCTTAATTTTGGTGAAAAATTATTATTAATATCTAACTCATCTACGAGTTTCTTTGGGTTTTCTATGTACGTGTCTAAGTTTTTTAGTTCTTCAAATTTACCAGTCTTATCAGCATTTTTTGCGTTTTTATTAAATATAGCTAAAGCTGTTTTACCATTTTTACTTTCTAAACCACTATTAAAACTTTCAATTAACTCTTCATTAGTTAATACGTTATTATCTAATAATTTTTCAGTTAATTGCTCAAAAATATTTTGTTGAAATTGCCAAGAACCATCTTTAGTTCCTACATGTGGGGCAAATAAATTAGCTTTACCTTCTACCGCACTTTTAATAAATGTTTCAGCTTGTGCTTTAGTATTAAAAGCAGCAATATTAGATACATCACCTATTTTTAGATTTTGTTTTTCCATCATTAATGGAACGTAATTTTTACCTCCTTCTAAATCTAATACAATGCCTCCACCTATATCAGTAAGTCCAGCATTAGTAAAGTCATACATATTAGTAACAAATTTTTGTCCTTCAAATGCTTCTAAAGATTTCATCGTAATGTACTTATTAAAAGCTCTCGGGTCATTAGAAATATTGGGTGCAGCTGTAGACTTACTTGACTTTTTAATATCTAATTTTCCTACTTGACCACCTTCTCCTTGCTCTTGCTCAACGTCTAATTCTGATTTTACAAGTTTTTGCAAAGGCTCAAGATCAGTCTTACTAACTTTGTCTCCTGTATCAAGCTTCACAGCTAAAGAAGTCATCATATCTACTATTTCATTATCAGATGCGGTCAACACATTAAACCCTAATCTTTTTAAAGCTTTTTGAGCTGCTTCTGGAAGTTTGTTTATTATAGCATCTATAAATCTTCTAACTACACTTTTGTTTTTACTATCTAAAGTTTTGTAATTTTCAGATATAATTCTAAATATTTCAGCTAACTCTTCTTCGCTTACTTCTTCTTTTGCATAATTACCTTTTCTAATAAACTCATCAATAGCAATCTGATTTGTTTTAGAAAGTCTTCCAGAATTTTTAATAATTTCAAGCATTCTATTAGTAACATTTCGGGCTACTATACTGTTTCCTCCTAAGTTTCTAACGCTTTCTATAAGAACTGCGTGAAAAACTTCATGAGCAATAACATTTTTACCAGATTTCGCAGCCTCAGTAACATTTATATATATAGTCTTATTAGCTGGGTTATAAGCACCTGATTCTATAAATTTAGAATTAAGATTAGCAGCAACTTCATTATACACATCAGAATTTTCTATGAGTTGTATTTTTACTTGTTTTAAAATAGGAAGTTTGCTTATAAATCTTGCTGCTTTTTTTGCTCTATCAAAAATTTTTAATCGTCCTTGTCTATTCTCAGGGTTTTTAGATTTATTCTTAGAATTTTTTTGTAAATTTTTATAAGGTTTTTTCTTTCCCTTAACTGGGTCTCCAAAGATTTGTTCTATATCTTCATCTTCTTTTTCTTCCCTTGCTATTTCCTTTTTGGTCTTCTTTTTACCTTTAGTTTTGTTTTCTTCTTGGCTCTCAACGGCAGGCTTCCCTTTGGTGTCTCCTTCTCCCACCTCTTCGCTATCTCGGGCAGGTTCTGATACATCCAAGCTCTCTGTTTTTGACTTAAAAATGGCATCTTTTTCTTTTTTTATTTGTTTACGTGTAGGTTTTTTATTTCCTTTTTCTTTTAAAGAAGCTATAGCTTCTTCGTCTGTTGTCTCTTGTACAACCTCGTCTATGTCACCTTCAACTATCTCTTCATCTATTTGATCTTCTACATTTTCTTCTGCTAATTCAACTAACGCTTTATCAATTGCCTCAACTTCACTTTGTTCTTTTACTGTTAGTTCTTTTTCTTTTCCGTCAATAATAACATTTAGTTCTTGTTTTCTTAAAACTAATGATAAAGCTTTTCTTCGATTTTCAGGAGTTAAATCAGTTTGAACACCCATTGAATTCATTGCCCCTGTTAACCTTTCAAAATTATATACCTCAACATCAGCATCAGCTTGAGTTTTATCTCCGTTTATAACTTGATTTTGTAATTCAAGCATAAACAGTTTTTTAAAACCATGATAATCGTTTTTGTTTTGCACCATTCTTTCAAACAGTCCATACGTTTCATCACTGATACTCTCAAGATTATCTCTTGTTGTTGCGTTATATATTGCTCCTACTGAAGATATTGCTGCTCCTCCTATGGCTTCTAATAAAGAAGATTTTGCAATTTGCTTATAATATTCTGAACTAAATGCTTCGGGTGTTTTAAATTTATCTTCACCATCAACTAAATTAAATAATCTTTTTATATTAATTTCTGAAATTTCTTGTAACAATCCTGTTTCTGCTTCTGCTATAGCTCCCGCTGTAATATACAAACTTGCTCTTTTAACTGGGTTTGTAACTACATCTGTAACAATGTCTGTAAATCCTTTAGCCGTTGTTCTTCTTGTAGTTTGTCCTAATGCAGTTTTTAAAGCTGCACCAATAAAATTCTGTCCTTGTTCTAAATTTCTAAAACCAGCAACTTCTAAAATAGAACTTGTAATAGCGATTGGTAAAATAGCCATTTTCTTTTGTTGTTCACTTACAAATTGAAAATTAGGATTATTTTCCATTTCTTTATTTAAACCATCTGTAATAAACATTGACATCTGTATTGACCTTTGCGCTCCTTGTCGAGATGTCATATATTTTAATGCATTCCTAAACATCGGTTTTAATCCTGCAACAGCTTTAATAGGATTTTTTCTTCCTTTACCCCCCAATGTTATCATTGCTGGTAAACTTTCAATACCTCCTAATATTCCTTTCCAAACAAACCATTTGTTTTTCATATTAGCATCAGCTTCTTCTGACACATCAGAGCTTCCAAGAACATCTGTAAATATATTTCTTACACCATTAAAGTATTTCCCTCCCATGGCATCTTCTTCATAACCTGCTAAAAGACCGTCTTCATTTTTACCTAATTCATCTGTTCCTTTAATAAATCTTTTGTCTCTTTTTAATCCTTGATCTCGAGCTAATTCAGAATATTTATTTAAATTAATCTCTCCTTTGGGTGTAAATAGTATGCCGTCTTCAGGACTTTCAATTGATGTCTTTTGTTTTACATTTCCCAATAATGTAATTATTTTTTTAATTGTTTCAAATTGGTCGTCTGAAATATTTTTTAAATCAAAATTTTCAGTTTCAGAAAAATTTCTTAAAACTGCATTATACACATCAATATTTTCATTTTCAATAACTTTCATAAAGTCCAACCTAAATTCTGGTTTAGATTGAGTCAGTCCTTCTTCTCTACCAAAAGCTTCAGTAAAATCTTGTATTCCAGGTAAAACAGGCATGCCAAGAATTTCTACACCTTCATATAAAACGTCCATTACACCCCCCGAAATAGATGCTAAAATCCCACCAACAGTATCTAATAAAGCATTTACAATAGCACCATCGAAATCAAATTGACTCTCTTTAAAAGTTACATATTTACCTGCCTCAAAAGAAATTTCTTCGGTTTCTGTTTTAAATTTTGACAACTCATTGGTTAATAGTTCTCTTCTTTTTTCTAATAACTCTCTATTTTCAGTGTGTTCATTAAAAGATTCTACAAACTCTGGGTCTTCATACATTGCAGCATCTGCTTGTTCAAAAATTAAACTTTTTGAATCAAATTCTGTTTTTAAAGCAATATATTCTTTTTGTCTTTCTATAAAGCCAGTTTGCTTTTCTTGTAGCTTGTTAGTAGCTTCTTGAACTTGCTTCATGCTAAAATATTTTTCAGCATTTTTTGTTTGTTGTTTCTCTAAATCTAACTCACGAGACTCTTGAGTCATATTGTTACGCATAAAATCTCTTAGCTTTTCAGCTTGTTGAGTTTCCCCATCAAATATATTACCGAATACAGGGTCTAAATTTATAGTTGTTGTTTCTCCGTTAGGTGCAGTAACACTCATGCCATCAAGGCCGTCCCAAAAACTACCACCTTCTTCAAATTTAAAACCATATTCTCCAAACAAATAATTTAAACGTGGAACAGCATCTTGCTCTTCTACATCAATTTGATATTCGTTTATAGTTGCTAATGATTTTTCAAATGCAGTTGCTCCTTCGGGAACTACAATGGTTTCTAAATTAGATTTTTCTTTAGGTTCGTATGAAACATCAAGTGCTTCCGTTTTTCCTGAATATTTGTTTGAACCAGAGGTTAAGTCACTAAACTGAAACTCTTCATTTCTAATTTCTTGATTTTTATACCCTTGATTATCTCTAAGCAGTGTTTTGAATTCCGATGAACCATCCTCGCCATCTGATTCCAAATTGTCTTTTTTTTTTAACTGACCCTCTGATACTAATGAATCAAAATTATTTGAATATTGTTTTCTCAACATTGACTCCGCAACTACAGATCCGTTAGGAGTAACATATAGTGTGTTACCAGTATTTTCTTCAGAAGCAGCTTCTTCTACTAACTTTAATGTTCCGTCAGCAATTAATGCATCAAATTTTTCTCCATAATTATCCCTTAAAACTTGTTCTTCAACTATTTGACCGTTTGGAGTTTTGTATTTATTCATATTAACCGTTTTCTTATTTCTTTTTTCTTCTTTTTAGTTCCTCTTTATAAATTTTATCATCTTTAAGCGCTAATTTATACATAAGAGAAATCTCAGCAAAAGTTTCTTTCTTTGATTCTGTTGTCCAATCTTTTAGAGGTACTCCTTTTACATTCTTTATTGCCTTAGAAATTAAATTTCTGTTTGGATATTCACCACGAGTGTATCCTGGAATAAAAAATTCGTAACTATTTTTTGCTAAATTTACATTCAGAATCGGTTGTAAATTACTTAAACGTTCTTTTTCAATTTCACTTAAATTTTCTATTACATCTAATAGTGCTGTCGATTCAATAGCTTCTTGTTGTGGAGTTAAGGGATTAGTTCCACCACTTCCAGGAGTTCCACCACTTCCAGTATTTTCATTTGGTTCAATTACTTCTGTTGAATCATTATTGTTTGTGTTGTTTTCCTCAATAATATCATTGTTTGTTTTAACGCCGTAAATGTCAACTTTAGTTTCATTAGATTTAGTACTACTGTTTCTAATAGCTTCATCATAAATATCAAAAATAACATCCTCTATTTTTTTAGTATTACCTCCACCCGCTAATCCTTCTACGTCTACTTTTCTTGATATACCACCTCCAGCTGACCCTAAATTGATTGTTAATGTTTCTCCATCATATTCTACACTAATTTCACTATCTTTTCCTGTGCCTTTCAATAGTGCTTTTAAAGCCGTCTTAACTGCAGGAGCAACTTCTTTAGTTTCACCTTGTGAATAATTGAAATTTTTTCCACCTTCATTTCTAAGAAATTGGCTAACTGTTTTCATCTCATCATCAATATAAATAATTCCACTATTTCTGTCATAAATCTCAGGCTTTACTCTCGGGAGGTCAAAATTTAATGGATTACCTACAGAAACTCCTCCTGTATTATCGCCCAAAGAACCATAATACGTTTCAAAGTCTTGATCTCCTGGAGTAATAATAGAGAACATAGCCTCATGAAGTGCTTTAGTTGAGTCTCCAGACTTATAATTAATAGGATTAGACTTAAAGCTATTACCATTTTCATCTTGGAAATTAATAATATATTGATTACCTTTTCTTTCTATACCCACTACAGTGTTTGTGCCTCCTATAGATGTATTATAATCATTTACTCTTCTAACTAACAACCTACTTTGTGTTTCAAATTCTGTTCCATCGGCAGTAGTAAATAATTTTTCCATTGCTGTAGAATATTCAGAAAGTCTATTAGCTTTTTTGCCATCAATTTTTTTATAATTTAAATATGCAGTATTAGGAGCTGTAGTTTCAACACTACTATCTATTTGACTATTAATAGCTTGGTCTATCGCAAGATCAGCTTTAGCTTTTAATCCACTCATATTACTATATGAAACTTTTCCGTTTTTATAGTTCACATAAATTAACTTGTTTACATCTACGTCTTCTCCATATCTTTCTTTAGCATCTTCTAAATTTTCAGCTATTTGATAACCTCCAATTGTAGTTAATACTTGTACAATTTCAGCATTAGATGTAGCTAATTTATCTTTTAAAATTTGTGCTGTTTCTCTTATTGCACCCCCTTCTGTTTTATCAGTTGAGCCTGGCGCTCTTTTAATATCGCTTATTTTTGTAGTAACACCCGTTTCAATATTAAAATATGACCTTACATATTCTCCTAAAAGATTTACTTGATCATTAATCGCTTTAGTTGTGTCTATTTCAACACCCGTTTCTCCTTGATACTTAAACAGTTGTGATAAAGCAGATACAGAAATTCTATCTCCACTAAAATCATCCACATCAGCATATTTAGGATTATTTTTTACCCACTCTTCTGCATCTTTTTTATCAATAGCCGAAGGATCTACTATGTTGTCTCCAGCAGATCGTTCATTCGCAAGAGCTATATTAGCCTCCTCTATAGTTGTAATATTTTTACGTTTAGCGTATTCTATTCTACCATTTTTACCTACAACAATTTTAACACCCTCTAAACCACCATACTTAGTTAGCTTATCGTATATTTCAATTTCAGTAGATGTTGCTTTACCTGAATCTATCTTAGCTTTAGTTTGTGTCGCCCATTTACCCATGCCTTGCATCATAGTAGATGTTGTCTTAAAATCAGCTTTTTGATTAGTTTGAAATAAACTAAAATCTTCTACACTCATGATTCCTTTTTTCACTAAATCATATCTGTTTGACAAATCTTTCATTGAACCTTGTGCCGCTTCCACTAACATCCCTTGTACAGTTAAATTGTCTGATTGAGGAATGTCACTGAGTTTATCTATTGATGTTTTGTACTCATCCGCCACAGCTTTTTTACGCAATTGTCTTTTATCAATTGCCCCTTGTATATTAGAGGAAAAATCTTTAGCTACTGAACCCCAATCAATTTGATCATTTGATCCTTTATCTGGAGTTAAATTGTAATCTGATACTCTTCTTGTAGACATATTATTAGTTTAATATTAAATTTCCATCCTTATCTACAGAAATTCGATTCACATCAAATTCGCCATTAATTTCATTTTTAGGAACATTATCCAAAATAAAAGCATTAATTTGTCCTTCATCAAATTTTTCAAAAGTAGTGTTAGGGCTATCCATTAATTTTTTAGCAAGATCTGATGAAGCTTTAGCAGTTTTACCTTTTCCATATAATGGAGCTGCATTAGAAGCTGTAGCTGCGGCTTCTCCGATAGAAGATATACCTGCAATTACTGCCGCGTTTGCATTTTCTTTTAAATCTTGACCTTCTTGAGCAAATTGTTTTGCTTGACCTAATCCTAAATTTACAAAATCTTGATTGATTGAGTCACGCTTATCAGCTTTCATTTTTCTATTCTCATATAAATCTTTTTGTAAACTAATACGCATTTTTTCATTTTGAAGACCAGCCACTTGACCTACAGCACCAACACCTGCTGCTAAGTTTCTTGGGTCTCCTTCCTGTAAAGCTTGAATAGATGTTTGTTGACCTAAGAGGTTCATTTGGTTTTGCTTATCATAAGCATCTAAAGGTACATTTAATCCTTCGTACACATTCATTTCCATTCTTTTTTTAGCCGCATCCATCAAGGCTTTGGATTTACGAACTGCAGATTCGGAAGCTTTTCTTTGCTTTGCTGCTGATCCAAAAGACATACCAGCTGAAGTCAAAGATGTGACTGCTGATACTCCTGCTAATATTAATGCTGCTGTACCTGACATAATTTTTTTATTTTTTAATTTCTAATTCTTTATAATTGTTTGCATAAATATCTAATTCTGCATCTTTTACATTTGTAGCATTTGTTTTATATACACACGTCCATATACTATCTTTATGCACATAAAAAACTCTTTGAGTCCCTTTCTGTGTAAAAACAGTTGTAGGAGCTTTTAATCTTTTAACTTCTCCTTCATCTGTAATATAAGAGACTTCACCTTTTAATAAAAAAGATGGATGCTGAGTCCTATGTATCATACTTACAATAAAAGCACCTTTTGGCATAAACATCTCTCTTGTATACATACCTCCTTCAAATTTATGTTTTAATGGTGCGACTTCTTTTAATCCTTTACTTTGCTCTTCTCCTGCTTTGTGTGTTAAAGCTCCGTCTATTTTTTCTATTTGTAATTTAAAGTCATCTATTTTCTTGTATAAAACACCTGGGGCTTTTGATATATTGCCTAATATGTTTTCCGCAATTAAAACTTCTTTGTCTTTCATTTTGTCAAATATAAGCAAAGATACAAAAAATCTATGGAAAGCTTTTCATAACACTTCCTGATACAGCAAACAGTTCTACTGGAACAGTAGCAGTGTTTTTTAATATAAATTGCAAGAAATATCCTCTTGCTCCTTGAGACTCTGCTACAGGGTTTTTTATAAACAAAACTTGTTGTGCATTTATAGCTGCTGTTCCTGAATTATTAATAGTAATACTGTAAGCTCCCGCTACATTATTAACACTTGTAATCACACCCATTAAATCGGGTGTTGGAGAAACTGCAGGTGGTTGTGTGATAGTGGTTTGAAAAGCAGAATCACCAATACTTATTATACTACCTAATGCAGTGTTAAATGTTATAACACATGTTCCTGTTCCTGCACCTGTAACAGAAGTAGATTGACCTAAACCATGAGATGATCTTAGTCGCCAATTAACTACATTACTTAAATTTCTTATATAAGAAAACCACTCCCCTTCTTTTTCTTTAAAGTAAGTAGAAGCCATTGATCCTGCGCTTAAATCTGTTATTAAACTTTCTACTGACCAAGCTGCTACTGAAGTATCTCCAGAAGTAGTGTTAGACTCATAAGATAAAGTTTTATATAATTTTATCTCTAAAGGCTTTTGATTTAAAACTCCCGTTATTGTGGAAAAAGATTGATTACCATAATAATTATTTCTTAAAGGGTTTACATTATGTCTAAACAAATTACCTCCTTGAAATGTGTATAAATAACTATTCATACCTTTAATATACTCAGGGAAATATGAGTAAAATGAAGGCCACCCTTCTGATGTAGGATTGTAAGTTACTGTTGCTAATACGTCTACTGCCATAGTTTTATTTTATAAAGGTTGACAAGAGCTACCAATACATTCAAAAAGTGCTGAGATATTGTTACCTGATGTTATTTGCATTATTCTAAAAGGCCCAGTTTGAGTGTCAGTACTTGTAGCTGCATATGCATAAAACCCTACACCTAATGCTGCTCCCGCTATTACATCACCTATACCAACATCTAAATAAGAATCGCATGTGCTTGTTTCACGTTGAAGTGGAATTGTTCTATTAGTTCCATCACAAAACGTATCACATACAGTTTGAAAACTTGATATAAATATTGTATTTGTACAAGCTGCGCAATCTGCAATAGAAGTAATAATACCATCTGTTGAAACTACTATAGATTGATTTTTTATTAAACCACCAATTATGTTGTTTATAGCGTAAACTCCTGCGGGTAATTGAGTAACACCATAAGCATCTGTAAAAACCCAATCATGTAATCCCATTTCAGTATCTGGAGTTGCAGCAATTGTAGGTGATATAACAGAGTTACCTAACGTATTTACACCTACATGATAAATAGTTGTATTTTTTGAAGCTAAACATGCAACACCAATACTACCAGATTCTGCTGTTGCAGTAAATCCAGTTAATAAAGTTGGGCAATTAACTGCAAAAGAAAAAAATGTATTACTACAAGGTGCTGAAATCTCTATATCTACTGAAGTGTCTGTTGAACCTACTGGAACAGGAACTACCATAGTAGCATTGTATGAAGCAAATGGTATTGTAGGAAGAGGGCCAGAACAATCATTTAAAGTTTGATCTCCTGTAGAATTACCTCCCCACGCAGGAATATTTTGCAAAGCTCCTGATGCAGAAAACGCACCACTTTGATATACAAAAACTGGTTGATTTGGGTTTGAAACACCATCACTTCCAAGTGTTTGTGATAATCCATCCACACCATATAAATTAACATCACATGTAGCACAACAAAGACAATCTGTTGCAGCCCTTCCGTAACCACCAATATATCCTTGTAAATAACCTCCTAAAAGTGATGAGTATTCAGATGCTGATACTCCGTCAAAAGTCCAAGTTAATTTATCTGGAACAGGGTTGCTATTATTACCTGCATTAAAATTAATAACTGCTGCTCCCGTTTGAGTTCCAAAACTAAATGTAGCTTTATATATTCCTGTATTTCCTGAAGCTGTTATTACAGCACCACATGGTATAGAGCAATCACTACAAGGTTGAGCTGCTAATAAAACACTATTAACCATTTCTCTAAAGTTTCCTCCTTGCGAATACCACCCATCAGCTGCAACTATTGTTAATGCTGCATCGGTGTATATGTTTGTGCAAGTTAAAAAATCTAACCCATCATAATAATATTGTCCGTAAGTTGCCATATCTATTTAATTTAACAATTATTTATTAATACTACCACACTATTTGCATCAAGTTGTAAAACTTGATTAGTATTAAACTTGTAATATCCTGGTGTCATTCTTGTTGCTGCTCCATCACAATCACTTGTTAACCAACATAAATCACCTATAGTTGGTAAAGAACCTTGTCCTGTAAAGTAATATGTTTGATTAATTAATTGTTGACACGCAGTAGTTGGGTTTGTATTTACTTGCGACCCTAACCAACTCACACATGGAACAATACACTCACAACAAGCATCAGCCGAACTAATTGAACTATAACATAAAAACTGAGCTGATATAGTTCTTAAATCATATATTAAATACAAATATTGATTACCTAATGGTAAGCTTGTATTTATTTGTTGTCCTCTAAAAACTGAAGGTATTGGATTGTTTACTGTAAGTTGATTTAAACTTTGTGACAATAAATCAGCAATCTCTATTTGATTATTTGCATACAATGTATTTGAAGATAACCAAGATATTTTATCAGCAGAAATGTCAAAATCAAAATTGTCTGTATTAATTTTGTTTGTTTGAACTGATAAATTAACTCCGCTATAAGGAAAAATACCACTTGACCTTACGCCTGTTTGAGCATTCCATAAAGCTGCTATAGTTGGGTCATTATTTAATACAGCTGGAGTACTTGAAATAGCACTCACTTGAGCTGTGTCTTGCCAAAACCATTCTACGTGTATTTGTTTGTTTGCATCATTTTCAGCGTTTAAAACCACTTGTATAACAGTTATTTCAACTTCTAATGGACAAGCCACAGTTATTTCAAAATCAATCACGCCACTTGGTACTAATTCAACAGAAATTAAATTAGGTTGAGCTGATGATTTAGGAATTGTAATAGTATAAGTTCCAGGGCCTGTTACTGGATTTGGTGTTGTAGTAAAAGTTACACCATTCCAAACAGCTGTTAATGCTCCTGCTCCTGAATTAACTATAAATGTAATAATTACATCGCCAATTAAACTTCCTACATCAGAAGTAAATGAGTATACCGAGCTAAGAGCTGCATCTTGAAGCTTTACACCACAAGGGATAGGAGGGTCAGGAAAAGGGATTTTAATTCCGTTTGTTGACAATACATACTCATCCATGTAAGGATCAAAACCACCTAATTTTTGAGTTTGTAATTGCTCAAAGAATTGATCTCTAAACCATGAACGCATACCACTATCAGAGATAACCTCTAACCTATCATTTGTTCCTACACTTCCTGTTAGTTTTATAACTGCACCTCTCTTAGTGTCTGTAAAATACATATCGTAACCATATGCAGCAAAACTTTCTGGATTAAAACTATTACCATATTCTTCAATTCTTGCAACTTGCTCACCTAAAACTTCAGGTACAGAAGTAACAATACCGCCTCCTATAGCATCTGTTAATATATTTTTCCCTGCTAATACATAAGATATTCTGTCTTCTTGTAATACTAATATGTCAGTACGTCTTGCGTGCAATAATTGTATTTCACCAAAAAATGTTTCACAGTCTTTAAAGTTTACTAAACCTAAATTAAACTCGTTTAAATTGTTAAAGTTTGCAGGGCCACTAAATATTCCACTATAAGTTAATCCAGCAAATCTATTTGCTTCTTTAAATTCTTGATTAGATACTGCTAAAACTCTTTCACCTAAATTCATAGACTGACCTTCAATCATATCTAAGATTTTAAAACTTTCTACTCCGTTGCCAAATGAATAACAATTAATAAATGGCAATCTAAGTGTGTTTCCTTGTGTGGAATCTTGATTAATATCATTAGAATTTTTAGTATGTATAATTGTATATTTTTGTCCTATTGTTAAAAATATATCTGCATCTAATGTTAATGTTGATGAAGAGTTAACAACTGTAACTTTAGCTGTTGTTGCTGGAGAAACAGATGTGTTGTAAATAAAATCACCAACTTTAACAGTTACTGAAAAAGATGCTAAAGTATCTATTAACTCGTTAGTATTTATAGATGTAGCACTACCTACAGCTACTTCATTTCCAGCAGCATGAAAACCTGATATAACTGGATAACTTACAGATGAATCGTAAAACAATTCTGAATTAGCATCACCAGGATCAGTTTCAAAAATAAGCAAATCACCTCCTTGTATTATTTCTACCGTAAGTCTTGAAACAGCATTTTTGCCACTGGCTCTTCTAACACCACCGTTCCAACATAATGATAACGGAGAAGTAGGATCAGTTGGATCAACTCTTGCAAATTGAAAGTTACTTATCCACATATTTGCAGGACATGCACCTTGAAAGTTTGTAGGATTTGGAACTCTTTGAAGCCCGTTTATGTCGCAACTTGATACGCTAACTTGACTTGATTCAAGACCTACTGTAGATTGAAACTGACATCTTAAAGTACCGCCATTATTTGTTTGTCCTGAATTTACTCCAGAATCAAGATCAGGAGATGCAGCAATCCACCAATAATATAAATCATCAAAATTTTGTGAAACAACAAAATTAGCTTCATATTTATACGTAATTTCTTCTACATTACTACCACCCTCTTTTCTATTCATTTTATATTGCAATCGAATTTGAGTTCCAGCAGGAATACTAATATTTGTAAGAGTTCCAGTAGAACCTCCAAGAACGTAATTTTGATCGTAGAATAAACTAATTTGTGCAGAATTCTCTCTTGAGGTTGTAGTTGCTTTTCGAGATTTTTGAGAAATCCAGTTTGAAGGAGTTAAATCACTATCTATAGCAAAAGTAGTAGGGTTTAAATTCATATAAAAACCTGTTTGTTGCTCAGCAGGAATTGCTAACGCTCCTGCAAAATCTTTTGGTTGTGCCGCAGCGGATAATACTTCTATTTTAACCTCTGTGTTAACTGGCCCGTCAGCATCTACTTTTACAATTAATAAATCTCCTGTTTTAACTTTCTCTTGATTATCTCCTTCTAACTTACACCATATAGTTCCGTCAATTGCTTGAATAAAAAAGTTTGTATATACAGTATTATAACCACCACCACTTGGCTTTACAACATATTTCCATCGTTTAGCCCAATACGGAGCAAAACTTTCTAAACTAACTTGTAATTTGTTTTTTAATGTAGAAAATTGTGGAGGAATAAATCTTGTATTATCTCTTGATACTAAAACAGTTGAAGCTCTTGCGTACTCATCCATGTAAACTAAACCTACTTCATAATCTCTATTACTATGTAAGCTTCCTTGATCAGAATCTGTTGTAAATTGAATTGTAGCATCTGATATTGTAAAATATTCGTAACTACTAATTATTGCGTTTGAAGCTGAATTACTTGCTATAGTTTTCATAGCTATACATGATAAACTAAATGTTGTAGATGTAGATGTTGATCCTGGAGAAATTTTAAATCCTTGTTGATTTGTAGAACTTCCTATTGAACTAATATCTTTAGCAAATCCAACTTGAGGTATATATGCAACATTAAAACTATCTGTTAATGAAAAACCTGCGGAGGCTGTAGCCATTGGTTGGAAATTTACTCCTTCAACAGTTCCTATAGCATTTTGAAAATCTGTTGATGCAATAAAATCAAACACAGCTGTAGTCCCTGCATATGTTGTAGTTAAATCTACAAAACACTCTACCTCTATAGTTCCGCTTGTAATAGTCTTACTCCATGGTGTACAAGGGCCTGAAGGCAGATTTGAATTTGTACAAGTAGTATTAACTCCTGTAGATAAATCTGCTGACTCTGCTTGTTTAAGATTAGATGTTAAAGCAAATTTTATAAGCAGTTGTGAACCAGAAATTAATTTATCTGCTATACTACCTAAATCTATTAATGCTGAAGCTTGTTGAATTTGCGTATTTACAAAAGGATTAATATCATAATCTACTGTGTCTAATGTAGGATAAGGTATATAAAAAACTCCTACTTGTTCACTTTTGTTTGTTACAGAATAATTTGGTGTTATGATAGACCCTTCACTTGATCCTCGAGAAATGTTATATCCATCTATATAATTTCCATAAACTAAACGATTAGCCATTATTGTTTGAGCTTTAGCTAATCTTGGAACATTATCATATAGTCTTAAAATTTCATCACTTCCTAATACTGTATATATTTTGGCATTAGAAAAAGATATTGTTCTATCTTGATTGTCCCCCCATCCTAAGTCAATTTTATTATATCCGTCAATTTTAAAAATAATTGAACTGTTAGAAAACTTATACAAAACATCAACCTCAATAACTCTATTAGAACCAGTATTAAAACTAATTTCAGCACCATTAAATCTATTTTGCATAGACTCATTGTTAAAGTTTTCAAAACTGAACTGAAACACTCCAGGCTGAAAAGCAGGTACTGTAAATAAAGAAGTTGCACTATATTCTGAATTAAGATATCTATATCTATAAGCAAAACTTATAAATTTATCTTCCATATAGTTTTCTTGATTCGGCAATTTAGTTAACCGAACAAATGGTGAAGTTAATGTTTCAGATTCTGGATTTACAACAATATCTGGATTTTGATATCCAGGGGGTTTTACAATAACTGACAAATCTTCTTCGACTAAAGTATCTATAGCCGTAGCTGACGCAGGTTCAGGATACTCAAAGTTTATATTTATTTTTCTTGGAGGATTAAAGTCATCTGTAAAAAACAATAAATTATCTATTAAGCTTACTCCTGTAATTAAATACAAAGGATTAAAATTTAATACACTTGTGCTTTGTACATGATAACGTGTAACAGTCGTAACTGTATTATAAGATACAATTAAATCAACTCTTCCTGGAGGCGATGGTGCTTGAGTGTGAGCAGGATCGTGAACAAACCAATACATAGTTTCATTCATACCATCCTCTAATGCACCAAGACATCTTGCTTCTGATGACAATAATACGTTTCTAAAACGCAATTGTGTTAAAGGTAAATTACCTACAGAGTTTTCAACCGCACCTATTTCTGTCGTTTCTGTAGCACCTAAACGCACATTTAAAGCATCAACGTATTCTCCTGGAGGAACTAATCGCTCATCCACACTTTTATTCATTCTACCTTTTACAAAGGTTGCAATGCTTTTTATATCCATATTACTTTAACCACTTATCTTTACCTCTCATACTCATTAGAAGTCTTCCAGGATGTATGTTACTTAATCTTATTTTTGCATTTCTTAACAAAGAAGACTTGTCTTTTCTTGCTCTATTTACAATATATTCTTGTATTCCTAATTTACCGTTTAACAATGAATATCTTACATAAGCATATATGTATTCTTCAAACAATTTATTCACTTGTACATTAGCATCATTTCCATTTTCCATACCATCAGAAACATACTCTAATACAGCTGTTCTACCTGACATAGATGATTCAAAATTAATTACACCTGCTTGTTTGTTAATGCTAAATGTCGGATTTGCATTAGCAGTTTCAGTATTTAAACCAAATCTACCTCCAACAGAATAGTCAAAAAACCAACCACCATCTAAAAAATATCCTAACGAGTTATGATAAGGACTATCAGTATTTAAATATATTGTTTTTTTAGTTCCGTTTAATCTATCTTGATCTACAGTAGATTGTTCTGGTTTTAAAACATTACCATCTTGATCAAATAAAATTCTTGCATTGTTATCTTGTAAATATGCCCCTGCCCAATTAGATTGTATGTTTTCAGTTAAGGGATATAATGTTCCATTTATATACATAGATAATCTAACCCAATTAACATAATCTTGTGGTAATATAAATCTTAAATCTTCTCCAACTTCAAGTTCTAATATTTTAATTTCTTTCATCGCATCGTAATTCAATTCTTGAATTCCACGTTTTGCGTAAAATAATACTTGATATCTATTAAGATTGTTTAATAATTCATGATTACCTTGATACATTAACATAAAGTTATTTACAATATCTTTTAAATTAACATACTGATATGAACCCCAATTTTCATTTTCGGGATTTGCTCCTCCATTTTCGTAATATTGATAATCTGTAATATATGCCATCTCTTATGTTGTTTGTTGTGACTCGCTGTTTAATTCATTTGTTCCAAAATCCACCACATCAGATTCTCTAATTTCTATTCCTATGTATTGACAAATTTTTGCAACTAAAGTTGGCTCGTCGGAAAGTGGCAATTCAAAATCTTGATAATCAGGTTGTTCGAAAAATACAGGTTCACCACCTGTAATAAGTGAGAATGTCCATTTTGGTGGTTTAGGATATCTTATGTATTGCGATTTTATACTTGAAGCTCCTAAAATACTTGTTGGATATATAGTGACAGTATTTCCATTTAAAACATACGCAGGAAATTGATTAGATGGTGCTGTTAAAGGTGAGCTTGTTAAATAAAATAATTTATTTTGACTGACTCTTTCTACCTCACTAACATTAGTATTAGTGTAAACAACATAAGCATCGTTTAAGTTCATTATGTTTGCGCTTATAGAAAGCACTGTCGAGCTATCTACAGCCGTTACATAGCACTCTTGTAGTGTAGTAGTGTTAACGATAATACTGCCAACTGGAGGCGTTGTTGGATTTGTTAAAACAGAAAACGAAGCTGTAGAGTCTGTTAATTTAAAAGCCGCAACAACTGTGTTTGTTCCTGTAGCTATTGAGTTTGGATAATAAAATAATTTATTTATTAAATAATAATCAGATGGTAACGTATAAGTGTTACTCACTACTTGTGTTAAAAAAACATCTTGTGAAAAAAACTCAATAACTTCTACTAAACCTTTTACTATATCAGCATAACCAGTTCCAGAAATACGAGCATTTTCTTTTACAATCCAACTATTATATTGATAGAAATAATCCTCAAACATATCCATTTGAGCTTGTTGACAATATAAATTAAAATCTTGCGGGCCAATATAGCCGTAGTTGTTTTTATTAGCAATAGCTAATACTGTATTTCTTACATCATCTATCATAATAAAAAAATTTAATACAAAGATAAGAAAAAAAAAAGAGGTTACTTTTTTTGTAACCTCTTCTTTATAATTTGTAATTTACTACTCTAAGCAATAACTACAGACGCAGCAACTACTTGCGATCCGTCAAATATTGGCATTAAAACTACAGAATATGCTTCAGGGCCTTGTGGCAAACCAATGCCTATTGCTCCCGCTATTAATGCGTTTTCAATAGCCGCTGCAACAATTCTTGTTCCTGAACCTCCTGCATCACTATGATTAATTGTAGCTGTAACCGCGTTAGCATAAGTTATTACAGTTGTAAAATTAGATGCTCCTCTTCCAACTCCTATCAAATCAGCTGTAGACAAAAGTTGTCTTTTTTTACCTACTTGATCATCAATTCTAAAAGCTTGACCAGTAGCAATTAATGGTGCTTGTACAGTTAATCTAAAGTCGTCTTGTATTGAAACAATACCTTCAGAATCAAGAGCAGTTGTATTAAACACAATATCATCTAAAGTAACCGAAGTTAAAAAAGATTGTGTTGCATCATACACTTGAACAGCTAAACATTCAATTGTAAAGGTATCATTAAATAAAGTTGAACTGTTAAAAATATCAGATGTTAAAGTTAATGATGTTTCGCCAATTAATGCAGCAACAGTAGTTTGTGTACCAGCAGTTGTGTTTTTAACTATATCTCCAACTCTAACTTTACGAGCTGTAAATGTAGCTCCTACACTATCTAAAACAAACTCTTTTCTTACAGCATAAGCTTCACCTCCCTCTGGAAATCCTTCACCAGCTAAAATAAGTTGAGTTTCTATAGTTGGTGTAGTTAAAACAGTTCCTTGAGATGCAGACGTAACATTATAAACAATATCTCCTGCTACAATTCCATCTGTAACAAAAGTAGCGGCTGCATCATTTAATTGATTACCAAGTGTAAGTGCAGTTACTGTACCTACAACATCACCTGAACCACCATTTATAGTAAAAGTATTACCAATAGCATAGCCTGCGCCACCTGCCACTATTACTACTGAATTAACTTCAATTACACCACCTGCTTCTGTATAAGTAACTGTTAGGTTACCATCACCACCACCAGATGTAACTGTAGTTGCTACCCCTGCGCCTGAAACGGGATATCCTGTTCCTCCCGCAACATTGTTTGCGGTGGAAACTATTCCTGCATTAGCGTTTGTGCCTGATGCAATTGGAGAAGAAGCTCTTGCTAAAATTACAAGTGCTTGTACTCCGTTTGCGGCTGCTTGCGCTAATGGTATTTCTATGTATTTAGCTCCCATATGATTAAGCGTTTGCTATTCCTGATGGAGCTAAAGGCAATGCAACTGGAAACTGAGATTTTTGCCAGCTTGTTGCTAATGCTTGTTCCATTGCGTCTATAATTGCATCATATACGTTAAAGGCTGTTTGAGCAACTGTTGTTACCGTAGTAACTGTTCCGTCAGAATATGTTAATGATACAATAGTTCCAGCACCACCTGCGTCTGTTGTTACTGTTTTTAAACGACTAAGGCTAATCAACTGACTTGACTTAGGCGCATTTGTAATTAAAAGAAATTTTTCCATTTTATAAAAAGGTTTTAATGGTTAATAAAAAACAAAGATAAGATTATTTTTCATCTTTATTTAAGTACTTTTTTAAAAGCTTATATGTTTCAATTCCGTCATCAGATTGAAAATAAGAAGCCACAATATAACTTGGCTCTTCTCCAAATGGAACAGTTAACATTTTTTGTTTGTTTTTAGGTAAATTGAAATAAACATCTTTATTGTTATTTCTTATAGCTATAACTCCTTTGTCAAAAAGTTGAAAAACAGAATCTTGTAAATCTAACATTGGGTCATCCAATATTCCTAAAAAATCTTCTGGTTCATTTTTTGAGTACATTAAAATGTCTCTTTTTAATTCTGGTATTGTCATCTTGTCTACGTGCGCACCCATGATAACTCTACAAACCATAACTAATTTTTCTGTAGATAATTCTTTAGCAACTATTTGAGCATCTAATGCTCTTTCAACCCAAGCTAATTCTTCAGATGCATCTTTTTCTGCATCTATTTCTTCAAATAACATTCCGTTTTGAGGGTGTAATGCTAAAAAGTGTTGTAATACTTGATTGGTTGCTTCAACGAATAATAATCCATCTTCAAAAACTACTGGCTCTAATATTGCATTTCCATCTTGCTCATCTTCAAATGGGCTTTTTTGATTTCTTGCATAACGAAGAGGTTTATTTATTCCTTTTTCATCATCAAAATGTAATAAAGGGGATCTGGATGAATGTCTTGATGCTAACATGTACGATAAAGGTTGTCTATCGTTTTTTAATCTGTAATTTTTACTTACGTACTTATTTTGTTTTTTCATAATAATATAATTTAATTTAATTTAAAAAAAATAAAAGGGGAGGATAAATCCTCCCCTATTATTGTTGTTGCTCTTATTGTTGGAATAAGAAGAAATTGTTTGCACCTAAAGTACATACAGCTCTTTCTGACAAGAAGTTTACTTGCATCTCATCAACATCAGATGTTCTTGCACCACCAGCAGAACCAGTAATCCAAGTTTTATATCTTCTGTCTTCAGTTTCAGATGCTCTGTATCTTACATGTAAGAAAGGTCTCTTAGCGTTCTTACCTAAGATT
>TARA_R100000935_G_scaffold11163_2_pt1 | contig 20313 bp, 38 predicted proteins | sample TARA_R100000935 | Tara Oceans TARA_R100000935 (sample SAMEA2621502) | marine metagenome | biome: marine biome (ENVO:00000447); feature: surface water layer (ENVO:00002042); material: "saline water (ENVO:00002010), including plankton (ENVO:xxxxxxxx)" | depth 5 m | reverse complement strand
TTTGTGTAAAGTCATGTAAGCATCTACTTGCTCACGCATTTGATTCACAGTTAAAGGTGTACTAATAATATCTACAGGGTTCTTTACTCTTTCTTTTGCATACTGATGGCATGCATTTAGAGTAGAATTGTTTAGCACAGATCCTGCACTACATAATTCTTTATAAGTTTTTCCTGTCATAGAACTAAATTCTCTAATAGCAGATGTTCTACCTACCATCTCAAATTGAAATTCTAATACTCTAAAATCATCATTAGGATTAAGAGCAAAAGACTCTCTAATGATTTGGTCTTTAATCAATGTCTTACCTGAACCTGGTCTACCACCAATAACTGTTAAAGTATTCCACTCTAAACCATCAGTAGCGGCATCATTAAACTTAGGCCATGGTGTATAAATTGATTTCTCTTCACCTTTAGATCTAGCAAGCATGTACTTAAGTGCTTCATTGAAGGCTGCATATTGCCCAACCCAAGCTTCTTTTGTTTTCATACTACGTTTTCCTTAAAGTGATCTCTCTCAGTATTAGTGCCTTCTATAATCATATCACAATAATCTGCTAAAGTTGAGTGCTTAACCCTATGCTTATCTTGCTTACATATAAAATACTGACTTGTCTGCATATATAGGTATTGAGTATCTCTGTACTCATTTACATACATCTTAGTAGCTTTCTGTACTATAGCCCAGTCATGGTCATAAGTCTCAAAGAACCATCTAAATGCTTCTCCTAGAGCTTTTACATTATTCCTAGCAGGTTTACCACTTGGTAACCTCTTAGGTGGAAATACCTCTCTAAATGAATTTATATCATCTACAAAGTCTTTGCCCATAAGTTGTATGTCAGTCTTTTTTTTAGCTTTAATAAAATAATTATCTAGCTTAGCACAAAAGGCTTTACCCTCTTGTGTCATTATATATTGGTTATCTTCTTTACTTATATAACCTGTTTCAACTAACTCCTTTTTATCTATATCTTTAACTTTGGTTAATGATACGCCTTGCTTCATCCCAAATAGGATCAGAGCTTGATTTGGTGTTAGGTTTGCTTTTAAGATTTTCTGGAATAGTTCCCACATGTATTTCTATTTCTTTAATTATGTGATTAAATGCATCAACTATATTTCTATCCTTACAAAAGAATCCGTCTTCAACAACTCTAATAGAGTTAATAACTGTAGCATGAGTTCTTTTTATTGATAAAGCAATACTTGATTTGCTGTGACCTTCTTTAAATGCCATAAATGACATAGCCTGAACATATGCTAAATATGGCCTAAACCTAGTTTTAGTTTTTAGGTTCTTTAAATAGTTATATTCAGGTAGATTATTCCTAAGAGCTATAAGAGTACAATGATGAAATATATCTAGTGATATTTTAAAATCAGGTTCTTGCTCTGTATATACATATACATTAAGACCAAAGGTTTGTAAGAATTGCTCCTTAAAGTTCTCAATCTCAAGTTTTTGTGTAAGTTCTTGGTTATTAGACATTTAGTATTTAATTTTATGATACAAACTTAGTAAAATTTACCAACTTATGCAAGATTTCTCTTGACTAATTAACTCAGTATTGACATTTTCAAAGACATCATTGCTGTCCCATTCTCCTCCTCTATAAGCTGCAGATGCCGGGTGAGTTACTTTAAATATTTTTTGATTATTTAAATGTACTTCCCATATCTCTGCTTTTTTACCCATAAGTATTACTGGTATATTTTTGTGATGCTTATTGATAAGCTCAAATATATATTTAGTAAATGGTTTCCACAAGTCTATATGTGATCCAATAGAATTAATCTCACAAGTAAATGCTGTATTTAATAATAGCACGCCTTGGTTTGACCAACGTCTTAAGTCACATTCTTCTGGTGTATACATAGCTCTACCTGTATCAGTATAATCACCTATAGTTTGTTTAAGAATATACTGCAGGGATTTTTCTGCTTTACCTTTCTTACTACAACTAAATGCTATTCCGTCAGCTACTCCTAATTGTGGATAAGGATCTTGGCCTACTACTATTACTTTTAGATCTTTGTATGGACATTCTTTAAATGCATTAAAAATATCTTTAAATTGTGGAGTAAATCTTCTATTCACATTAACTAAACTAACAAGTTTTGTTACTATCATATCAAAATCTAACCCATTAATAAATGGTGATAATGCTGGTTCCCAACCTGATCCTTTCAGGCTATCATTCATTTTGTCCCTTAGCTCTTCTATATCTATTTCTATATTTTTCATATTTATGCTTTATTATTTGTATCTTTGATGTATAATCTATTTATTATGGCTGAAAAAAAACAATTCATTACTTACGACATTAAAACTAATATAAAAGCAGATGTCAATCCTGCATTTATAACTGGTTTACAACAAGTTTATTATAGGTATCTCACTGAGTTATACCCTGGATTTGATAAGATAGGTGAAGTTATACAGAAGTTTAATTCTCTACTATCACAGGATGATAAAAATACAGCTGTTTCATTAACTCCACTTGAGTCAGAAATGTATACTTTATATGCTGTTATTCACTTATTAAAATCTTATGCTAAAGAACAAGGTCTTGAACGTGTGGAAGAAATTGACATTGATTCAGAAGCATTTGATAAAATAGCTCAAGAGTCTATGAAAACATCTGACAACCCTACTGATGCCTTAAGAGACATTGCTGATAAAGTATCTCAGTTAAAAAAAGTTGAGTAATTATCTTAGCTGCATATTATTAAAGTCACCTATTTCTACACATGCTTGTATAGCAAGGTTTAGTTCATCCTTATCACAATCACCAAATGATTTGCAATACTCTTGTTTGTCTTTTACAAAACAAAGCCCTGCAGATCTTTTTACAGTTATCTTGGCTTCTTCAAAAGTATAGCCAATTTCTTGTGCTATTTCTCTAATCATTGCATGTAGCCTTGCAAGTTGAGGATTACTCCCCTTATCACCGCTTACTCCTATAAATATCTCTAACTTAGAGTCATCAGGTAACTGATTCAGAAACTTTTTAAACTTAGTTCCTGTAGCTTTTATAGGGAAATGTAACTCACCATCTTTAATAGATGCTTTAATAAATAAGTTATCTTTCATATTGTTATTATTATGTGGTTGCCCGGTTGTTCATCACCTGCATCTGATATTATTATTTCCATTATTGTGATATAAAATTAAAAATCCAAACTAATACTGGGATCAGCAAGTTGTATAGTAATACTCCCGCAAGAGATATTACACCAAACATAAGACTAAAGAAACAACCTTTGTATTTCTTTTCTAATTTTTTTGCATTATATGACTCAAGATCTTTTAAATCTTTTGCTTTTATATGCAAGTGACTGTAATCTTCTTCTTCTTCATTCATAAGTTTCTAGTATTTCTTCTTCTATATCATATTGATTAACTATGTCTAGTGGAAGTATATCAACCATTACATCATTATTATTTCTATCTTTTAATAATGAAAATGCTGCAGTAATTTCTACACTAGGAGCTGTTCCCGGTGTTCCTGGGTCTCCATTAGATTCTGTCCACACTTGTGCTTCACCTGGATCATAGGTATAAACTACATCTAGTTCTATACCATCCATATCATATGTAAACTCCATATTATATGAATCTTAATGCTGCACCTACATAGACATACTCTTGACCACACTCCAAACATTTAGCATTACCTTCATTACGTAATAATGATGGCTGACTACAATTAGGACATGGTGTATCTCCTTCAGTTATATATTCTTCTATTGCACGCCTAGATAGGCCGTGTATCATTGCGTCATGAGTACCTTTGTACTCCAACTCTTCTTGTTGTTCTATGAACAATTCTTTCATTCTTCCCATAATATTAATTTGTTTTAGTTTTATAATCTTCCAAACTTTTGTTTTTTGTGTTCTAATAGATCTCTTACAGTCATTCTGTTTAGATATCTTTTGAAGTCTTCTTTTTCTTCTTCTTTGCCTAAGCTTTTACCTACATTATAGGCTAGTACTGCTGCTGAAATTGTTGCTGCTACACATAATGTGTATATAATTATTTGCATTTTTTATCTATTTAAAGGGTTATAACGTTGAATTTTTGTTTGATCAAATGATTTTAGTGCTGAAGTAACCCAATTAGAATCTTGAGTTCCTTTGTAACATAGTACATGACATACTGCTGTCTCACGTGGATTAAGTCTTAATAATCTACCTATTCTTTGTGAGGTTTTTTTCTCATTGCCATATGCATGCATAATTATACCTTGTTTTAAATTTGGTATACTTACACCTTCACTTAACTGCATTACACATGATAGATGGTCTATCCTATTGTCAGAGAATAATTCTAGATTATCTTCTGAATTTGGATTACCTGAATGATAACTATGTTTAGAGATACGGTCTGCTTGCTTCTGTGTGTTGGCAAATATAATACATTTACCATCTATATTTTTAAGCATAGCTTTTACATAATCTTCTTTTGTGTTATAATCCATAAGTGCTCTCATCCTCATAATAGCAGCTAACTGTCTTTGCTTATCTGTTTGTGCATCAGCAAATCTATTATTATAATAAGAATAATCTTTTACTTCATTAGTCCACCAAAATCCACCATTCTTATTCTTTTTCTTAAGAGTTGGTAATTTAGATAGCTCTAGCTCATGTATAATTATTCTATAATCATTTAATATTTTTGAACTGGTTGCTTCATCTACATCAAATGTATATTTAATAGGACAGTATTTCTGTACTAACCTACCTTTTATAGCATGTTTATCTCTTGGTGGTGTACCGGTTAAACCTAAGATCTTACCAGTAAATAAACTCAAGAAAGCTTCATGTGACGGTAGAATAGAATGACACTCATCTAAATAAACTATATCATAATCATTTGGATTATGCTTAGTTATAGATAAGTATGTACTAAATGTTATATGCTTAACTAAGTTAGGTATATTCATCTTGTCTAGCTCATCTATCCATGATTGTGCTACTGAATGTTTTGGTATTACTACCAATGCTTTGATAAATGGATTAAAGTTTTTCTGCAGGTGTTGTATAGCAATTCTAGTTTTACCTAGACCCATAGATATTCCTAAGCCACATCTTTTATGTTGTGATGCTATTAATAATGCATCTGCTTGTACTACTTCTCTAGTTTTTATAGAAGCATTTCCAGGATGTTCTGCCATAATATAATTGTTATTATTAGTACTGTTGTCCAAACTACAATTTTAAGTAGCCTATCTTTTTTGTTATTTTTCATATTCTATCTGTGGATAAACCTAATTCTTTAGCCTCCTTTGGGTGCTCTTCAATATACATATGACATGATCTACATGCTGAAAGCCAAGTGCTAACCACTAAGTAATATTCACCACGTCCTTTCTTGTGGTGTACATCAGTTGAAGAACCAGTACAACAGTGCAAAGCTGCTTGACACATTGGGTTAGCTTCCATAAATTTATTTCTAAGTTTAGTGTAAGCTTGATCAAGTATTTGCATTTTCTTTGACTTCTGTTTTATTGGTGCTCTCTTTAATGGTTTAGCATCTACGCTTTTAGCTTTATACCAGCAATTCTTACAATACTTGCTACCTTTATCATTTTTCCAGATAAATTGTAGAGTATTGCAATCATTACATAGCTTCTTTTTTTGTTGGATCATTGGCCTTTAATTGTGAGATAGTTTTTTGGTAGTAAACCTAATGCCATGAATTTAATTATGACATCTTCATAGGTTATACCTAATTCCTTAAAACTCATAGTGTTAGTGTAATCATCTAACACTTCATCAGCTGGTATATTGGCTATATACAGAGCTGTTGCAGAATGTTGGAATGTTTTGCTAAGATAAGCATTTATCTTTTTATTGCAAATGGTTTGCTTCCATACATTGATCTCCCTTTGGCTTCTCTTCCATACTTTAGTTATACGTCTTTTCTTGTCCCAGTGTAGTACTCTAACTTCTTCAGGTTTATAAACCTTAAGTCCATGTAGTACACGTTTAAACAAAAAATGTTGATACGGATTTAACTTTGTATAGTTTAAAGAATTAATGAGTGATTCTGGATGTGTCTGATATTCTGACAGTAATCCATAGTATTGATAACGTTCATTTCTCTTTGCTAAGAGATCTTCCTGTTTTTGTAAATTGATTTTAGATATTTGTTCTTGAGATAGCATAATAGTTTTGGTTGTTATTGATTAGAGAATAGATTAAAGTATAAAGGCCCACACAACAAGTTTAACAAAAACTGCTATGTGGGCCTCATACTTACTTCAGAAAAAATTCTTTATAGATCAAAAGTCTCTTCTAAGACTTCTTCTTCTATTGTTTCTTCATTTTCTACTTCATCAATAACATCATCAACTACTTCAGTTTTAACTTCTTCAGCATCAGGAGTTATTCCAAATGCTTCTAGAGTTGTACCGTTTTGTACTTTAGTAGCTACAGATGGCCCGTTTGCTTCTTTAATATCTGAACCATTAGTGTGAGCTAATAATACATCTTCTGCAGTAGTGTCAGCTACATAAAATGTTTTCCTATAAATAGGTTGTCCATCTACACAACAAATGATACCTGTATCACCTGCTTTTTTATAATCTCTATCTGGATCATTAGAATTGAATGGCTCTAATTGCTCTTTAATAACAATTTTACCTCCCATTTGATCACCTGCTTTAAAATCTAGTGACTGCAGATCTTCTAGCTTACCTAATAATAATGTTGATACATTAGATTTCTTAACCCATCCATTGTTACCAAATGTAACTCTGTCTTGTTGTAGTCTGATGTAACCGTATTCTGAATTGTTTGCTGATTGTCTGATAACATTACCCATGTCATCTGCTAAGATGTTTACTTTACTTTGCATAATAAATTGTTTTTGTAAATTAATAAAAATGTTGATTGATGTGTCTAACTATTAGACATCATCTGAATGGAAATACGGGTCTTCCAATTTCTCAAAAGCTTCCATTTCATCAAGTGCTGGCTCATGTTCTTCTATGAACTCTGGTTCATCATCATGAGATGCTACTGGACGGCCTGAAAAGCTATTGTAAAATGGATTAACCACTTCTTTAGTATATGCAGAACTTAAACCATTAAGGTCCTTTATCTCATCATCAGATAATGAGAGATATTGCTCAAGTGAGCATTCTATTATACGTCCATTAGGTAATTGTACTATCATTTTTATCTTGTAAACTATTGTAAAGATAAATATATTAATCACCTTGAGGGACCTATCATAAGAAACTTTGGTCTAAACTCTAATTTAAAAAGCATATATATAGCTAACAGTTAATAAATAACTAGCTTGCCATCTACTCTTTTTATGTAATTATGCTGCCTCAACTCTTTTAAGAGCTTAAATATGTACCTCTGTGATACATTCATTGAGTCAGCAAGTGTTGATGCTGAAGGAAAACATTCCCTTTTTTTGTCAGCATAGCATGCTAAAAGACTGTAAAGCCCTTTAGACTGTATAGATAATTCTGGGTCAGATAGCACATGGTATTTAACAATACCAAACCTATCCTTTATTAAACTCTTCCCCATGATCCCTGATCACTCTAAGTAAGGCCATGTTAGAATCTTGCTCTTCTAATAATTCAGTATTTTTAAGAGAGTATTTATCTACCATATACCTACCAAAGGGTGTGCAGTTACCTTTGCTATTATCTAGTGCTTGTTTCATGTTTTGCCATGATTTATATTCAGTCTGTATTAATTCTAATGAGAAGTTAGGCATCTTTTTCTATTATTATAGGGTTATCACTAAGTAACAAATCACTATCTAATATATTAAAGTATCCTATATCCTCTGCTGAAACTAATTTCAGTTCTAATGGACTACATGAATGATCATACATTCTTAATTGTTTCTGATCATCATGATACATTAGTTCTAATTTCATTTGACTGTAGAACGGATTGAATTTTTCTGTTGCACTCCAAGATGTATCATCTATAACTTTTGCATAGATTTGATTATTTGGAGCAGCAAGTTTTAAGTCTTTTAAGACATCCCACTCAAATTCTGTACCTGCATGGTAACTTGGTGGATCAAGTGTTACATATGCACCTTTAAAGAGTTTCTTATACGTGTCACCTATTAAACTTAGGTGTAGTATAGATTCTTTTGCATGGTCAGGTAATTCTCTCATGATTATATCAAAAATATGATCTGAGTTCATCTTACCTGACATATCAAAGACATTCCTAAGAATAGTCTCTAATATGGATTCTGAAATGTTAAAGTTTTTAGCCATAATATTATTTATTTAAAGTTATACGAATTGAAGGTAGGGAGCAGTGAGGGCTCCTAACTGTACAAGTGTTATTATAGATATAATACTACTGGTACTGTTAGTATGAACTACTGTTCTCTTTTTTTTGATACTTTTATCTCAAATGATATAAACGGTAGAAGTAAAAGAACTGATGTTCTTCTATTATCTGTGTCTACACCAAAAGCAAAGCCAAAGATTGGTACAAATTCCACTGTTATTTTAGGAACCATTTTAATCTTGCTCATAAATGCCAGGTACATAGTAGCATTTGCAAATACTGCAATGCCAATTATACCTAGTGCTGCATACATTTCTGTATCTATACTGTAATTAGTAATTAGTTGGTACGAGATAAATATAAATAGTATAGGGAATACAACTACATATAATATCTTGATGAATGATTTGAATAGATTTGCCATGATTTTTTATTTATTTAATTAATTGAATAGTATTACTGTGTCATTATTGTTTAGACTAATATCTATATCATAAGGATATAAATAATAGGATCCATCACCTATAGGAGAATTAGCATCATTAAAACTACTTGACGAATTATCTATAATTAATGTGGTACTATTGATTACGAAATCTGGATTAGATAAGTAACTTGTAGTATTAGAAGTAAGATTATGTATGTAGTAGTAATCTTCATTACATTGGGTACATGTCAATAACCATTGGTTATAATTATCATTGAACTTATCTAGTGATGTTACTCCTGCTGAGTCAACTTGATAGTATCCTACATATAAGTAGTATTGTATTCCATTGACTACGTATGGATCATAAGTAATTATATCTACCATATTGATTTGAGGCGGTTGCATCTCATCAACGATAGACTCTTTCTCACACCCCATTACGGATAGTGTAAGTAAGAATAGTATTATATAGTTTTTCATTTAGTTATATTTAGTATTAGTGATTAGTTATTTATACCAGCCATATGCTGGTAGCTTCTTACATGTACGAGTAGAGGAACATCCAGTTAAGAATATTCCTACTACTAATACTATTATTATTTTCTTTAATGACATCTGACGTATTTTTGTTTCTTAGCATTCCAGCACTTAGCTGGTTTTGGTTTACTCTTACAGTATCCTCTTGACGAGGTACATGATGTCATCATTGGTCCCCCTATAAAGAGGAAGCAAAGTAATATGATATATTTTCTCATATGTGCGGTTTAGTTATATGAATTAGCATATTGCAAGAAGTCTAATACTTGCTGTTTATGTATTTCAATTAGATTATGTTCATAAGCAAGTTCCCTAAGTTCTGGGTTCTCTAATAATACTTCTTCTAGCTTTTCCATAGATGGAGAACCTAACTTAGAACGATTAGCTTTACAGTGGTCATCTCCATTAAAGAAGTTAACCATTAAATGATTTTCTGGTGTATATAACACTAGACCTATTTGTCCTCTGTATGTAACAAAGGCATTAGGATTTAAGATGAGTATGTTCATGATTTTAGTAAGGATTAAGTTATGATTTATTTTATTAGTATTCCGGATGATAGTCTTCTTATCCTATAGATGGAGAGACTAACATTACCCTTGTAGTATTGTTGAGTGTTATAGTTACTCTTGTAGTTACATTAGCTATATATATATTAAAGGTAGCTGTAAGAATAATTATGTGGTAAATAGTGGTAATATGTGGATATATGATGTCCTCTTTAGTGTGATGCACCCATATTTAAATAAAAAACAAAAGATTTAACTGATATCTCTACCAGTTAAACCTAATGTCTATCATTTGCTGTAATTAAACAGCTTCTACCCATCTCAAGTTAGTTTCTTCTCCAGTAGCTAGGTTCATTACTGGATTGTTTGACAATTGGAAGCCTGGCATTGCATCTCCCATATTTAGCTTCTCCCTCAATGCCTTTATTGTAGGATGATTAGCCATCAGAACTGTACCATCTAAAGGATTGGTCAGGCTTAATACACCAAACGTTAGGTTACCCTGTGTCTTACTGCCAACATCTATGCCGGCAATGGTTGTTTTTTTAATACTCATTGGCTCATTGCTTACTATTATAGTAGCTGAACCTGTTTTCTCATTGATTGAGAACTTTCTGAAATAAACTGTTTGCATAATATTTATATTTAATATTGATTAATGCTGCATAATATATGCAGGCAATCTGAAGGTAGGGAGAAGTGAAGAAGGGAAAGAGCAGTGAAGCTATGTGTAGCTATGGTATGTGGCTACGTGTCAGAGCAAAAGTATACGTAGACACTTGAGGATGGCAAAAAACAGAGTGTGCGTTAACACACCCTGTTAAGGGTTAATCTGGCAAGGCACTGTTAGCCTCTTCCATTGCTTCAAACAATTCCTCACTAAGTTCTCCACTCAGCATTGCCAAGCCTTCTAAGATTAAAGGGTTTGTCTGTTCATCAGCCAGCTTGTCTACTGCCTTTTGTTTTTTACTAAGTTCTTCAATTACTTTTATCCAATCTTTCATCTTGTTTTTTTTAAGGTTAGTACATTAAAAAGGTTGGGAGAAGTTTCCCTCTCCCACCTTGTTCTTGTTAAGCTGGAACTTGTTCCACCCAGTACAAGTTCTGGTTCTCTTCACCAGTAGTCAAGTTCACAACCTTAGACGTACTAAGTTGGAAGTTTGGCATCTCATCACCCAAGTTCATCTTACTCTGTAGAGCTTTGATTGTTGGATGATCAGCCTTCATTACCAGGTTAGTCTCTGGGTCTATCAAGGATAGAACTCCAAAACTTAGGTTACCCTGAGTTCTAGTACCAACGCTGATACCAGCAAGACTAGTAACTTGGTTAGAAGTTGTGTCTGAAGAGACAATAATTGTTGCAGAGCCAGTTGACTCATTGATGTTTACTTTTCTGAAGTAGACCATAATTTAAATAATTTAAAAATAAAAGTTAAGTGGATAAATTACACGGGGGTACCCGCAACCACAGACAGAAGGTGGGGAGCAGTTTCATAGGGCATCTCACTTATGCAATACACACAATTTTATGGGGGCCGTTAAACATTTTTAATCAGGTGGGGGGCATGTTGTTGTAAAAAAACTTTTATACAATTTAAAAAATGAGTATATTGTTCTTATAGATACAGAATAACTTAAAAATAAGACATGGCAAATTGGGACAACAATAATGAGGATAATGAAAGTGGTTTAAATGAAATTGAGCAAATGCAATTAGATGCAGTTATACTTGATACGGCTTATAATAATTCTTATTTAGTTTTAAGTGGTCAGATAACTTTTGATGAATTGATGGGACAAAAATTTAAAACAGGGACAGATGCTATAATGGCGTATGATCCTGAGACAGGTCCACGCAAGGAAGAATTAGAAAATATGATATCATATTACATAGAAGAAGAAATGTATGAAAGGTGTTCTGATATTAAAAAATTATTAAATAATAAATATCCTGAAACTGATATTAAATTAAATTAAAAAAAATGAGTACAATACTACAAGACATGATGGGCATGTTAAAAAGAAATGGTACTGCTCTTCCAAAAGCAGACAACTACATTACATTAGCAAGGTATCCTAACCCACAAGAAAGATTAAAGCCAGCACCTAAGTTGCAAACTGAATTAGTAACACTAGCACAATTAAAAACATTCTTTAATGCTGGTGGAGGTGATAAACAACAATTATCTATTGCGGGACAAATACTGTCTTTAACTAATGGTGGATCAGTAACATTACCAAATGATTATGTTAGTGCAGCAAGATTTGATGGAGCAACTGATTTACTAACTCTAACTAGATTAGGAGGAGCTGTTGTTACAGTAGACATGGACCGTAAGGACACTAAAGAATTTGTAAACTTTACTTCACTTAGTGTTGCAACTGGTGCTACTACAGTAATAAATACTAATTCACCTGGTCAATTATTTCTTGTTAGAAGAACAGGAGTAGATGGAACAGGAACACTTCAGTTACCACCTGCAGCTGGAACAGAGAACTGGCAATACAGAAAAATAACTATTACAACTGATGGTTCAACTTCAGCAGCTAAACCAATTACAATTGATGCACAAGGATCTGAAACAATTAATGGAGGAGCTAATTTTGTATTAAATAAAGTATATGCATCAGTGACAATTTGGTCTGATGGTACTAACTGGATAGTTCTTTCATCATCTCAAGTAACTGATTTATAATGGCAGTAAAGAAAAAAAAGAAAGGTCTCTGGGCAAATATAAATGCTAGAAAAAAAGCAGGGACATCCAGATCAAAGAAGAATTCTACAATAACAAAGAAAGCCTATAGTAATATGAAGAAAGGTTTTCCTAAGAAAAAGAAATAATGAAAGGAGTAAAACATTATACTAAGGACGGTAAAGAATGGAAAGGTACTAGTCATAAAATGTCAAATGGTAAAATGCATACTGGTAAAACCCACACTAAAACCAGTAAACCATTAGTGCATATGAAAGACTTATCTAAAACTGCTAAAGCTAAAGCTAAAAAATAATGGCAACACCAAGAAAAGGTAAAGCTAAAGTTAAAGTAACTAAGAGTGGTAAAAGAGTTAGTTATGGCCAAGCAGGAAAAGCAAAAGGTGGTGGGCCACGTGTTAAACCTGGTACATCAAAGGGGGATAGTTATTGTGCAAGAAGCTTAGGTATTAAGAAAAGAGTATCTAAGAAAAAAGCAAATGATCCAAATACTCCAAACAATCTCTCTCGTAAAAGATGGAAATGTTCTGGAGCCAAATCAAGAAAAAAATAAATGGTATATTATGAACCAGCAAGAATTAATAAAACTAGGATTTAAAAAGGTCCTAGTAGATACAGAAGAAGAGTTCCCAGAAGATTTCTATTATTATGCAATATCCTTTGGGGATATCATATTTCATTCTGGTGATAATGAAGAAGCAGAAGATGATGGTGGATGGTACGTAAGTACTCCGGATAATGTCTTACGTTTCTACAAGTATACGGAACTCAAAACCGTAATAGATATATTTAGACGTAATAAAATTTCTTAAAATAAGTCAGTAAACTTTTTTTATTTAAACTTTTTTTATATATTTGCCTAAGTTTAATTTAAAAATCAAAAACATGGCAGACGTTAAAAATTTAAATCCAGATCTACAATCTAAAGAACCTGAATTAAGTAAGGAAGAGTTAGCAAAACGTAGAGAAGACATTACAGCATTTTATTCAGATAACATTTCACACTTAACTGTACAAGCTGAGTATGAAGAGTTACTGGCTACAATAGATAAAGCAAGAGCAGAAAGACTTCAAGCTCAGATCTTTATGTCACAAGCATATGCAGATCAAGCAGAAGCAAAGAAAGGTCCTTCTGAGGAAGAGTTAGCATTTAAATCTGCTATGGAAAAAGCAGCATCTAAAGTAGAATAATATGAAGGTCCTTAAAAAAGGGGATCGTGGGCGTGAAGTTCAATCCCTACAACAAAAACTTATGTTAAAACCAGATGGAATATTTGGTTCAATAACTGAAAAGCATGTTATTAGATATCAGTTGATGTATAATATGCCTGCTGATGGAATCTGTGGATCTGAAATGTGGTCTCTTATATTACAACAACCAGATAAACTTACTGAAGAGATAGATGAAGATAATGATACTAAGTCACAATTCTTCAAAACTAACTATGGGCAATATATACATAAACACTATTTACCTAAAGGTGAGTATATAGATGGACCAGTTAATAATGAGTATATATTTATTCATCATACAGCAGGTAACTCCAATCCTTATAGATGCATTGATCACTGGGGAAGAGATACTAGAGGGAGAGTAGCCACTGAATTTGTATTAGGTGGTATCAACCATAGAAATGGTAATGATGAGAATGATGGTGTAATGGTACAAGCTTTTCCAAAAGGAGCACAAGGCTGGCACTTAGGGAAGACTGGTTCAGGATATATGAACCGTCACTCTGTAGGTCTTGAAGTATGTAACATGGCATATCTATCTGGTAGCAAAAATAAAACTTATGTTGGTAGTATATGTCAACCTGATCAAGTAATTACTTTAGAAGAACCTTTTAAAGGCCATATAAATTGGCACGCTTATACACATAAACAAATTAATGCAATTGAAAAATGGATTAAGTTTGTTGGTGAGAGAGATGAGATAGATGTAAGAATTGGTTTAAAACAATTTATACAAAAGCATGGGCCAACCAAAGGGTTTGGATTTAATGAAGATGCTTTCTATGGAAATGTAAAAGGATTACTAACACATACTAATGTTAGGAAGGATAAATCAGATATGTATCCTCACCCTGATCTAGTTGATATGATATTAAGTTTATAATATGGCAATAGTAAATAAAGTAGATTTTAAAATTAAAGTTGATATGAATAAATGTATTCAGTATCAACTGGTTACGTATTGTTTTTTTAATGGCATTCAAATAAGTAATTCTGATTTAAAATTTTTATGTGAATTAGCTAAGAACAATGGTATAGAGCTTACTAAGTTTTGTAATGATATAGTTGCTTTAGGTATATTTAAAAGTGCACAGTCTGCACGTAATGCAATAAATAAAGCTGAAAAGAAAACCTTACTAGTAAAAAATGGTAAAAATAAAAAGACAATAGAAGTAAATACTACATTGGCTTTACAGATGAAAGGTTTAGTATTATTAGATTATAAAATTTTAGGCAATGAATCCCAAGTCTCATAAGGAACTAAAGAAGGGTATTGCTGAAGAAGTGGGCGTTCATCAACAAGTAGTAGAAGACTTAATATCTTTTTACTATGGAAAGGTTAGAAAAACTTTATCTAAATTAGAGTACCCTAGAATATATATTCAAGGATTAGGTACATTCCAATTAAGAAAAAGTAAAGTTGAAAAAGCCATTAAGAGAAATAAAAGTATGTTGGGCAATGTTGCTAAAAGAACATATAATGGATTTGCTAAAAGTGAAGATATTCAGAAAGATATAAGTGAATTAGAATCTGCTTTAAAACAAATGGAAGAAGACTTAGTTAAGAAAAAACAATTTAGAAAGAAATGAGTAAACCCTGGAAAAAATACGTTGATGCATTTAAAAATATAGATAAAATTGCAGATGGTATTAAAAACAATATGTTTAAAAAAGAACATGTTGAAGCAGTAGCTACTGATAGATTTCAATTATGTATTGCTTGCAGTTTGTTTGATGCAAAGGGGGATGATTGTATGGCTCCAGGAACACAGCCTTGTTGTTCTGATTGTGGATGTAGTTTAAAGTTCAAAGTCAGATCATTATCAAGTGAATGTCCTAAAGGTTACTGGTCAGCGTTAGTACCAGAAGAAATTGAGGAATTAATAATTAAACAAATAGAATCAAATGGAAAAGTTAAGTAAAGAAGAAATTGTAGGAGAACTATTAGTTAATAATGAAATTACAGGTGAAGAAGCAATTACTTTGTTAGAAGATACTTGCTCCTGTAGTTATGAGAATACAACGGATAATTTAGTTTGGTCAAGTAATGACACATTAAATCCAAATATTAAAAATAATAACCATGGCAATACACTTTAAAGAAGAAGGTCACTTGTATGAAAGCATTGATCAAGATAAAATATCTTGGGTAAGTGTTACATCATTAGTAGGAAAGTTTAAACCTAAGTTTGACAGAGATGGTCAAGCTAAGAAATCATCTAAGAACAAACGTTCTAAATGGTATGGTATGACCCCAAAAGAAATAATAGCAGCATGGGATGGTGAAACAGATAGAGCTATAAAACTTGGTAATTTTTATCATAACCAAAGAGAGTCTGACATGTTAGACTTTAAGACTATTGAACGTGATGGGACTGAGGTACCTATTGTTAAACCATTGTTTGATAGTAAACAAGGAGTAAAAATTGCACCAGTACAAAAGGTAGATGATGGTGTATATCCTGAACATTTAGTATACTTAAAGTCAGTTGGTATATGTGGTCAGGCAGATATAGTAGAAATAGTAAATGGTTATATAAACATCATTGACTATAAAACAAATAAAGAAATAAAAGATAAAGGGTTTACTAATTGGGAAGGTATAACTAATAAAATGTTTAAACCTGTAAATCATTTAGATGATTGTAATCTGAATCATTATAACCTACAACTAAGTATTTATGCGTATATTATTAAGAAGCATAACCCTAAACTTAAAATAGGTAAACTTGTAATTCAACATGTAAAGTTTAAACAAGTAGGTGAGGATACCAATGGGTATCCAATTAATGAACATGTAAATGGTGAACCAGTATTAGAAGCAGTAAAAATATATGAACTACCCTATTTAAAAGATGAAGTAAATTCATTAATGATGTGGGTTAAAGAAAATAAATAATTATGAATATAAGATTATTTGATGTTCAAAATAGTAAAGTAGTATTAACTGAGCATTGTTATGCATTACCTTTCTTAAAAACATTAATGACAGAATATCCAGATACGCATATGCAAGTATATCAATATATATTTTATATGACTTGTCCAGATAATGACTTAAACCCATTCTTTAATTTGCCTGAGCATGAAAAGGAGGATATTATTATTGAAGAGATACAACTAGAAGAGTCTCCTGAAGATAGTAAGATTAGATATGCTATAGACATGTGTAAGAAGTTATATGAGACACCTACATACAGAGCTTATGTGGGTATTAAATCTATGCTTGATAGATTGGCTAAGTATATGGAAGTTACTGCAATAGAACACGGGAGAGACGGTAACATGAACTCTATGATTAATGCTGCAGCTAAGTTTGAACAAATAAGACAATCATACAAAGGTGCATTCACTGATATGAAACAAGAACAAGAAAGCTCAGTACGTGGTGGAGCGGGATTGGCTTATGATCAACTATGATAAATGATGATAATGAGATTCAATGGCATTTCTGCTATTGGGATGAAATAAATTTTAACAATAAAAAATCAACAAATGACAAATCAAGTAGTAAGACCAGTAGGAAAGAAGTTACTAATAAAGGAAATAAAAGCACAGAGCAAGACAGCATCAGGGATAATAATTCCAGAGATGGCTCAAAAGGCAACTTATAAAGGAACAGTAGTAGGAGTAGGATCAAGTATAGAAGAGATATCAGTAGGTGATATTGTACAATATGCAGAACATGCTATGCCTACACCAATGACACATCAAGGTGTTGAGCATTTATTAGTTCAAGAAGGAGATATATTTGCAATTGTAAGCTATGAGTAGAAGCATTCCAACATTTGATAATGGTAAATGGACAACTACTGAGTTTTCAACAGATGGAGATTTTCAAGAATACATCTATGATCTTTTTAAAGAACCAGGTACATATGAGTTTGATGAAACAAACTTACTATTTAATGCTGAGGCTAAAAGATTTAATAAAGATGGATTGTATTGTGGAGCTCCATTTAGATCAAAAGATTTCACAACCTATTGGGAAGATCAGAAGAATAAATGCAGAACAGGAGTAATATATAAAAATAAAGATAAGTCTTGGTTTTTAACTAGGGATTATTACATGTGGTTAAACTTCTTACCTATATTTGATAAAGAAGAAAAGAAATATGGTTTTGCAAAGGTAAGAGATGCACAGTATCACATGGCTCTATATGAGTTACTTGCAGAATTAAACAATCAACATTCAGCTATACTTAAGAAACGTCAGATAGCTTCCTCATATTTTCATATGGGTAAAATCATTAATACATACTGGTTTGAAGAAGGTGCAACATGTAAAATTGGTGCATCACTTAAAGATTATATTAATGATAAAGGTTCATGGAAGTTTTTAGATGAGTATAAAACATTTCTTAATGAACATACTGCTTGGTATAGACCTAGTAATCCTGAAAAGGTTTTGTTATGGCAACAACAGATTGAAGTTAAAGTAGGAAATAGAAAAACATCTAGAGGATTAAAATCAAAGATACAAGGAGCATCATTTGAGAAAAATGCAACAACTGGTGTAGGTGGACCATGTAGTATATTCTTTCATGAAGAAGCAGGTATTGCACCTAAGATGATGCAGACATATGAGTACCTACGTCCTGCAATGTCATCAGGAATGGTAACTACAGGAATGTTTATAGCTGCAGGATCTGTTGGAGATTTAGAACAATGTAACCCATTGAAGGATATGATACTAAATCCAGTAGCAAATGATATATATGCTGTTGAAACTAACCTTATGGATGCAGATGGTACTGTAGCAATGGCTGGTTTGTTTATCCCAGAACAATGGTCTATGCCACCATACATAGATAAGCACGGTAACTCATTAATACAAGAAGCTATACAAGCCATAGAAATAGAAAGAAGTAGATGGAAGAGTGAACTAGGACCTGAACAATTCCAATTAAGGATTTCTCAGAAACCATTAAATATTGCTGAAGCATTTGCATATAGAAAAGCATCTGTATTCCCTCAAGGTATTCTTAGTAAGCAGATAAAACATATAGAGGAGAAAGCATATCCTTATGAGCATATTGAATTAGAAAGAGAACAAGATGGTATTGTTGCTAAGAGAACTACTAAGTTACCTATATCTGAGTTTCCAGTAAATAGAAAAGCAACAGATAAAACAGGAGCATTAGTTGTTTGGGAAAGACCAGCAAGTAAGAGACCAGAATTTGGAGCATACTACGCATCAATTGATCCTGTATCAGAAGGAAAGACAACTACATCAGATTCCTTGTGTAGTATTTTTGTATACAAGAATGCAGTAGAAGTAATCAGAACAACTGCAGCTGGAGACACTGAACAGTTTATTGAGAAAGATAAAATTGTTGCTGCTTGGTGTGGTAGGTTTGATGATATCAATAAAACACATGAGAAATTAGAGTTAATAATTGAATGGTATAATGCTTGGACTATTGTAGAGAATAACATCTCACTATTTATTCAGCATATGATTGCAAGAAAGAAACAAAGATATCTTGTACCTAAACAACAAATATTATTTCTAAAAGATCTTGGGTCAAACAGAACTGTTTATCAAGAATATGGATGGAAGAATACTGGTACATTATTTAAAAGTCATTTAATATCTTATGCAATTGAATTCATTAGAGAAGCTATTGATGAAGAATTAGATGATGAAGGAAACGTAATGACTCAGACATTAGGTGTTGAAAGAATACCTGATCCTATGTTATTAAAAGAAATGTTAGCTTATTTTCCTGGGTTAAACGTAGATAGATTAGTAGCCTTTGGAGCGTTAGTTGCATTTGTTAAGATACAACAGTCTAACAGGGGATATACTAAAAGACGTGAATCAGAGACCAATTCCTTGGTAAATTCAGAAAAAATAAGTAAATTAAAGTATAGTACTCCCTTTAAAAATATTGGACGTTCTAGAGGAGGGTCAGGTCCAAAAGTAAGAAGATCAGGTTTTAATAATTATAAATAAGCTAAATATATTTTAGATGAGAGTATTAAATGCAATGCAATTAAAGAATGGTGCTAAATCAGAGGGTGGTTCTTCATTCTCTAGTTTAACACAACCAACACAGTTTCTACCTTACTCTCAGAAAACTGATGATTGGGCAGCTTGGAATTTAGATTGGTTAGAACTACAAGGTATAGAATTTTTGCGTATCAATGCAAGAAGGCTATTAAAAAATTATAAATTAGCTCAAGGTATAATTGATAAAACTGATTATATAGTTGAACCTGATAATGATTACAAAGAGATGATGGATGTATTGACTCAAGAAAATGAGTCAGCTTTAGAACTAAAGTTTTATCCAATTGTTCCTAATGTAATAAATGTATTATCTGGAGAGTTTTCTAAAAGATATTCTAAAGTACAATTTAGAGCTGTAGATGATACATCTTATAATGAGATGCTTGAACAAAAAAGAGAACAAGTAGAAGAAACATTATTAGCTAATGCTGAGAGAACACTTGTAATGAATATGATTGAGATGGGATTAGATCCATCTTCAGAAGAAGCAAAGCAACAACTTAATCCAGAAAATTTAAAAACACTACCTGAAATAGAAGACTTTTTTAGTAAGAGTTATAGAAGCATGGTAGAAGAATGGGCATCC
>TARA_R100000935_G_scaffold1440_3_pt1 | contig 20379 bp, 17 predicted proteins | sample TARA_R100000935 | Tara Oceans TARA_R100000935 (sample SAMEA2621502) | marine metagenome | biome: marine biome (ENVO:00000447); feature: surface water layer (ENVO:00002042); material: "saline water (ENVO:00002010), including plankton (ENVO:xxxxxxxx)" | depth 5 m | reverse complement strand
CGATTTTGTATTTCATCAAGGGTTTATTGATGGTCTAGGGCTTACTCTTAATGAAAACCATATTGTCAACCAGATTATTTATCTAGACGACAAACATAAGTGGCGCAAGCTGCTCGATAAGAAAATCGAGGAACTGAAAAAGAGTTCAAATTTCGGTTCACAAAACAAGGTGGTACTTGGAAAGATCCAGCAAATCCTCGACCAGATCAATGCCGATGATAATGCACGGATTATCCGCGGTCATCTCAACATTGTGTATTGGGCTAAGGAAGCCAAAGACTTGGATAAAATTACCTTAAAGATAAAGACTGAATTCAAGGAACTGGATATCATCCCATATTATCCGAGAGGGGAGGAGCGGAAGAATTATATACTTAACAGCTACTGCTGCTTTTCGTCTAATTTCTCCAATGAAGATTTATATGTAACCGATTTGAAACACGCCCTTTGCTTGTTCATTAATAATACCAATTATAAGTCCGATCCTACGGGTATCATCGTCAACGATAGGGAACATAACATTCCCGTTCTGAAAGACGTCTGGGACGAAAGAAAGAAACGTATCAAGGCACGGAACTTTGCCATTTTCGCTCCAACTGGCGAGGGTAAATCTTTTTTGGCCAATAACATCCTGCGTCAATATTTTGAAAGTGGCGTTCGCTTGGTAATAATCGACTTAGGTGGTTCGTACACCAAATTCGCTAAACTCTATCCTGAACAATACACCGTACTACGTTATGAAAGTGGAAAAAACTTGGGCATTAATCCATTTTATATCAACAATCAAAATGACTTGTCTCCTGAGCGTCTTGAAGATTTATCAGTATTCTTATTTGAATTGTTTGCATCCGACTTAAAAGTGACCAAAGCACAATCGGTTTCCATCAAGAAAATCCTTCGCCATTATTACGACAGCACTTCAAAACACCATTCTTTGGAAGGTTTCTATGAATTTATCGAAAAGAATCAGAAGGATCTTCTAAGCACCCTTAAAATCCATCCCGACTACTTCAATGTTACAAACTTCTTGCACGTAATGTCCGAGTACGTTGGTGATGGTCTATATAGTTTTCTGTTTGAAGTAAGCGAAGACCAGACCTATAAAATCGAAGACAAACGATTGATTGTTTTTGAACTGGATGAAGTGAAGGACAATAAGGAAATTCTGTCTGTAATGTTGAATCTGATCAAGTCAGCAATCCAAAGAACTATTTGGAAAAACCGCGCAGAAAAGGGAATTATCCTATTTGACGAGTTTGCCAAGCAGTTGAAGTTTGAAAATGTATTGGAAAGCGTAGAATTCTATTATCAAGCCATCCGTAAACAAAATGGTGCGATTGGGATTATCCTCCAATCCATCAATCAGTTACCGAACAATTCAACTTCAGCAAGTATTCTAGAAAACACCCAAGTTATCTACAGCCTCAACAATGAAAAGGGATATGATGAATTGGTCAAAAGGCTCAACCTTTCCAGTCACGACCTGAACCAATTAAAATCAATAAAGAACAATCTTTCCGGTCCACGAAAGTATACAGAGATGTTTATCAAAATTGGAAAGGGAAGCAACATTTTTAGGCTTGAAGTTCCGAAAGAAGTCTATGCCGCTTACCTGACGGACGGAGAGGAAAACGAAGCCATAATGGCCATTTATAAAAGAACCCAGAATATGGAACAAGCTATAATAGAATTCACCTCTAAAACATAATCTTATGAAGACTAAAATCAAAACAATCTCATTAGGACTAATCCTTATGATTTCCCAATTATTGCCTGCACGCGCTGCATGCCAGGGAATGCCCACTTATGACAATACTAATTTTATCAGCTTGGTAAAACAACTGATAGAATCAGGGAAGCAAACCGCAAACATTATCAAGACCGTTCAGTTCTTAAAAACACAACAAGAAAACATTGAAAAGGTCAACGATGTGGTTAGGCAATTAAATGCTGTTCGCGAAATTGGAAGGAACAACCAACGTCTTATCCAAGTGATGCAAAATGATTTGAGGGACATCCTTGATAGTCCTTATATCCAACCCGATGAAGTGGCCAGAGTTTCCGAATCGTTTACTGCCATCGTAGAAAATTCTTTAGAAACAATGGATTTTATAGATGAAATCCTTTCTAGCGATTACCTAAAAATGAGCGATGCCGAACGTGCCGAGATCCTAAAACAAAAAGAATTGGAATCGAAAGAAATGGTTTCCAGCATTACTGTAAAAACCAAACGATATCGAGATATCATTTCCTTTAGAAAAATGCAGGATAAGGTTAATAACCGTGAAACAGAATATTAGTGATGACATTAACCATCATTTTAGGGATAGGACTGGAATATATCGACACTGTTTTCCAGACCATACAAAACAGCAGCTTTTCGCAATACACTATTGCGGGAATGAAGACACTTGCTGTGTTGTTCTTTCTGGTCAATATCCTTAAAAAATACAATGAAGGCATTGCAGATAAAGACGGTTACACTTGGGGTTTGAGTCCGGGCGAACTGGCTAAAAACTTTGCTGTGGTATTCTTGGTTATATTCTCTACTCAGATATTGGGCTTCTTTGATAGCATTCTAGTTTCCATAGAAGCACAATATCGCGGAACTGCTCCTGCTCTCCTCCCCTTACAAATGCAGGACATTCCAATAGAAGCGGATGTCAATCTTATAGATGCTGCTAAAAATGCAATGACATTGCTGTATGAAGCTTTGGTCACACCGCTGTATGGTTTCAAAATATTTGCTTTTATTATTAGCATCTTCCTTTGGATTTTGGATTTGTTTATTTACCCGCTATTTCTTGCTGAACGTTATTTTCTATTGGGCATCATGCAAGCCTTTTTTCCTTTGGTCATAAGCTTAGCTGTATTTGAGAAATTCCGCTCCTTAGCCTATACATTTTTCAAGTTGTACGCTGCGGTTTATATGCTCGTGCCAGCTTTCTTTTTGGTCAACATATTTATCAATGCAATCTATACTGAAATCAATACCAACTTTTGGACTAATCTTTTCGGAACAGATGTCGGCCTAGGCTTCTTTGCACCAGTGGTACAGCTTGGGTCAGTTGGCTTCATTGTCTTCCTGAAATTTAAATTATACATGCGAGCTACATCCTTTACCCTCAGATTATTCACCAACTAATTCAAATCAGAATGAAAGCACCTTATAACAACATTTACAACATCTTAAAATTAAACCGGTTCATCGTGCTAGCGGTCGTAATTTTTGCTTTTTTATTCAGCATATTTTCATTATGGATGGCATTTAGCACAAATAAAAAAGCGCTGAACAGTGCTTTTGCAATCAATACAGATGGAAGTATTATTCCGTTGAAACTCGTTACACAAAAAGAAAATTTTAAGGTTGAAGCTTTGGCGCATTTAGAATTGTTCCACAATTACTTCTATAATATCGATGCTAGTAACTATGAGCGGAACTTAGAAAAAGCGCTTTGGTTGGGTAACAGTTCTGTAGATAATCTATACCGACAGAAAAAAGCGGATGGTGTTTATAATCGTCTATTGCAATATTCATTGGTCCAAAAGGTACAGGGTATCGATTCGAGGTTAACCGAAAGTAATGGCTCATACAGTTTCACAACCACAACCATTTTCGAAATCAATAGAGGCTCTATAATAGACACCTACGAACTGGTTTCCACAGGAATCCTAATTATGGTTGACCGAAACTTCCCAAACAATCCACACGGATTATTGATAACCGATTACTTCGAAAACACCTTAAAAAAGCTGAACTATGAAAATTGAAAACCGACCCGCCTAACCACATTCGGGCAGGTAATCGGCATTTAAAAAACCACAATTATGAAAATAGAAAAGAATAAAATTGTCTTCGCAGCAGTATTGGCTGTAATTTTTATATTCCTGATTTCCTATTCCCTGATGGTAATGGGCGATGATGAAAGTGAAAATGAAAATCTTGAACAGACCCAGATACCAGACTTGGAAGAAAACCAAAAAGAGTACGATTCTAAATTGGATGCCATCAATGATTTAAAGGAAGTCCATGAGAACAATGCACCGAGTATTTACGATGAAAAACTGATTGATTCCCTTGGTTATTATGATCCAGATTTGCCGGAACGTGAAAAAGAGCGCATCGTGGACAGCATCTATTCCGCTGGGAAAATCAAATATTCTGAATCCACCTATCAGAATCTTGGGGAAAGAAAAATAGCACACAAAAAAATTCAAAAAATAGATCCCCAAGAAATAAAACGGGAACAGAAGATTGAAACCCAGGAATTAGGTTTGGAACATCAACTTTTCTTTGCCGCCTCGCCCAAAACCAACGACATATCAATTATCGGGAAAACAGATGAAACAATCTATGTAGTTGTCGATGGCGATCAAGTTGTTAAAGTAAATAGCCGATTGAGAATGCGACTTTCAAAAGCTGCAATGATCAACAACAGGCAAATGCCAAAAAACACCCCTATTTTTGGATTTATTAGCTTTCAGCCCAATCGTGCTTTAATAGAAATCGAGAATATTAAACATCATCCAACGATGCTCAAAGCCTTCGATTTGCAGGACGGTAGCGAGGGCATCTATGTTGAAAACAATTTTCGGACAGAAGCTACCAATGAAGTATTGGATGACATAATTGGCGATATCAATATTCCGAGTGTTCCTCAAGTTGGTGGAATTACCAAAGTTCTAAAGCGCAATAACCGAAGTCTGAAAGTGACAGTGTTGAACAATTACAAACTTATTCTAAAACCAAAACTATGAACCCATAATGGGTTTTTAAAATTTACTCTTATGAAAAGATATATAATAACTTCAATTTTTTTAGTTGCTTGCAATTTCATACCTCGACTTTGCTCGGCACAGGCTTCAGCGGAAACACCCAAAGACCTCGATACTATTTATGCCAATGAAACCAAAAATGTGGCGCTGTTTTTTCCGGAGCCCATTCGTCAGGGAATAACTGGTGCAGAGAATTTTGTATTTTCTTACAACCGTGAAGAAGAACAGTATTTCGGACTGCTTCAGGCAAAGCCGGGAAAGGAAAGCAATCTGTTGATTATCAATAAAGATGGCTCAATTTTTTCGTATATTGTAAGATATAAAGAGCAGCTTTCAAAGCTCAATTATTTCATTCCCTTATCAAGTAGAATTGGGAATGAAAAGCCATTGGTAACCGATTCAATTGAGGCAATAACTTATGAAGAAAGTAAAGATAATAAAACGTATTATTATCAGAAATTCTCTTCTCATCTTCTTGACAGACAACAGCATATTGGTCGGATTAAGAAGCGAAATGAAGGAATTGTGTTGAGCATTGAAAATATTGTTTTCAATAAAGAGGAACTCTACTTCGTTATTCAGATTGAGAATAAATCTACCTTAGATTACGATTTGAATTTCTTAAACCTCTCGATTGAAACAAGACAAAAAGGAAAAAGGAAATCATTGCAACGACTAAATAAAGAACCTCAGTTTCGATATAATGTGCCTTCCCGAATTAGTGAAAACGAAACGGTGAGATTGGTGTATGTGTTGCCCAAGTTTTCATTATCTAATGACCGTAGGGCAATTTTAGAGTTGAATGAAAAGAATGGCGAACGTAATATAGAACTGAAAATATCGCATAGATATATTAATAATCCAAATTGAAAATATCATGAAACATATAGTTATATGCTCGCTAGTAATTTTATTTATTTCCTGTTCTCAGAATAAAAACCTAAACCCTACAGAAACCGCCAAAGTTGTTGCTGAAAGTTTTTATCACGGTGATGAAGCAACCTTAAAAAAACATACCACTGAGGAAGGTTATGCAAACCTTTCAAGTATTCAGGAAATGTTTGCTCAAAATAAAAGCTCAGACTCCAATTTCAAAATAGTTGATGAAGCTATGGAAGACAAAGTCGCATGGATAAAATATTCCACAGATTACGACCCGAAGCCCGGGGTTTTTAAGTTGGTTCAGGAAGATGGTCAATGGAAGGTTACTCATAATGGCCCAAGAGAAAGAGGATCCTTCTAAGAACGACGATTTTTCTTAAAATTTTCCGCTTGCTCAAAGATTTCATCATAAACTTCATCCCTTTCCACTGGGGGATAGCCATGTTCATCAAGCAATAGAATCAAACCAACCTTTAAGGCAGCTTTGATGTCATTTCGTTTGCTCCAATCGGGAAATTGCGCTTGTTCGTTCACTAAATCCTTTACAGATTTTGAAAGCTTGATAAGCTTATCTTCTGGATACTGAAAATCATATTTTATGCATAGTTCTTTCAGAATATCATAAAAAGCCTTTTCCTCAAAATCAATCCCTAACTTCTCCCCTGCCGAAAACTCCTGTTGTACCTGCCAAATAAGATCAGTAAGTTGATCGGCCATTTCTTCATAAACTTCCCCACGTAATACATCACCTTTTCGCTCATTGTATCGGGATACCAAACCTTCCATTTTTTTGGAAAAATCTACTCCTTTTACCTTGTTTACTTTTTTGATTTCCCCTATTGCTTTGGCCAATAGTTGTTGTAAGAGTTTAATCTTGGTGTTAGGCAATTTAATCTTGTCGATTTTCGCTAGATAGTCTTCATCAAAAATATCCTGTTGGCTATTGGTTTCATCCCCCATTTTAAAGATTTCCTCAACCCCTTCACTCGCCAAGGCATTTTTGATCATCTCCCTTACTTTAGTATTCATCCGGGCAGTATCGAGAGCATTCCCTTTGGTGAGTTTAAAAATTATAGAGCGTACAGCCAGATAGAAATGGGTGTAATCCCGTTCTGCTTGAGTTAGTTTTTCACTTCCCGCACAAATATCATAAGCTGCTTTTAATCGTTTGACCAAGCCCATAAAACGCGTTTCCAGTTCTTTGGTTTTTTGTACAAATTCCACCGCCATATTGAGCGTATTCAATTGGGCTAGGGGAGTTCCTTCAAAATAATTCGTACTCTCAAACTTATGGAAAATCTTAGCTAATAAATCCAAATGGTTTCTAACGATGGTCAGGGATTCTTTAATATCTTCGAAATTCTCTCGCTCTCCCTTGTTGTATTTAGCGAGCGCTAAGTTCATTTGCTTTTTAATACCTATATAATCGACTACCAGGCCTTTATTCTTGTTCTTAAACTTTCGATTTACACGAGAAATGGTTTGAATCAGGTTGTGTTGTTGGATTGGTTTATCAATATAGATACTATCTAAAAAAGGAACATCAAAACCAGTAAGCCACATATCGACCACAATTGCAATCTTAAAATTAGATTTCTCATTCTTAAATTGTCGATCCAATTCTTTACGATACTCTTTTGTTCCCAACAAATTATACATTTCTTTAGGATCATCTTTACCACGAGTCATAATCATTTTAATACGCTCTACAGGTTTGAGCTCCCGTTTTTCTTTTAGGGTGAGCACCGCTCCTTTTTCCGCTTTTCTAATTTCTGCCCATTCTGGTTTTATCTGAATAATGTTTTTATACAGTTCATAGGCTATTTCACGACTGCTACACACAAACATCGCTTTTCCTTTAACCGTGGCACCTTCTGAAACTCGGTTTTCATAATGCTTAACAAAATCTTCGGCAATAGCCTGCAAGCGATCAGGATCACCCAAAATAGCGTTCATATTGGCCGATTGCTTTTTACTCTCTTCTACCTGATACTCGTTCGCACCTTCTTCTTCAGCTACTTGATAGTATTCTTCAATTTTCTTTAACTCACTATTTTCAAGGGCTACTTTTGCTGCCCTGCCTTCATAAACAATTCGTACCGTAATTTCATCCCTTACAGATTCGGTCATGGTATATTCATCTACCACTTGTCCAAACACATCTAAGGTAGCATCAATGGGCGTACCCGTAAAGCCTACAAAAGTTGCATTGGGTAACGAATCGTGAAGGTATTTGGCGAAACCAAAAGTTTTCTGAACGCCTTTTTCGGTAATTTTTATTTTCTGGTCAAGATTGGTTTGGCTTCGGTGTGCTTCATCAGAAATACAAATTACATTAGTTCTAGAAGTTAGCAATTCGGTGTCTTCGGTGGATTTATGAATGGTGGTAAGGAATACCCCTCCACTTTCCCTTCCTCTAATTCTTTCTCTTAGATCTGCACGACTTTCAACACTGGCGATTGTATCATCCCCAATAAAGGTTTTGGCATTGGTAAACTCCCCCGCTAGCTGATCGTCTAAATCTGTTCTATCGGTTATTAAGACAATCGTCGGACTTTCAAAATAAGCACTTTTCATTAGAATCCGAGCCAAGAAAAGCATCGTAAAACTTTTGCCAGATCCAGTTGCCCCAAAATAAGTGCCTCCTTTTCCATCACCCGCCGGTTTTTGCGCCTTTTTAATGCTTTCAAATAAAGCTCTGGCTGCATAATACTGGGGATAACGGCATACAATCTTTTCATCTTTCTTGGAACTATCCGGCAGGAAAATAAAATTCCTTATAATATCACGTAACCGGTCTTGCTGCAGCATTCCCTGAATAAGCGTAAACATACTATCTATGCCATCTACGTCTTTCGCTAAACCTGCAATCCTGCGCCAGGCGTAAAAGAATTCATAGGGAGCAAAAAATGAACCAGCTTTGGTGTTTACTCCATCACTAATTACGCAAAAGGCATTATATTTAAAAAGCTCTGGAATATCCCGCTGGTAACGCACGGTTAACTGGATATAGGCATCGTGAATTGTACAATTTTCTTGAATAGCAGTTTTAAACTCGAAAACAACTACCGGAATTCCATTTACATAAAGAGTCCCGTCTGGAATGCGTTTGTGGGTACCCGTTATTTCAAGCTGGTTCACGAATTTATAGATGTTCAGATTTTCTGCTGAATAATCAATCAAATAAATCCAAATATCTTTTTGTGAACGGTCTTCTCTTTTTAAAGGAAAACCATCGGAAAGTATTCGCATAAAATCTTTATTGCTTTCGTAAAGATCGGAAGCCGGAAGGGTTTTGAGCTTAAGAAGAATAGATTCTACCTCGATTTTGGTTATGCCTTCTTTACAATAGGTTTTCATTAAAAAATTCCGGAGGTCTTCATCAATAAGCACTTCGTCTTCCTTTCGAGAAATGGTGTTCCCTAATTGATGCGTATAGCCTTCTTGTTCTAATTGCTCGGCAAAAACGGTTTCCAAGTGTGCTTCGGTAAATTTCATCCTTTCCTTGCTTTTTTTCCTTTTTCGGTAAGTCTATACTGCTGCTTACTACTTTTTGGCTTATCGGGGAGTGTGAGTTCTACAAAACCTAATTCTATGGCTTTTTGAATATAGGCTGCTCTAAAATGTTCCCTATGTGTTAATTTCAACTTTTCCATTAATTCTTTTCTACTATACGCTTTATCCATAACCGATAATAGATTTTTGACTTGCTCGGTGACTTGCTCGTTAACATGCTCGGTGTCTTGCGCGGTGACTTGGGGGATACTTGCGGGGTACTTGGTGGGTACTTGCTCGGTTGCATAAACAGATTCTGCCGAAGGCAATACCATCCGTAGAAAATTATCGGAAAAATGAAAACAATCTTTATCATAGTGCTCCAGTATTCTAGGTATTCCAGACCCCAGTTGTTCCACAAGGTCCAAATCTTTATACACACGCATTAATTCTTTATTCCTAGGGATTGAAAAACTTTCGGAAAGTTCACGTTTATATTCTATGCGGTTGGTTTCGGGCATTTGAATTTATTTGAGTTTATCAGGATTTTTCAAATTCTTCTTATCCTCGCTATCTAATTTGCGTTCAACTTTTTTGATATCTTCCTCAGGTATCAATTCTTCTGGTCTTATTCCTCGTGATAAAAGAGTTTTTCTTACGCTCTTGTTGTTCGTGATATGTTCTTTAGAAATAGAACTTTCCGAACTCATTTTATTTTGCTTTGCATTAAAAATTGTTATTTCTGTAGCAAAATCTTTAGCTTTTAAAAGAATAGTAGGCATAAAATCAGCTAAGGGTTTATTTTTTATACTCCACTTTTGCTTCATTTGCTTTGTGGTTCTACCAAATAGTGCTGTATCGCCTTTGCTTCTAATTAAAGCGAAATTTTGATTACCACCTGTTTGTTCGAAAATTACTTGAGATAGTTCTTTTTCAGTTGTTTTGAGTTTATTTCTTGCTAATACTCTTTCATACTCAAGCATTTTTTGCTCAATAATTTCTGCCTTTCTAGTTTGTACTGCAAAATATCGTTGTGCAAAAGCAATCTTTTCTTTTCTTGAATCCCCATTTTGAGCTATCAAATAACAAGCGTACCTTGTCAGCATAATATCGGGTATTTCTTTTTCTGTGCCTGAACCGATAGCAACCATTTTCCCGACGTCGGCAAAATGGTTAGAAATATCTTCTCCCGAAAGCTCACAAGCTGTTTTAGCCTTTGATATTACGTTTTGAAAATTATCCCATTTCGTATAACCAAGTAAATGCTGAAGATCTCTCGCCAACCAAAATTCAACACCATCTGAAGTAGCGTTCGCCTGCGACTCAAAATTTTCTGTAAGTGATTTTATTATTTGTTTTTGCATAAAGCCTTCAATTTTAGTTATATTATTTATAGTACATTTTCCTTCCCAATTAATTTCATTTTGAACTTGTGCAAATTTGGCACTTATTACTATTTTTTCTAACTCTGTTATTCGATCAATTTGTGTTTATATTCTATGCGGATGGTTTCGGAATTTATAGTTATTTTTAAAAAGGTAAATCATCATATTCATCTTCCAATATTTCTTCCACATCTTCCTTATCTAACCCCAAAAATTTTTTAAGATTTTCAGGAAACAATTTTTCATCAAAATTAAACTCTTTTGAATTTAACAGCTCCCATATTGCAAGGCTACTTTTATTATCTGAAATATATCCTATCACGCTTTCCAGCTTTATTATATTGAAATGAATTTTATTTATACCTGCGGCGTTAATCAATTTCCAATTTGTGGTAATCATTGCCTTCTTTTCACTATCTGAATAAATTTTAGCTTCTTTCAACTCCTTAAGCGTTGAAAATTCTGCAACATCTTCTATAGAAAAATCATTATCTTCAAAATCCCAGTCATTAATTACAAAATAATCTATTTCAAAATGCTTACATAACTCTATGAGGTAATTAGCTGTTGCTTTTCCGTGATGACAAACAATCGCAACATTTTCAAAGTTCATAAAAGTATCTGCATACTTTTCTTTATTTTGAATAGCTGCATCCTCCTCAATATGTTCAAGCACCCTCTGCTTAATGGCATATTTATATACCAGAACATCGTTAGGTCCTTCAACTAAAATCACTTTTTTACTGAATAAAATTTTGCCAAGATTGGGTTCTATCGTTTTGATAAATTCATTATATCTTGAAAAATCAATAATCTCTCCTGTTACTTCATCAACATCTTCGGCATCTAGGTTCTCAACACTATTGTATTTTTTAATGGTTTCATTATTCTCATTTATTTCTAACCTAATCAATCCTTTTGTGTCAAACGGATCAACCATTTTATCAGAATGCGTAGTATAAATAACTTGATGTCCTTTTTCTGCTAAACCACATAATACTGTTTTATAGAAATATTCCTGATGGTTTTCGTGAAGAAAGCTTTCGGGTTCCTCAAAAAGGAACAAACATTTATCATCTACATTAAATTCAGAAATTGCCTGAATAACCGCCATTACAAACATTGAAATATAACCATCTCCAAAATGATCAATTGGAACTAGATTTTCTGAATCTCCATTTAAACCAACCTTAAATAACATTTTTAAGAAAATGTCTTCATAGTTCGGTAATCCAAAACCTACGGTGCAATCATCATTACGGAGATTTTTCGTGTAATTTTTTCTTATAAGCTCAATGAATTTCTGTAGTTCAGAATCTTCTAATACTTTATCCGTACTCTCTTGAACCTCTTGCTCATATTCTTCTTTTTTATCATTCATTGCCACATCTGAATCGACAATTTTTTGAATGTGTTTAGCTAAAAAAGACTTTAAATTCCCCCAACTTGTTTTGTTGGTATTTATTTCTTCTTTTATATTATGAAAATTAATAAAGAATATGTTGAAATATCGAGTTGCCCCAAAAGCATTCCAGTTAATATCATCTCTTGGTTCTTGATTGTATCCAATTATTTCTTCAAGGCTATTCAATGATTCCATTTTACTGCCTTCGATTTCATTTCCATCAGTGAAAATTTTTAATCGATGATACCCTGATAAATTTGCTTGCTTATCTCCATCAAACTTAGTTTCAGTAGAACTTGTCGTATTTAAAAGAATAAACGGAATATTATCCATATCTCTATTATGGAAATCATCTAAGGCAAAAGTATCTTTACTCACAAAATTGACTTGTAAAGCATATAAGATAGCATTTAGGAGATTAGTTTTCCCACAATTATTATAGCCGACAATTGCAACTGGTTTTTTAAAGTTTTCATCTGGGAATACAAAATGCTGTCTCTCTTTAAAAGAACGGTAATTTCCTACTGCTATGGAGTTTATCCTTATTTTTGACATATAAATATTTTATGCTAATTCATTCTCTTCTACTTTTGCCATTTTTATAAGAAGGACAGTTTTTAATTCTTTCAAAGCTTTATTTTGTTTAAACCTACTGTAGATTTCGAAAAATATGGACATTGCTTTTTCGTGGAATATTTGCATATTTTCAAATTTTCTTCTTGAAACACCATATTTTTTTAGATAATCACTATGAACCCTTTGTCTTCCAGAAGAACCTATCATACTACTTATTGCGTAATTTCGGAAATCTTCATCCTTTGCTAAACAATATATCCAAAAAGGACTTACTCCTTTTCTTGCTCTCATTACAATAAACTCTGTAGACCCAAAAGCAACCACTTCTTTCGGAATATTATTCACAAATGCTGTTTTCCCATTCTCTAAGCAAGGAGTAATTCTTGCTAAAAGAGTATCGTACAGTCTAAATTTAGTTCCAGAGTTGTATTCGCGCCAGATCTCATTGGTAATATTCATTGAATTTTCCTGAACATCAGACATTTCCACATATAGTGTTTTTACTCCTTTAGAAATAGTATGTCTTGGATTAAATTCGATAAGCTCTTCTAATTTTAAATCCGCTTCCAAATCCACAAACCAATATCTATATAATGCCTGTGCGGTCTCTTCAAGCTTTTGGTTGAGTTGCTCATTCAGGTGGATACGGTCTTTTACTACATTGTATTCTGTAACGATTTCATGCTGTTTTTCAATGGAAGGAACAGGAAGTTCCATCGCCAGAAAATCTTCCCATTCTAAGGTTCCTCTAACTCCTCCTACTGCTAAAAATTCCGCATGCCTGTCAAATTCTGCACGGGAAAACCACATCATCAAATATTCAGGGAGTAATTGGTTTTTATCATGTATTTCAAAAATGGGATAAGCCTGTGAGATAATTGCTTCATCAAAATCGGTCAATAAAGCAACCGGCATTTTTCGATCACGCCGTACTTGCATGGTGCTACACGCAAATTGATTTTTACGAATTATTTTATAGTTGCGCATATCTGTCCCAACCGTATTCGCCACTGAAGGAATAAATTCTTTAGAAATGCTCAATCCTAAAAGTTTGGTAACTTTTAACTCTTTATTGCGTTCATCTAGCAAGTATATGTAATCCCCAATAGGTTTATAGTTTGATTGCATAGCCCAGCTCTTTAAAAACGTCTAACAATTCACTTTTAGATTGCTTTTCTTGTTGTAGCAAATCGGTCAGCTCCTTTTGTAAGCTAGTCATTTTTGTATCAAAATCTATATTTTCATCTCGGTTTACAAACTCAATATACTTGCTAGGCACCAAAGAAAAATCCTTCTTTTCAATATCCGCTTTGGTGGCACTGTAACAATATTCCGGAATGTCTTTATAATCGGTCTTTTTTTGTTGCCAATCGTGGTAAGTTTTGGCAATTTCTTGAATATGTTTTGGACTAAACTGAATGAATTTTTTCTCGAAAGGTTCCCCTATCTGTCGTAAATCCATAAATAAAACTTCTTGTTCGCGATCCCGATATTGGCGTTCTTCGTCACCAATGGAGCGTGTATGTGCTTTTTTATTTTTATTGAGTATCCAAACGGTTACGCTTATATTGGTAGTATAAAACATGTTTTGTGGCAAAATCACTATGGCTTCCACCAAGTTGTTCTCCACCAATTTTCTCCGAATTTTATATTCTTCGCCACCACCTGAAAGGGCGCCATTGGCTAGGATAAAACCTGCAACCCCCTCGTCTGAAAGTTTGGAAACCATATTCAAGATCCAAGCATAGTTTGCATTGCTTTTAGGAGGAACCTCATAACCCATCCAACGCGGATCATCGATTAATTCCTGCTGCCCCCGCCAATCCTTTTGATTAAAGGGCGGATTCGCCATAATATAATCGGCTTTCAAATCTTTATGCTGGTCGTTGCTAAAGGTATCGGCTGCTTTTTCACCCAGGTTGGCAGATATTCCCCGAATTGCAAGGTTCATTTTTGCTAATTTATAGGTGGTGTTAGTGTACTCCTGTCCATAAATAGAAATCTCCTGTTTACTTCCATGATGGCTTTCTATAAACTTAATGGACTGTACAAACATACCTCCTGAACCACAAGCCGGATCATAAATTATTCCTCTGTAAGGCTCTATCATTTCGGCAATGAGGTTTACAATACTTTTTGGCGTATAAAACTCCCCCTTTCCTTTCCCTTCCGCCAATGCGAATTTGGATAAAAAATATTCATACACACGACCCACAATATCCTGAGATTTATCTTTCTGGGTATCAATCTTATTAATGGTATCTAAAAGTGAGGCCAATTTACTCTTGTCCAGTCCCAAGCGGGAAAAATAATTATCGGGTAAAGCGCCTTTTAAGGAAGGATTGTTCTTTTCAATCTGGTTGAGAGCGGTATCTATCTTTAAGGCGATATCGTCCTGTTTGGCATTTTTAATAATATAATTCCATCGAGAAGTTTCTGAAAGAAAAAAAACGTTCTTCATATTATAGAAGTCTTTCATTTCGAGATATTTTTCTTTTCCTTCTGAGAGGAGTTCCTTACGGCGTTCCTCAAATTTATCATTCGCAAATTTCAAAAATATAAGCCCAAGGACTACATGTTTATATTCTGAAGGTTCGATGGAGCCACGTAATTTATTGGCCGCATCCCAGAGGCTTTCTTCAATAGATTTTTGTTTAGTAATAATTTTCTTGGCCATTTATAATTTTCGGTCTTTATGTTCTAATAGTAATTCTTTTGCTTCTACATTTAAGATTTCGGCTATTCGATATAAATCTTCCAAACTGGGTTGTCTTCTGTTCTGTGCGTAAGAGTTAACCATATTATAGCTTTTTGCCATCTTAGTAGCAAGCCATTTTTGCGTTAAGTCTTTTTCTTCCAGAACTGCTTTGATTCGGTTCATTTGTTAAAATTATTACGAAAACCCTAATTTATAAAATTTTCTTAACTATCTCATTATATGAGTATTTAATTATAAACAGACTTACTCAACGATAGATTTATTATTGAAGGGACATCTTCATAATTTTATTTCTTAATATTTCTTATCCTAGGAATCACTGTGCCCCGTATTCCTAAAAGTTTTGACCATTTTTCATTATTTTACTCTAATTCTAATTGCAAAGGAACTGATTTAGATTCTGTGGATTGTTTATATAAGGAAATGGCACAACTTACATCTTCGTTTGTTGTAGGTGGAAATATTTCAAACCAATATAAAAATAGTCCTGAAAGTGTACCTAGGTTTACAAATGGTTCTTTGTGTTATTTGGAATAACTTATGTCGTTAAGATTCTTATCTTGGAAAAGCGAACAATCAAAATCGTGCTGAAAATTAGTTTTAGCATTATTTCGCGAACGTTTTGTAAATGTTTAATGCGTTTGTCGGTTGCCTCTTTAATTTTGTCAATTATAACTTAATTACTATTCCATTTTATCTCTTTAAGCCTTGACCCAATCTTCATCAATGATTGTAGCACATCCTCGTCATTAGGAAGATCTCCAGTTAGTAACTCCTTAAAAGAGCCAGTATAAGTTTTGCTCAAAGTTTTCCAAACTTTTTCGGTTTCGCTGAAAAATAAAGATTCTGATGGATGTTTGGATAACCATTCCTTATCGTTGGGTATGGCTTTGTCATCATCTTTTCCTACTTGTATTAGCATTGTTTCAAAATCATTTGATTTTAAAAAAGATGAGATCCTACTTTGCTTTAGTAATTGGTGTAAATCGTAGGTGTGACGAACTTTATTAGCCAACTCCTCTAAAGGGTTTTCGGTATACGAAAATCTGACAAGGCTTATTATTTTTTCACAAAAGGTGCGCTCGATGGATAGAGCAGTCACCTCAAAAGGTTCTAATTCATAGAATCTAATTAAGTCGGTATTATTAGTTGCGGCAATAAATTCTACAATCATCGTTTGGATTTTTACCTTTTTGGATGGATGTGAATTACCAAGACTTGAAACTTCCAGAACAATTTGGTCGCGAATATGACCATACGCTCCTTTAACTCCAACCTTGTCATACCCATAGACCACTTTTCTAATCTTTCCACGTTTGTTTTCTAAAGGATGGTTGGGAATGACAGTCATAAATTCTTCCAAAGTGCTTGTTACTTTTTTGAGTTTTCGTTTTAAGGAATTTTCCGTTTCTCCATCTTCTTTTATGACCACCATATCAATATCTTCAGAAAAACGCTCAATGATTTTGAAGCATTTGGAAAGGGATGTTCCCCCTTTAAAAACAGCGATTTCCTTGGAACTGGGATCCGTAAAAATCTTTTTGAGGGCAAAAGTTACCCAATAATCCTTTTCAACATAGATTTCGGCAATTCCAAAGTGCTGAGCAGTTGCGACGATTGCGCCTTCAAAGGCGTCTTTATAATTATGTAATTTCATTAGGCAATGTTCCAATTTGAGATAGTAGGCAATGTTTTTTCGGATATTCCAAATTCATAACTGCTCAAATAATTAATTGTTTCTTTAAGTGATTCACTTAATTCGTTAAGGGAAAGGGTTTCAAGAAGTGCTCCCAATAAAGCCCTAACTTTTGGTGGGTAAGCTTTTGCGAAAATGGTCAACTTGTCTTTATCTGCATCGGAAAGGTTAACAATCTTTTCTTTTAAAAAATCAATACCCTTCCTTTTATCCATATCTGGAATGTTCTTAAAATCCTTCATAACGTCCAAGAGTTGTAATAAAGGTACATTCTTTTTCGTAACAGAAACATAACTTTTGGCAGGCTTTATAATAAGGCTTCCAATTTTTGTCTTTATCTCTTTATCCTTGCTTGCTAATCTTACAACCTTAGAAACTTGGGTAGTCAATCCAAGTTGATTGTATAATCGAACACCAGTTATGTATGCAATTTGTTTATTGTTCTCAAAGAGATAATTTTTAAGCAATTCATCCTCTCTTGGTTTTAGTTCTCCAAAAGCGGTTTGTTTGGGTTTATAGTACATCCCATTTTTATACCTCTTGATTACGCCATTGGAAACCATGCGGCTTAAAGCCTTTGCAGCTGCTGAAAATTCACTTTGAGGAATAGATAACGTATCGTATGTAAATACTTCTCCAGTATCTATACGAGTGATTTTGGCCTTTATTGATGTTGTTATATTCATAGTTATGATAGGACAAAGATACTCATTACAGCCATACTTGTCAAGTTTTTTCCGTTTTTTACTTGACTGCTGAAGGTAGTAATATTTCAGTAATAGATTTAGTGAATATATTATTTATTAAAAATAGACCTAGCCTCCTCATAGATCCTTTCAAAATTAGCTTCCAAATCTGCATTAGAAAATTCTTTTGCACCCCGTGGAAATTCTCTCTCAATCTTCTGCAACTTAAATTGAACTTTTTTATCCTTCCCATCCGCATAGGTAATAAATTCACCTTGCTTTAAACGAAAGAAAACATCAGCTCTTATTTTAGGGATTTCCTTTTCTCCTGTTGTTACGCGCGTATCAAAATCTAGGTTATAACCTCGGCTTACACTTTTGGTTGGATCTTTAACTATCTCAAAAAATCGTTCGTAATATTTCGCGGTGTCTGGATCGTTGACCTTTCCGAAAAACTGATAAGAGAGATTACTTAAAATCGCCTTGCTAGCTTTATCACCATACATCATATCATTCTGGATCTTGTCCTGCATCACATAAATAGTTGCGATGTCATAACTCCTTAATGTTGCGGGAATACGGTGCATATTCAACAAACGAATGGTGGGAGCCTCTTCCATCAATAAAAAAGACGGTCTTTGACCGCGTACGCTCATTTGCTTTGTAATGGTGTGGATAATGGTGGCAATCACAGGCGAATACGAGGTTTCAAATTTAGGATTGTTCACCACCGAAATCACGGTTGGATTTTCTTTACTATTGATATTCAGCGGGACTTCGTCTGCCGATAATGCCATAAATATCCTTTGAGTACTTATTCGTTTCAGCGCATTTGCTAAAGTGCTTTTCACACCAGCTGTTTGTCTTTCAGAATCCTTTCCACTAATAAATGCGTCTGCCATTGCCCTAGATGTGGTATTGGTTTCCAAAAATTGGATAAGGCTATCGGTGTCTAGATATTGATAAATAGCAATCAAATGGGGAAGTGTACAGAATTGGGGATACGTAGTTTTCAGTTTCCAAATTAATCCACCAATTAAGCCTTCCGCAGCATCATTGAAAAATTTAGTCGTTCCACTTGTTCCAGATTCTCGTTGCTCCAAAAGGTTTTCTATCAATACCCGTGAAACTTCATTAACGCTCTCCTCGTTCTCCAAATAGTGTGGCGCAATAGGATTTACTCTGTGGATGATTTTATCAAAGGAAATGATCTTAAATGGGATATCGCCATCCTTGAATAGGGGATATGCCATTTCTGTGAGTTCAAAATCTTTATAATCGTGAATGATTCCGCAAAAACCTTCATTTCGGAAGTGTTTCAGAAAACCATAGACAACACTTTCGGTTTTTCCGCTTCCAGCAGAGCTAATAACTGAAACACCCCTCCTGATATTTTCAATTTGAAAACTTTTCTTTGAGGTTTTAAATTTAACCTTATATTTTTCTGGAACTGTTTCTATCAACTTTCCATCAAAATAATACGCATATGCCACAGTATTCAAAAACATTAGTGGACATGCTAGATAGACCATTCCTCTTAATACAGAATTTATGGTATAGCTAAAAAGAAATATCATTAGCAAAATAGAAATATTGGTAATAAGGAGATAGTATTTGAAACTATAATAAAGAATACAGAGAATAATATTTTTTGCTTTCATAACATTTAATTTTAGTTAATTATCTCGTCAAATTCCTATGGAACTTGATTTAATAGCCACTTCGACACCTCGACGTAGCCTGTTAAAAACTTTCATTGCCAATTGTACCTGTGATACAGGGATACTTGGCAACATCGGAATGCCTGTCTTACCCATTATTTTGAATGCTAATGCTTTTTCGTTAGTGGGTAATTTCATCAGGGACGCGAAATAGACTTTGGGATTCTTAATAAAATCCTTTCTTGCCTTATAGGTTTCTGCAAAATTTCTTTGGTAGCCGAATGTTTTATCAAACCTTTTCTCAGCACTCTCAAAAAATTTATCACGGTCAAAACCACGTTTTACATTCTTACCGTGCATTTCAACTTCGGATGCTTTATGCTTACTTCCAGGGGAAAGACTCACCGAATTTGAAGCATCCTTTCTACTAACGATGATGTGAATATGACTTTGGTTTCCCGCCTTTGGCATACCCTGTACGATGCGCTTTCCGTTCTGTTGATGTGGTGCTGCCTTTTCCAATTTTGAGATTTCCCTGTTCATTTTATTGATATTCCCTTCTGTTCGTCCTTCCAGAACATTTCGGATCTCCGTTTTGAGCTGAAGTATTTTCGTAGCATAGGGTTGATTTTCTCTTATCTGTAAGTCAGTTCCTTTAAAGGTTCTTTGATGTTCAATTTTTGCATAGTATTTTATGTCATCGATATTGATTGGGCGTCCATTGATTTCACGGTTAAAGGATTCTACATAGTCCTTCATCAGCTCGCGCGTGTACTTTTTAAGATCTTCGCTACTGTTCTGTAGTCTGTTCAATTCATATTTTGAAGGACTAACAGTAATCGAATAAAATTTCGGTTCCGTCTTTTTGAGTTTGGCACCATTTCCATCAATATCTTTTACCACTTCCTCTGCTGAAATCTCATCGCCATATTGATTGAAAAAGTTTTCCATTTCTTCCTGTCCCAGACCTTGATTTTCTTTCTCCAGGTACCCAACAAAATCCGCTGAACTTTGTGAGTAAGTGCCTCCTAATTTTTGTGGTGTAATTGTGATATACATAGCTCAAAAATTTAAAGTTCGTTGTTGTGATTTCGCTTC
>TARA_R100000935_G_C2841741_1_pt1 | contig 20417 bp, 9 predicted proteins | sample TARA_R100000935 | Tara Oceans TARA_R100000935 (sample SAMEA2621502) | marine metagenome | biome: marine biome (ENVO:00000447); feature: surface water layer (ENVO:00002042); material: "saline water (ENVO:00002010), including plankton (ENVO:xxxxxxxx)" | depth 5 m | reverse complement strand
AAAGAAATCAAAGGACGACTATCTTTTCCCAGCAAACTATGATGGCAGCACAAAGCATTACGAAAAATACAAATCCCTTCGCAGAAGGATGAACGGCCATCTCAAGACCATTGCCAAGGATGCAGGTATCGAAGAACACTTCACCACTTATACCATCCGCCATTCCTGGGCCACCATAGCCAAATTTATGGGAGTACCCACTGAGGTTATCAGCGAAGGATTGGGCCACAACTCCTTAAAAACTACTCAGATCTACTTAAAGAGTTTTACCAACCATGTATTGGATGAGGCGAATGAAAAGGTGGTTTGTTAATTAGTAATGTAATTTTTAGTAACAAAACGAATTAAAATCTTTTACAGATTAACCTAATAAAATTAATGCACCCAATGACAAAAAATAATAGAATCTTTATATTTTTGCTACTTATTAATCTCGCATTATAGGGCCATTCCATATTTAAAACCCTTGAAAACGATGGTCATATCTAAACCGCTAAGGCACCTTAAAATCAATTCCGAGAGTTAATTCTTCCAATGGTTAATTGTGATTTTTTTAATCCTATGTTATTTCAATCCATGCTTAAAAGTCGCAATGAATCATTATTAATGGCAAACAGATAGGCCATAGAACCATTTTTACCCAAGCGTATAGATCGGACAGCTTTGACCTCTCCCTTGACCATCAATCCAATTTCATTTCGGGGTTGTGTAAAAAAATCTCCAGAACCTTTGTTCTTCAGCAGTAAGCCCATACTAGCGTCGTTCCTTGGCGTCTCCACTTCAGATCCATATAGATTACCAACCAATAAAAGATCAGGAAAGGAATCTTGGTCCTCGTATATTATCTCAATATCGTTTACAGATGAAAACTGAGACCTCGGAGACAATTGATGCATATCCCACTTTTCACTCCCTTTGTTCTCAATCCAGTGATGGGCAAATGTACTGGCATCATATTTAAGTGATTGTTTAAGCATATTGTCCCCATAAATATCCGATAGGTCGGCTTCAGCAAATGATTTATAAGTGCTGAATCTATGTCCTATTGCCGGAATTTGTTGGGATGAACATTCCTTTCCCCGTACGGGTAGCTCTTTACCATTCTTAATATAGGCCAAAACAATATCAGACTTCCCGTTTTCGTCAAAATCGTTAGCATATATTTCAAAAGTGGTATTCTCGTCAGTCTTATATTTATAGTTGAGACCCAAATTCCCTGCAACGATATCTAAATCGCCATCCTTGTCTACATCTACAGATTCCAATGAATACCACCAACCGCTTGTTCCTTCCATGCCCTTGTCAGAGGTAACTTCCTCAAAACCAAATTTGTTGTTCTTAAAGAAACGTAATGCCATCCATTCCCCGGCTATGACCAAATCAGGTCTACCATCTTGATCGAAGTCTTGCCAGAGTGCACTAGTAACAAGGCCACAACTTATTAAATCAGGTGCTATAGTCTTTGTTATATCCGTGAAGTGCAGCTCTCCATCCTTTCCCCCGTCGTTCCTTAAAATATAGCTTGTTGCAGGGTAGGGATATCGACCTGGCACTATCCTACCACCAACAAAAAGATCCTGATCTCCATCCAAATCAAAATCTGAGGATATGACTACCTGACCGCTACCTGTCCTTTCAGGAATGGCATTGGCTAATTCTATATACACCCCCCCTTTATTTACGTATAATCTATCCCTATAATAGGAATCTTTCTTTGTAATATCGTTTCCCCCACTCACCACATACAAATCCAAGTCCCCATCATTATCGGGATCGAAGAACATGGCTCCAGTATCTTCGTATTCTTTATCATTTTGCCAGGGGCCTTCCATTTCAATAAAAGTCCCATCTTCTTTTTGAAGATATAATGCCGCCGCACTTCCTGAAGCATTTCCAATAAAAAAGTCCTCAATCCCGTCATTGTTAACATCCCCGACTGTTAACCCCGGTCCTATGGCTGAGTTTTTATGAGGTAATAGAGGCTCGAACACAAAGTCGTCAAATAAATCTTCTTGGTGCTTAAAATCTATATTGGCCTTGTTGGTGATATCCGTAAAATTATGCTTAGTACCATAACGGGATTCTTGGCCTTCGACCAATTTCTCTATGTCCTTTTCAATGACTAATATTTGATCAGCAAGTACGTCATTCAGCACTTGTTTAGAACCATCAGGCCAACTTATCATTAATCGCTCCACTAGTTTATTTTGACCAAGCCCAAAATGGACGATTGGTTCTACACTGGATTGAAATCCACGAGTAAGTGTGAGTTCCTGCATTTGCATTTTATCACCGTTAAAAACCGTAATCCGAGTGCCCAAACCATTCGGATTTTCCTTTGGCCCTTTAATCTTGATCCTCAAATAGTGATTAGAATTTTCCGTTTTATTTTCGTAAACAGAGGCTATACCATCTAAGTTACTGATTATAATGTCCAAATCTCCATCATTATCCAAATCCCCATATGCAACACCATTTGAAAATCCTTTAGAATTGAATCCTGCTGATCGGGTTATATTCTTGAACTTAAATCCACCAGTATTTTGAAAAACATAGTTGCTTAGCGGCTGACTTCTCAATTCTTTGGTGTCGACCTTCATAGGGTTCAAAGAAAATTCGTTTATTTTGATTACATCGTTATCGTTTACGTCCTTACGTATACCATTAGTAATCAAAAGATCCTTATTCGCATCATTATCCAAATCTGCAAACAGAACGCCCCAACTCCAGTCGGTGGTAGCCAATCCAGAATATCTGGATATCTCACTAAATTGAGGAATACTTTCTTGATTAGGGCCATTATTAACCTGTAAACTATTCTGCATATACTGGTAATGGCCTCCCAAGCTGACGATTTCCCAAAAATTTTCTGGATTCATACTTGCCATGTTCACTTTCGCCCTTTTATAGTCTTCTGGTGCCATGTCGAGTTGCATCAAATCTATAAGACCATCATTGTTGAAATCGGAGGCATCCACACCCATTCCAAACATTGAAGTATGGTTGACTGACTGTTTCAACACTTCCGTAAACGTACCGTCCTGATTATTTAGATAAAAATAATCAGGAATTTGGAAGTCATTGGATATATAGAGGTCTTGCCAACCATCTTCGTTAAAATCGGCAGCTACTACACCAAGAGTTAATCCGTAATTTTGCACCCCTGCCTCATGAGTTAAGTCCGTAAAGGAATTGTTTCCGTCGTTCCTATATAAATGACCGGATGATTCAAAATTACTCTCCCTTATTTTATTAAAATAAAACTCATTGCCTAAGCTTATTGGAATTATTGGATAGTTCCCAACAAATAAGTCCAGATCACCATCATTGTCATAATCAAAGAAGGTAGATTGAATGGAGGTACTTACATCATCTATACCATAGGCTTCCGCCATTTCTGAAAATGTAAGGTCCCCGTTGTTTATAAACAATTGGTTTTTTGTTTTGCCCTTACCAGATACACACACATAAATATCTAGCCAACCGTCCAAATTTATGTCTACCATAGTCGCACCTGTGTACCAACGACCGTCCCCTTCAACACCAGATCCAACACTTATATCTTTAAAACTTAAGTTACCCTTATTCAGATACAGTTTATTCTTGACCATGTTGCCAGTGAAAAAAACATCAGAAAGTCCATCATTATCTACATCCCCGATGGCGACTCCGCCTCCCATATAAATATAGGGAAAACTATAGTAATCAAGACTATCGGATTCTTGAATATTATTGGAAAATAGTACATTAGTGACATCGGGAGGCAACTCATTGAACTGAATACCAGATACCCTATCTGAACACCTTGTCAGTAGGAGTGAAAATGGCACCAGAAACATCATTGCTCCTTTTTTTATACCTCGTATCATTTTATCATTGTCATCATTAAAACAATAGTTACTCTATTTGCGAACGACAAAGACGACCCTTTTACAAGTCGTCCTTGCGAACTAACAAATATTAAAACTAACTCAAATAAAATATAAATCTATCAATAACCTGGATTCTGTTTCATATTTGGATTGCTATTTATCTCAGCTACAGGAATTGGCACACGAGTGTGAATCTCTGAAAACGGAAAATTCTCCTCAGGGTGGCCAGCCGCTCTAATCTGATCTGAAGAGGACCCTATATTCCCAACCATATCTGCATTTCCGTTCATTCTATCTACCAAAACTCCCCATCTCTTCAAATCGAAGAACCTGTCATTCTCCAGAGAGAGTTCCAATATCCTTTCCTTTCTAATAAGATCACGCATTGCGGCCCGCGACTGCCCTGAGGGAATTGCAGGCATATTGGCACGAGCTCTCACCTCATTAATAGCGGTAAGAATATCGGATTCTGCCAATCCTGCTTCATTAGCCGCCTCTGCGTACATTAGCAAGATATCAGCATACCGAATCAGTTTATAGTTCATACCCCCCTCGACCCAGTTACCATCATCGGCCCGCCCATCAAGCATTGAGGTATATTTCTTTGCATAAACCTTAGCGGGGTTCAACACGGAACCAATAAACGGCTCGTTCAGGTAAATTGTCGATTCTGGATGATTCCAGGCAAGTGTAGCCAAAGCCCTTCGATCTATCTCACCATCTAAATCATTTTCTGAAAGAAGAGCATCCAAAATCCAGGGATTCACCTGATCTATCCATTCTCCCCCAAACCCCTGAGGGGCTCTCAATTGAAGGAAAATTGGTGACCTACTAGAATTGATCTGATCACTTGACCAACCCAATTCTGCCTCAGGCGTGAATTGAATTTCGAACACCGACTCTATATTGTTATCCCCTGCCTCAGTAAAATTGTTGGCATAATCAGGGTCTAGATCGTAAAGTCCCGAATCGATTACCTCCTTGAACTCGGCAGCAGCCTTATCCCACTCGTTTGTGTAAAGATAGGCCTTGCCCAATAGCGCCGTAGCGGCACCCCACGTGGCTCTGCCATATTCATCCCCCCATCCGGTGGGTAACAGGGATTTAGCCCGTTCCGCATCTGCAATTATTTGCTCATATATAACATCCGGTGTACTGTTGGTCGGAAAAAAATCATCTGAACTTGTCGCTGCAATTGTAATCAACGGTATATTATCCCACGTGTTTACAAAGTAGAAATAGTACAATGCCCTGAGAAAGTAGGCCTGCCCTATTGCTTGGTTCTTTGAAGTACTTGAAATATCCTCTACGTAATCTATGTTGTCAAGAATATCGTTTGCCCTGAAAATGACACGCCATCCCTCAGGCCATTGCGACGGAAGGAAAATATCACCAGGATTGGTTATAATACCTTCGGTAAACGGCGAAGAGAAAGACGGAGTATAGTCATCACCTCTCCTCATCCAAGTAAACGGAAGGTATCGACCCCAACCGAAAATCGTACTCATTGGACTATAAGCACCTACCACGGCCCTATCTACGTCTTCCTGTGTCTTCCAAAAAGAAGAGGTAGAGAGTGCATTTGGGTTCTCTTGATTGAGCAACTTATCGTTATTGCAAGACAAAACCATTAAGGTTAGAAACACATTGGCAAGTTGAATTCTATATTTCCTCATAATATTTTTATTTTATTGTGAATTTTAATCCTCCCATAATCTGTACAATCTGTGGATAAACACTATTGTCCACTCCTCGGTCAAAAAGGGATGTTCCGAGTTCAGGGTCATAACCAGAATAGTTCGTAAAAGTCAAGAGATTCTGGGCATTTGCAAAAACCTGTATTCGGGGTATCACTTTAAACAAGTTGTTAAAAGTGTAGGCCAATCGAAGCTGTTTTAGCCTTAAATAGCCGCCTTCTTCCACATACCAATCGGAGGTAGCCGTACGCGAAGTCCCCAATCTAGGGATGTTCGTATCGGTATTGGTGGGGGTCCATGCATCTAAGGCCGAGGTGGCATAGTTACTCCTGCTCACTTCAAAATGTGTATAGAATTTTCGGGCATTTAATATTTCGTTCCCGACTTGTCCTTGGAAAAATAGGGTCAGTTCAAAGTTTTTATAATTAGCGTTAAAATTAAGACCATATTCAAAATCAGGATATGGACTGCCTATATTTACCCTATCGTCTTCATTAACGATACCGTCTCCATTCTGATCCTTCCAAATGAGGTCCCCTGGTCGCAACAAGGAACGGGTTGCAGCATCATTGGCAAGGTTCGGGTCGTTCTCGATATCGGCTTGAGACTGGTAAAGCCCTTCGGTCTCAAAACCCCAGAACGCCCCCATTTCTTCACCTTTAATAGCCACTGTAGAATTATGCGCATTTGCCGAAAATACTCCTGCTAAAATCGGTGCCCGCAAAGGCCCCAGTGAAGTTACCTCGTTTTGTATAGCGCTTATATTGAAATTCACTCCGTAGGTGAATTCTCCTTCAGCCTTATTATAATCCAGGCCTAACTCAAAACCTTTATTTTTGATTGAGGCCGCATTAGTGGTAATCGGCGCACCGGACCCCGAAGTCGGTGGAATGGGTAACGATACTAAGATATCTTGGGTATTGCGTATAAAATAGTCAGCCGTGGCCCTAAGCCTGCCGTTAAACAGACTGGCGTCAAGACCAAAATTTGTAGTCTTTGAAGTTTCCCAAACCAAATTTTCCAAGTTGAATTGTGTCCGTGATACCCCAAAAAATCTGGTGTCGGCAAAATCATAATTGGAATTTAGATTCATAACCGAAAAGAAAGCGTAATCGTCAAGATTCTGTGACCCAAGCTCACCATAACTAGCCCGAAGCTTAAGATCCGTTAACACATTGTTTTGTGGAAAGAATTTTTCTTTGCTCAATCGCCAACCTAAGGATATGGACGGAAAGATTCCCGTACGGTAATCCTCAGCAAACTTGGATGATTTGTCTTGCCTAACTGTGGAGGTTAGTAAATATCTATCATCATAATTATAGGTAAGTCGAAAATAGTACGATTCGAGCCCGGTAACAAATTCCTGTCCAGATCGGTTGATCACTTCGATACCGGCCGATACCACTCGCAGATCATTGGAGGGGAAATCGCTTACCTGTACAGATGTGCCTCTTCGGCTTATCTTTTGAAGCGTATTTCCCAAAACCAGTCCGAGAGTATTCTTTCCAAATTCCTTATCGTAGCTAAATACATTATCCATAAGGGTATCATAGTACGTGGAGCGGGCCTCACTTAGGTCGGCAGTTTCGTTGGTATTCGCACTAGGATTGGAAGTGCTCCAGAAAAAAGTAGGAACAAATTGATAGTTGTAATTGGACCAAAAGTTAAGCCCTAAATTCAATTTATATTTAAATCCAGGTAAGAGCTCTACCTCACCCGAAACACTGCCGAACACTTCATCTATCCTGTTCTGATCATCATAAGTCAATGCTTGGGCATATCGATTCGAGTTAAAGACAATACCATGATCTTGACTGTTCGGGGCTACAAAATTTCCGGTATTATCCCGAACGGGGATTGTGGGGATGTTATACCCACTTGAACCGTAAAAATTATTTCTATCAAAATTTCGCTGTGTAAGACCCAGAGTCTGGGAAAGCTTTATTTTTTTATTGTTTGACCAGTACTCTGAGTTAAGCCGTACATTGGCCTTATTAAAGCCAGATGATATCAAAATCCCTTTTTCGTCGAAATAATTTGCCGAAAAATATACCGAGGAATTCTTCCCCCCACCTGCAACGTTAAAACCATAATCTTGTATTACCCCAGTTCGAAGTTGCAAATCTTGCCAATCAGTGTCGATGTTAGGGTCAAAGTCTGTTGAATTGGCCGGGGCCCTTTCGGTATTTTGACTGTCTGCAATTGCATTCCTTGCATCTGCATATTGCCTCGCATTCATAAAGTCAAGTGTATTGGTTGCATTTGACATTCCCAAGGTAGAGTGAGCCTCGATCGTGAGTCCATCGCTACTACCTTTGTTGGTGGTTACGATAATTACCCCATTTGCCGCCCTAGACCCGTAAATAGCGGCAGCTGAAGCATCTTTGAGAATCTGTATGGAAGCTATATCATTGGCATTAACGGCATCAAGGGATTCACGAAATATGCCATCTATCACATAAAGAGGAGCTACACTTCCATTAATCGTGGCTGCTCCCCTAATGACAACGTTTACCCCACCACCAGGGCTTCCACTAGACTGAACATTCACCCCTGCAGCACGACCCTGCAGCGCTGCAGTGGGGTCTGCGGTGGTCAGAGATTGAATCTCTTCGGATGTTACGGATGTTATGGCTCCTGTTAAATCACTTTTCTTTTGGGTTCCATAACCAACTACCACCACTTCATCAAGCCCGGCCGCATCCTCTTCCAATATGATATTCAATTCCGCTTTTCCTTGCGACGCGATTTCCTGTGTCTTAAATCCTAAATAGGAAACTACCAAAATGGTATTTTCATCCGCTACCTGCAACGAAAAATTACCATCAAAATCGGTCTGTACGCCATTTATAGTGCCTTTTTCCAAAATATTGGCACCAGGGAGTGAGTTGCCTTGATTATCGGTAACCATACCTGTTATGGTGTATTGAGTCAAGTCACCCTTCATTCCTGGAACTATCGAAAATAAAGCTTCCCTAGGAATTAAACCTTCGGATGTCCGAGGAGCATTAATACCCCAATCGACCGGGGTTTCTAGAATAGTTATAGGCCCAGCCTCTAACTGAAATAGTGCCGTCATGTAGAACAAAATAGACAGGTTTATTCTGAAGTGCGAACCGGCAAGTTCTCGTACTTTGCTAGAAATTATTTCTATTATCATAATATTAGATTGGTTTAGGTTAATTCTTATACCAAGTTTGAATAATCATATATTCGAATATTTAAATTACACTGTTTCAATGTTAATGTACTTTACGTATGGCACTAATCATCTCATACAAAAAAAAAGAAAGAAAAACCGAAATTATTAGCACAAAATTTCATTTCTTTCGCAAATAGTATCAAACCTTATAAAAGGTTTCTCATCTACGGCTATAATGGATTAATAATTATTGAAAAAATAATAAGCAGTTAAAATACCTGTAAATGCTAATATCAGTGCGGAGAAAGATTATTAAATGTCCCTATTTTGGATCTAATAGCAGTTCATCAAAGAACAGCACATGCTGAAAAGTGAACTATTTGAGTAAAAATAAAATTGCTGATTTTTGATAATACACTTCTATTTCAATTTCCTCCATAGTCTTATACCCATAGTAGCTAACATTCTATTAATATTCTACCAAGTTTATATCCATGAAAAAAAGTTCGAATTCTAATCTAAGACTAATGGTATATTTGTCTTTCAAGTCAGCCTTTAATTCCATAATAAATAATTATGGAACAAAATTATCCCAGCAATTACGTTTGTATTCATATTATGTTTTAAGGTTTAAATAATTTCTATTGACATCAGTGAATTCGAAACTGCATATTTAGATTCCCTATCGGGATGAACTAAGAGTAAATTAAGGAGATTATTGAACCAATCGGCCATATTACTAGTAAGGTTTATTGTGTCACATGTGTTTAAGGCAAGGTACTTTCAGCCATATTTAGTCACTATATAGGTAATATATAGACGCCTATATTCTTCATTTATCAATGCTCCTCCTAAAAATTCTTAAATTTGAGACCGGTTCCTAAACCTAGTCTAAGATTTCAACTATTGTTGGACTTTTGAAGAGCAAAATATCTTTCCAATGTAAATTATTTATTCTCCGAAATATTCCAGCTTCAATCGACCCAACTTATCTACAAGAAGTAACCTGCTCGAACAATTTTGGAGTATAAATCCTAAATGACTCAATTATAATTTAATTAGGCACCAAATCTCGCTAATTATGTAACTAATTTATTTATTAGTTTCGATGTAATGCTCCATCCAACTTAAGTCGTTTCCACAATTTGAACAAAATAATTGCACTTGACCCCGCCAAAATAAAGAATATTGAAGCCCACAATATATAACCATAAATGAAGTAACCTATAGTGAACAGAGTGGAGTAGACCATAAAGCTCCCAGTTATCATACAGAGAATAGCATTTGGAACATCCCATTTGTCAGAAATCTTTTGGTCATTTGGATATTGTTCCTTGGCCATGGCTAATATCTTTTTCCACCCTGGTCCTCCAGGTCGCAATAATCTGTAAAATGATATTAATACCTTTTCATCGGACGGTTTGGTCAACAAGGTAACACTTACCCAGGCAAGTGTCGTACAACAAATTCCGAACAATATTTTAAAAGTTGATGACAATTCAATAAGCCCCGTATAAGGATGGACCACTTCAAAATAAATGGCTATCATAAGTGATATCGTCATCGCCGAGATTTCGCTCCATGCATTAACGCGATGCCAAAACCACCTTAAGATAAAAAGAAGACCTGTGCCCGCCCCTATCTGTAAAATAATATTGAATGCTTGTAATGCATTGCTCAAAAACAGGGCCAAAGTAGCAGAGAGTATCATTAGTGCGATTGTACTGAGTCTTGCAATGAAAACTAGCCTACTAGGTGAAGCATTTGGTTCTAAAAAACGTTGATAAAAATCATTGACTAAATAGGACGAACCCCAATTTAACAACGTTGATATAGTAGACATATAGGCCGCTATTAGTGATGCTAATACTAAGCCTAACAAACCGGAAGGTAAATGACCAAGCATAACCGAATACGAGATGTCATCACTTACTATGGAGGGATCAATACCTGGTAATGCATTAATCAGATCATTTGTATCGGGATATAATATTAGAGAGGCTAACGCTATTAATATCCATGGCCATGGCCGTATTGCATAGTGCACAATGTTGAACAAAAGTGTTGCACATACGGCGTTTTTTTCATTCTTGGCGGAAAGCATACGTTGGGCAATATAGCCACCACCTCCAGGTTCCGACCCTGGATACCATACGCTCCACCACTGCACCGCTATTGGAATTATGAAAACCGTAATTAGCAAGTCAGTATTGGAGAAATCAGGTAATAAATCCAGTGCACCTTTTACATTTGCATGGGATATCAAATTGTCTAAACCCCCTATTTCTGGGAGATTTACAATCGTAATAGTGGCCCAAACAGATCCTGTCATAGCGACAAAAAATTGAAAGAAATCTGTAATCAACACTCCCTTTAATCCCCCGAGTGAACTGTAAACAACAGTTACTATTGATGATATCAATAATACCTGTACAGGAGAAAGTCCCAATAAAACTCCTCCAATCTTTATAGCGGCCAAACAGACTCCAGCCATGGCTACGATATTAAAGAAAAATCCGAGGTAGATAGCCCTAAAACCTCGTAAAAATGAGGCAGCCTTCCCACTATATCTTAATTCGTAGAATTCAAGATCAGTCAATATTTCGGAACGTCTCCAAAGTTTGGCATATACAAATACGGTAAGCATTCCTGTTAATAAGAAGGACCACCAGACCCAATTGCCTGAGACACCATTATTTCTTACAATATCCGCAACCAGATTGGGTGTATCCGCAGAAAATGTTGTTGCCACCATAGATATTCCCAATAACCACCAAGGCATTTTTCGGCCGGATAGAAAGAATTCTGAGGTATTTTTTCCAGCTTGCTTAGAAACTATGATTCCTATTGTCAATGAAATCAAAAAAAATGCAATTATAATTACCCAATCAATCGATTTAAGTTCCATTATGGTTAACTATTTAAAATGTATTATTATCCTCAACTTACTAATATTAGAAATGCTGTAAATGTTTATTTACAAGGTAAACAATCAGTACAAAACTTATATTTTAAATGTCATTTTCAGAGCTGAAAAAGTTTATTGTTTTGATTACTTTGTCTAATTCCATATTACAATCTTTAAGTTTTTGCAAAGCTTCATTATCAGTTAGATTGTAAAGGGATTTAATGATGTTTACGGCCCGTTCAATTAATTTAGTATTTATACATGCCATATTAACCATATATGGACCGGCCACTTTCCCCAACTTTATCATAACTGCCGAGGAAATAAAATTTAACACCTTTTTAGTTGCGGTGCCTGCCTTCATTCGTGTTGACCCTGCAATTACTTCATGTCCTGAATGCAATGCAATAACATCATCACACAATGACTGATTTGATTCTGCAATCTCAGAACGGATCATTACGGTATATGCCCCTTTACTTTTAGCAAATGCTAATGCTGATTGAACGTAATAAGCCGAGCCACTTGCTGTAATACCAATAACAGAATCTTCTGGGCATAAATCGAGCAATAACATCTCCGGAACGGCACTTGCGTCTTCCTCAAAATTGGTCTCAATCTCCAATGCTGCATCTGTAATGCCTCCTGAAATTAACACCAAGACTTTATCCTTCGGAAAACCGAAGGTGCACGGTATTTCTACAGCATCCATTGCTGCAATTCTACCACTGGTGCCCGCCCCCACATAAATAATTCTTCCCCCTTTTTCTATTTTCTTTACCACAATATCAACAACGTTGGAAATTTTGGAAAGACTTTCTTTTAGTGCCTCTCCTGATCTTTGTTCAGCTTCCCACATCGTCTCGATTATCGCTCCAGAATCCATATTTTGGAGTTGTATTTCTTTAATATATGGTATCTCAGTGACCATTTTATTATAAGGTATCACCTCTCTATATTGGTAAGCGATTGACTCTGCTTTTGCTAAGGACAAGGCTCCTATTAATTGAAGACTGTTCCCATTTTCCGAAACAATTATTTTAAGTGGTTTATCTAATTTTGTGAAAAACTCTGGATAATTTCTATTCAGTACCTTTTGCAAAGGATAATTGCAATCTCGGGCTGCTTCGGCGAGTCCACCCGAAATGATTACCTCGTCCAGTCCATAAATAGTGGTCGCACTAATAATTACATTTATCAGGTCCTGAAGATATTCTTGTCTTTTTATTTGATGCTTTGGATGAACCAACACTTCGGTAAGGTCATGGTCCTTATCGTTTTTTGCCAGTTCTGAGGCGCTTACCAATGCATTGAAAGTACCTTTCACAGTAGTAATGCTTCCCAACAATGGCAATATTTTTCCGGGCCGCCAACGCCTACCGTTACGCCAGATGGCGAACCCCAGCCCAGTACCGATGGGCATAATTCCAACAGTCCGGTTTCCTTTAAGTTTACCTAATTGTGCTAGGCCAATTGTCGCCGCATCGGCATCATTTATGAAATTGACTTGACATTGAAAAGTGTTTTCAAGTTGATTTTTCCATGCCTCACCTTTTAATATATTTAAATAAGGATTTCCACTGACAATTTTTGTCCCATGATAGTCCACAATTCCTGGAGTTGATATGCCAATACCCTTTATACTTTTTGGCGATATTCGCAATTTTTTTATCAAATTTTGTAAGGCATCGAGCAATTCATAAGGTTGAGCTTTCTCATGTAACGGACTTTTTACCTTTTCAAAGGATATATAATTCAAGTCAGCTTTCAAAAAAGTTTCCTTGACGATGGCACCCTTAATCCAGGTGCCTCCTATATCCACGGCCAAAAAGTTCAAAACTAATGGGGTGTTAGTTTTTCTCATACTGATTCAAGGTGAGAATTTCCTGTCCATATTTAGCCCAAAGCTTTTTGACAACAGCCACGCTTTCCCCTTGAGGTTGATGAGGATACATATCATTTGCACTTGACCATTCGTCCATCCACGTCATAAGCTCATCGTCGAATGCGACTTCATTATAAGGTACGTCGGTTCGGAGCTCCTTTCGAATTTCTTCAATGAACTTTTCCCATCTGACTTTATAATAACCCGAAATTAGTCCCGACCACTCTTTACGTGCATAATCATTTAATATCCCTGATGGCCCACCCCATAGTGTGAGCATCCTTCTGGCATTCCATTCTAGGTTACGTTTTTCCTCCGGGGTCGTGCCCCAGCGTTTTGCATCCTCAAGATTTTTCCCTAGTAAAAATTCTTCGCGTGTACCTAACAACTCGTCTATATCTGTACATAATTTGATAAACTCTTCAGACACCCTTTCAAAAGCTTTTAAGTTTCTTTTATCATATGCCTGTATCATTTTCTTGTGAAGTGACAAAGCATAATTTACTAGAACTTGACGAGTCAGATTCACCAAGTCAAACTTATAAGTATCAACTTCTTGAAATTCTTCTGCACCCTTTAAGAGATTCTCCCAAGCGCTGGCCAATCTGGCCTGACTATAAGGAATAGAGATATCAGCCTGTTTTATCGTTGGCATTGAAGATATTATGGATTTTTCATTCCATGAATCCACTGGAGTGCCATATGCCGTTTCTTCAAGAATATTCCATGCCTCTACAACATTCATATTTTCATGGCCATAGCGATATACGATATATCTATCGACCCATTTTTCCAAATCGACGCTTTCTTTTCGCCAAGCCATCTCAAACATCAAATCCTGGACAATAGGATTGTACCCCAATCCCTCGTTTACAAAGCCCAATCCTTTTAGGTTTCCTTTGGCCGAATCTTGCTTGACCTCGGTTATTCCATCATTAATTGCATCAAGCCCCCCACCTAGGAATACTTTGTCGCCAAAGTTCTGTATATTACACCATAACCATGGCTTACCGTGAAATGATTCCGCTTGGTTCCACATTGGCATTTTCTCGGCATATAAATCGAGACAAATCATTTTGTTGTCCGGTGAGCCATCTAGAAAAGCCTTTATCCTTGGCTGAGTCCAAAAATCACTCTGATTCAAGAAAGTCCAGGTCTGAAAAACCCATACGGCCTTTGGATCATTCTTGCTCATACCATTATAAATAGCCTTACTCAAATTACCCAAATAATCGATATCCCCACTTGGTGGCAACATTTCTATAAAAGTATCCGCCGCATACATATGATCCGTACCAAAAAGTTTGGTCTGCTCTTCCATGAAGACATCCGATATTTTTTGGAATAATGGATCAAGGGGATCTAATAAATCTGTCGACCATTCAATCCATTCTACAGTGTTGATCTTGGCGTTGGGATATTCTTCCGATAATGCTTTGGGTATATGCCCTGTAAAACCCTGTTGTATAGGAGTCATTCCCAATGCCCGTTCACGGTCTAATATTTTTTTCCCAAGTGTTGCATGATTGTCTATCCAACCTTTTGATAAAGGACCTCCCCATCCGTCGAGACAACCCATCCAGCCAAAGGGTAGGTATGGAGGACCTGCCAAGAATCCGTTTACCTGATCATCATTCAATCCTAGGCGCTTACAAACCGCCTGCCATGTAGCCTCCTGCCCGGTCACTGCGAGGGGAGCATTGACCCCATTCATGGCCATATAATCAATTAAACGCTCCCATTGTGGCCAATCCCACCATGGCATAGAATAACCAAAAGCACAATAGTTAAGAAAGTACCGGTGTTCGGCCCAGCTCGTTTTTCGGTATACCCCCTCCACCTTAGGCAACTTTTCCGGAAGATCCAAGTTGCTGCCGCGTAAAGACACACTGCGCCCACAAAATTCCTTTAAATACCAATTGAGACCTACTGCCATTGAAACGCCGTTATTTCCTTTAACGACAATCTTATCCCCCAACGTTTCAAGCTCGAAAACATCCTTGCCATTGTCCTTGGCAATCTCTTCAAAGATAAAATTGTCGGCTTGTTCAGGAACGATCCTTCCTGCTAGATCCCTTGCAGATTTCACCGAAGGTGAAACCACAGCTTCTGGAGTTTTGGCAATATGACCATTACAAGACATTGATATTGCCGCAGAAATTAAAATGAACATCAAGGCCATGATGCTCAAATTTTTATTCGTTTTCATATAGATATAATTTAAGTACTTTAAATACAGTTATTAACGATTTATTCAAAAAATGCTAAGAGACTAAATTATTATCTCCACAACACTTTGTCCGGTATCTTCAGAGATTCATTTTGTATTCTCACAACTTAAAATTAAGAACTAATAGACTCTCCTTCATTCCAAGAAACTCGTATTAAGTAATTTTTGACATTTAGGACCTATCATCGTAGAAACGACCGAAATAATGGGCACCTAGAATTTATTAAACAAACAAACAAAAAATACAAATCATTATTTTAGCATAAAATTTCAATTATTTCGCAAATAATATCAAATACAATAAATAATTTTTAATAACTATGAATAATGAACAATATGATTTTCAGATAACTAATATTTCCTGTCCAATTGAAAGCATTACCGGCATTTGGGAATTTAAAAGACCTTCGTATTTCAAATATATGTGTTATTCCCTTTCAGGTCATTTATTACACCTAGTTACAAAAGGCTCCTATGTTGTAAGGATAAACGGCAGAGAGTATAATGTAAAAGAGGGAGATATAGTATATTATTATGAATCGGAAGAGGTTGAGACAATAGGCAATAAATACGAAGTGAATTTTTATTCAGTTAGCTTTCAAGCACCAAAAGTTCTTCCATTACCATTTGAGATGCGGGTGTTCGCCGCCGATAAAGATTTACATAGTTTGTTTCAAAAACTTCATGAAGAATTTTCTACCCAGAATATAAATTCAGGACATTACATGGTATATGCTATACTATTAAACATTTTGAATAATATAGAGGGGATTTACTTTGATTCTAAGAACAGTGCTTTGGCAGAAGAACTTTGGTGGTCCATTGAAAGACGAATTCGCAAAGATAAAATATTCAGACCCTCTCTTAATGATCTTCTTAGAATTTCGGGATATAGTCGATCAACTGTAATTCGCTCATGTCATAAAGCAACTGGAAATACTCCAATAAATCGCATTCAAACCATTAGAATGGAAGAAGCGAAGAGCCTTTTAAACTTTGCTCATTTAAATGTTACCCAAGTATCAGACTATTTAGGATATCCTAGAATAAATGAATTCTCACGTGAGTTTTCAAAGTATTATGGAGTTCCGCCTAGTAATTTACTTCGCAAAAGGGATAGTGAGATATAATATAAAAAATACGCCAAATCTTAAAGGTAAAAGAATATACTCAAGGACGTTGAATCGGATAGTAAGCGATAGTTGGCGGGGCGAAAAAAAATATAGTTCTGATAAAATATAATAGAAAATAAGTAATTCGAATCATTATATTTGGTTGATTATAAGTCTTACTGCTGTAATTTATTTAACATATTTCAACCTACAGTTTGGTATTTCTATCCTTCAGGAGAAAAAATATTGAAGAATTTGAATCTATATAAATGCATTCTTTAATTACATTGTTAATCCTAGCTAAATTTACTTTTTACTTTCTCTTAATTTTCCTTTTGTTCATTCAAGGACAAAATTGTACAGGTTACTTTTCACTATTTCGGTTCTACACCCCTGTTTTAGTCATTATTCTATGGCAAAACTGATAAATTCAATGTCATTATTTCCATTCGCTCATACATAATTTACAACGGATACAATATTGATTGAAAATATACATATTTTTTCCATGATTATTAAACAATACATTTACCCGCGATAATAATTCGCGACAATAATTATTGAATATTCAAATGAAAGTCGTTACCTCAAAAACTTTCAACTGAATATGAACGGAACACTCCCTTTCTACCCTAGTACAAAAACAATACACCAGATGCTAAAAACCCAAAACACTATATGGAACATCCGTTCTTAACAGAAAAATCTGACTTCAATCTACCAAATATTTGACTTTTTATTAAAATGTCGCAACTACGCCTAGGATTTTCCCTAGTTGAAAGGAGAATATTTCAAAATGTCAAAACAACAATGGTTCAGTATATCATTAAAATGGAATTGTGTAGAAATAAGATCAATGTTAAAATTAGTATCAGCTAAAATGTGTAGCGGGCCATTTTAGCCTATATGCTTAGAAAATTAGTTATTCAGAAAAAAAATATCGAGGGTATTTATTATATTTTTTTCTATTAATATAGTCAAGATAATGGTTCATTCATTTAGCTATTTGATATTATTTGCGAAATAAATGAGCATTATGGCTAATAGAATGATTCTCCACAACCTTAAATTTACCATTGTACTGTCGTGGTTTAGTGCCAATTTTTTTTAGTCTTAAAAAAACAAGATAAAATGCTTGCAATCGGTAAATGAATTAATCCATGCCATTAATTCATGATCATAGGTTATTTAGTTATATAAATCAAAGATTTTTGAGGACTTATTAAAAGGATATTTTCATTTGGTTTTGTTATTTTCCTAATATAAATAAAGCGAAAAGAACTTTTTCCAAGTTCACAAAGGACAGAAGGTTCTTTGATTATTTTGACCTTAGAATTGAAGAGAATAAGGGCATTTTATAACCTTATAAGTCACAGTTTAATGTTTAATATAACCAAATGTAAAATTCCCTTGGCTATGATAAAATTTTCTAAAATATGTCTTTAAAAAAAGAATATTGCCATTGGCTCTGGTACAGTCTTACCTGGGCTGTATCTGTCATGTCCATAGGGTGTAGCCAAATACCCGGATTCAAAGATGAACTGGTGAACTTGGACAATAGGCAGGTGACGGAAATTGTTCCGGATACAATAGATTTCAGCTTTCATGTAAAACCCATTCTATCGGATCGATGCTTCAAATGCCATGGCCCGGACAAAAATGCTATAGAAGGGGGGTTATCCCTTCATACTGCAGAAGGAGCCTATATCGCTCTAGGCGAGAACAAAGATCACTTTGCTATTGTACCTGGAGATGTAGAAAAAAGTGAACTGGTAAATCGGATTTTCACATTGGACGAATCCTTAATGATGCCACCACCAGAATCCAATCTTACCCTTAGCAAGTATGAAAAGGATATCCTAAAGAAATGGATCGAACAAGGCGCTGAATTTAAAACCCATTGGGCATTTATTGTCCCTGAACAGCCCCGTTTACCAAAAATAAAAAACACTTCCTGGCCACAAAATGAAATTGACCGATTTGTTTTATCCAATCTGGAAGAACATGGATTGCAACCCAATGAAAAAGCGTCTAAGGAAAAGTTGCTACGTCGGGTCTTCTTCGACTTAGTAGGTTTACCACCAAACGTAGAACAGATCGAGGCTTACGTTAATAACGTTTCGCCTAGAGCGTATGAAGAAATCATAGACTCCCTCTTAAATACGATAGATTATGCAGAGCATATGTCCTCGGAATGGATGGATATTGCTCGATATGCCGACACACACGGGTACGCGGATGATTTTGAACGAATCATGTGGCCATGGAGGGACTGGGTTATTAATGCCTTTAAGGAAAACATGCCCTATAATCAATTTGTAACCTATCAATTGGCGGGGGATCTACTCCCTAATGCCAATGCGGAACAGATTCTGGCCACAGGTTTCAATAGGAACCACAAAATCACATTCGAAGGTGGGGTTATTCCTGAGGAATACAGAATTGAGTATGTAGAGGATCGGGCGGTGACCTTTGGTACGGCTTTTCTTGGTTTAACATTTGAATGTGCCCGCTGCCATGACCACAAATACGACCCGATCAGTCAAAAAAACCATTTTGAACTGTTCAGTTTCTTTAACAATATTGACGAAGTAGGATACCCTGGTGGTCCCGGAACAATCCCAAAACCTTATATGACAATCACAGATAAAGAAAAAAATGGTGTATTGAGTTTTGTACAATTCCAAAAATCGGCAATGAAAGAAATTCCTGTCATGGTTATGAACGAAATGGAAGATATTAGACCTTCATATATACTGAACAGAGGGGTTTATGACCAACCAACAACACAGGTATTCCCCAACACACCGGAGTCCATACTCCCTTTTCCTGAGGACTATCCCAAAAACCGATTGGGATTGGCAAAGTGGTTGTTCCATAAGGACAATCCGTTAACCGCTAGGGTTACTGTTAATAGGTATTGGCAACGTATGTTCGGCACTGGTTTAGTGGCATCTTCCTACGACTTCGGCAATCAAGGCTCACTTCCGACCCATCCTGAATTGTTGGACTTTTTGGCTATCAAATTTAGGGATGAAGGTTGGGACACCAGAAGGATTTTAAAATATATTGCCCTTTCTGCAACCTATCAACAGAGTACCAAAGTTTCCAAGGAATTACAAGAATTAGATCCTGAAAACCGCCTTTTGGCACGTGCCCCAAGATTAAGACTTACTTCAGAAATGATAAGGGACCAGGCTTTGAAAATAAGTGGATTGCTCAACAAAGAAGTGGGAGGTCCTAGTGTTAAGCCATATCAGCCGGATGGTATTTGGGAAGCGACTACTGGTGGTGCTGGTGGTAGCACTGCTACATATATTACGAGTAAAGGAAAGGACCTTTATAGAAAAAGTTTGTACACTTTTTGGAAAAGAACGGTTCCTCCGCCTAGTATGATGACTTTTGATGCGTCATCCAGAGATCTTTGTTCTGTAAAACGACAAGAAACCAATACGCCGTTACAAGCTTTAGTCTTGCTTAATGATCCCCAAATTGTCGAGGCAGCGAGAATACTTGCAAAAAATGCCATGGATCTTAACAAAGAAACAAGTGATCAAATAAAATATATTTT
>TARA_R100000935_G_scaffold58859_1_pt1 | contig 21152 bp, 19 predicted proteins | sample TARA_R100000935 | Tara Oceans TARA_R100000935 (sample SAMEA2621502) | marine metagenome | biome: marine biome (ENVO:00000447); feature: surface water layer (ENVO:00002042); material: "saline water (ENVO:00002010), including plankton (ENVO:xxxxxxxx)" | depth 5 m | reverse complement strand
GCGCAAAGGAATGATTATGAACCACAAGAAGCTGTATCGCCTCTAGGTAGAGAATAATGGAACGAGTTGTTGCCATGGCATTCTGCGACGAACACGATCTGAAAATGATGCTCTGGCCTTAACAAAGCCCAATTAGGCACTTAACGTCTTATAAAATCGTCTATTTGAGAAAGATCGCACGATGGCAACCACACGCTGGAAAAACAACACTACTTTCTTGTTTGTCTTGGCGGTTTTTCTTGCTTGGCCCACCTTTGGTCTTTCGTTCCTTGTTTTGCTCGGTTGGGTTGCGTGGACCGGCTACAGCAGAGGTAAGAATGCGGAGAAGCGGGAACATATGTCGTTGCTGCTTGAGCCGCTTTTTGCACGCGAGCATGAGCAAAGTTCCCCATACTCAAATTTCATCGGGCAGCTTGAGCTGCCCATCAAAGATGAGTTTCAAAATCTGATTTTAACTAGTGCGCAGTTGGAACAGTGCGGACGCCTTGTAACGCAATATTTCGCACACAATCCGCGAGAAGCCACAGCTTTCGTCAATACGTTACATTCAGTTGACCCGTGGGATGATTTATCACCGGGTGACGCACTTGGTTGTGAGAGCCAAGAACACTCATCATTTATATGGGGTCACCATTCAAGTGATCTTCGGCTCGTATGCTTTCGCGCGGTCAAGGCGTTGATGACAAACAACGATTTGTCTTGCTTCGAACCCTTTGACCTTGATGGAATCTCTGCGCAGCTAGAAAAAATGTCGAAGGAGCAGAAAGCGGTCGCGAAAAGGCACGCGAGTATAAGAGAGGAACCGTCAGGACCGATATCGCAGAAGACATCTGTAAGGCCACCGATGGAAGTGCCACACAAGAGTCCGAAAAAACTGAAGTATCGGTCTCCGAACCCGAAACCAGCTCCATGGGTGAAGTATCAGGAGAAGCAAGCGCAGGTTAGTCGCAACAACCCCAGCAACTCAAAAAACAGTATATCCATTGTGGATCATATTGCCGCTCAAGATGCTGAAAACGGAACAAACCTAAGTGCTTGGCTGAACCTCAGCGACAGGGACACACCAAAGATATCTGAGCCTAAAGATAATTCTCAAGCTATCATTGACGAAATAAATGCCAAAGCCTTTGCACGGTCGCAAGGTCGTATGGAGGCAGTAAGAAACGGCGCTGCACCGCGCACCGCTTCCGAGCGCGAGTATGCCCGCGAACTGTCCCGGATAAAAAAGCTGGCTCGTAAGCTATAAGATTCTTGGCGTGCGTTCAACAAACCCTAGTTTTTGGCGCTATATGTAAGCTGCATTGTCTTACTCCAGATTGAATCTTTTTCACAACTATCAGCTGGACAATAGCTTCCACGTTACCATGTTCACTTACCGATACATGCAGCCAGATGGCGTGAATGAAAAACCTCGGATTCAGCGTCAATATGGTCTGCAGTGACGGAGCCGAATGGAGGCCGATAGATCTCGTTGCGATGGAGATTACTCAAATGAAATGCGACATTATTTTGTACATGTTTGGGCTGTTGTTCACTTAAAGTGCGCGCGTTTTCATTGTCTTCGAGATGGTAGCTGTAAATTAGAAACGCAGCGGTAGCCTGTTCGGCATCTTCTGTGCATGTGAGCAACGGACCGTCTTTAACATGCGTTAAAGCATAGTTTTTGGAAGAACCCGAGTTAACCACATTTCCTATTATAATAATGCAAAGCAACGCAAAGAAACCCAATACTTTTTTCATGCTTGAAAGACTCCAATTATTACCTTGATATTCATTAATGCCAACGCGGTTAGTTTAGAAGCGTTGCTCTCAGCAACCGTCATCATCGCAGCTATCGCCATCATAGCGGCCGTAGCCGCTGAAGGCTCTCGATCCGCCTTCTATGAACATTACGCCGACGATAAAGAATGGTGGGAAAAGAAAGCTCAAGCCGAGCCAAACACCCCCAAGACCGAACACTATAATTGTGGCCTTTGCCTGTTCAAATATAGAGGGTTTTAGATCTTCAGTCATGCTGGCCGGATTTTTCTGCGTTTACGTATCCAGCGGAATATTTCCGAGAAGATAATCCCGACGCCACCCGTTAAAACGGCCGCAGAAACGTAGCGTGTCGTATCGTGCGGAATATAACTGCAAAGGTATCCCCAAAGCGGAACTCCGCCAAACAGGATCGCAAGTCCTAGTAATGCTTCAGTGTCCATTTTCACCCCACTTCATTCATGAGCAGATTGGATTAGAGGTTGAGAAGGTGGCTTAAACTGGCCGTAGTCGTGACTTTTTCAGGATTTAACATCCAAAATCTTGCAACATCCAATCGCATCGAGGAGTCCTGATAGATCGTGCCGCCGTTCCAAAAACGCTCCTTTTTGGAACGCTTGGAAAACGGCCTGTTTTTAGCTGCCACAAACCCCATTCAAAACCAATTGGGTTGTTGAAATTTTATGTCCTTATTCCCCTTAAGCGTGCATCACATAAAACCCGCTATGCGCAAATAAAAAATAGAAAAACCAAAGTGTTATGTATTTATCGGGAGCTTCAGGCGGATAGTGTTCATTATGTTACATCGAAATTCTCAGGGTGCTGACGCGAGCCATGATCGAATGGTGTCCAAAACGTCAGTGCTGACCCCGACAGCAAATATACCAACGACAACGGCCCCAATCGCAGATATCATTGTCAAAAGAGTTTCCGAGCGCTTCCGGTTCTGTTGATGTCGTTTTTTCTCAAGTGCTCGGTAGACATTCTGTCGCTCAATCTGATGCACTATTGGTCCCAGATGCCAGCCGAAAAATTCTTGGTTCGCATCTTTCCATGAATCTCTTTCGTCAAAAATCTGGCGCAGACTGCTTTTGCATGTGTGAAGGAACTCACCCTTGTCATCTGGCATAGTCCCTTTCCAATAGAAGTATACGGAAGAGTCAGGGCCTTCATCTAAGTCTACTTCGACTTGATGATACTCTTCGATATCTGAGCTAATCACATATGAGCTGAGTCTTTCTTTGTCTCTCATCTCTTTCGGCACGTTCCCCTTGGAGGCAGAAAACCCCATAAGATCAACACTGCAATTATCCGAAGCAATTACTGGAACAAACCCTTTCAACCCATGCGCCACAACGACGAATTCGGTATCAGAGTTCTCAACGCGGATCGCGTTGAAGTCCTTAGAGCCAATCATGCGATAAACTCCCCAATTTTCGCCCAAACGTAGCTAATATAGTCAGTTTCAAAGTTAGAGTGAGGGCTAATGGTAACATCACGGCAGTTTACTTTCGACTTAATGCCTTCGACTAGATTTTCCCCCCAAACATTGAAATCATCCGACGCAGAAGATTTTTCCCAACAGTCTTTTTTGTTCAGCAGGACATGGATGGTTTGGACGTTTTTGTCTCTATCTTTAAAGAAGGTAGACATGCTTTTCCAAAACTTGAGATGATCTTCCTTTCGGGACGTAGAGATACGCGTTTCGGCGTCGCTAATGTTATGATCAACGACAAAGAATAATAGGTCTGCGTTTTTGCAAATTTTTGATTGCTCCGCAGGGCTTTCGCCTTCGCCATCAAGAAGGACAAAGACCTGTGGTTGAGCACCATTCGTCCTCAAAACGGTCGCGTGTGTCCCTCTCGTCTTCTTCGCTTTTCCTGTATCATTCATAAGCTTGCGTAGCAGCGTACTCTTTCCAGATTCCGTTTCTCCGAAAACGCCTATATAGGGGATCTCCCTTGTAAGAGGCGGAATCTCAGAAGGCGGAGAAAATGTTTGACCCACCAGGCTTTCTGGATTGGTTAACGCTTCGGGGTACGAACGATAAGCGGCAACCCCAACACTTCCGCAGATAACAAATATTACTGCACCGCCACTTAGAAGAACGGACTCTGTAAGAGCAACCCCGCCTGCACCCAAACCGGCGAGACCGGATATTGGGCCAATGTCCGCCAGCTCCTTTTTAAAGCCTCTCCACCATCGGCCACGCCAATTATCAGTCAAGTATAGCCCGTCCTGCTCGTTTAGATTATTCTCTACCTTAATCGTGAGATCGTTGTGTGAGCAACTCCAAGGTCTTTAGCGATTGCACGACAGCTGTTCCCGTTGAGGAGCCGCTTCATTGCGAGTTCGCGTTGATGCTCTGTCAGCTTTGACTTCGGCCCAAACTTAACACCGCGTGCCTTGGCAGCCGCCCTACCCTCGTTTGCACGCCGCGTAATTCGCTCACGCTCATCCTCGGCGAGTGCCGAAAGAAAGGCGAGGATACCCTTACCCATGGGGGTAGTCAGATCCAGCCACGGCTTGTCCAGAACCTTCACGGAGGCTCCACGGTCGGCCACACGCTGAATGATGGTAATGCCATCCATCATAGACCTAGTAGCACGGTCCCACTCGGCAATCACCAGAACGTCATCTGTGCCGAGTGCATCAATTGCCTTCTCAAGTTGGGGGCGTCCCTTTACGGTCTTGGCAGTCGCTTTCTCCCTGAAGATACGTTCCACACCCACCCCGTTGAGCGCCCCAATCTGGCGGTCGAGGCTCTGGGCTTGGGTCGATACTCTTGCGTAGCCGATCAACATATTTGAAACGTATCAGAATGCGTTGAAACTCGCACCTGATTTATGCACCATCCCAAAAGCCTTGTTTTCTGTGGTTTTTCGCGGTGGTGCATAAATTATGATAAGCGCACCAATCCCACAGAGGTACTCGCCTTAAGCGTGATCGCATAAACTACGTTCTCAGACGTTCTTGATTTGTTATCTATTCAAAATGCCCGCAAAGGTAGTGTGTGCTTTGTAGGTAAATTAGCCTTCAAAAAACACACGTAGGTAAATAAACCTACATAGTACTATGGTATCATGGTATCTTGGTACCATAGTACTATAGTGCTATGATAGCCTTTCAGGCACCATGTTTTTTACGCAATAGTTCGTAAGCTTCTTCGATTGCTTCGCGCATCGACATGTCATGACGCATGCACCAAAGCTGAAATTCTTTCTTAAAGCCGTCATAAACTTTGATATTCATCTGTTCGTACTCGCGCTTTTTGTCGCTTGTAGTGACTGCTTTGACGGTTGGTTTCGACTGAGCTGGGGCCTTCTCTTTTGGTCGTGTGGTGGCTGCGCCGATTGCGTCATCCAAAAAATCCGCTGAAGCTGTGACCTTCTTTTTTGCCATTATTAAGCCTCCATAAATTTCAAAATATGCTTAGTTACCTGTGCGAGTTCTTCGGCCGCGAGACCGCTGGGATCAATCTCCTGAGCTGTTGCGTCAGCATATGTTGCCTCGACATGCACAACACGATTGTTGAGTGTGACAGGACAAAAGTGCCCACCGAGCTTCTGAGCCATGCTAGTCAGGTTTGCTTCGGTCTGAGTGAGAATGTTCGAGCGTGTACCCATGTTCAAGATGATCGCCCACGCACATCCCAGGTCGTTCGCAATGCTGATTGTTTTCGGTAGGATTCGCAGATCATCCGCGCTCATTTTGGTGGGCAAAACTACAAAGTCTGCAACTGACATGGCGGCTCTGATGTTCGCTTCGGATTCATGGTCCGGTGGTGTGTCGACTAGGAAGTAATCGAAGCCCTGACTTGAAGCTGATGCAACCAGATCTGGCAATCTCTTTACAGGACCTAGCACCGGAACCGGCTTTTCTTCACCGGATGATTGCCGACGCTCGAGCCAAGTGGCGGTCGACCCTTGGGCATCTGAGTCATAAACAGCGACGTTACCTGGAAGCTCTAGAGATAAGCTTTTAGTCAGCATAGATTTACCGACGCCGCCTTTCTGGTGGCAAATGGCAATTGTTTTCATATACATACCCCTATAGTACCATGTTACTATGGTACTATAGTACCATAGTAACATGATAACCTTCAAGTGAGATTAAATGTAGGTAAATTACATACATAAATACCTTACTCCTTGAGCATATGTAGGTTATATTACCTACATAATCTTGGAGTTAACATGACAAAAGAAACACTCGATAGCATCACAGTTCAGCCGAAGAAGAAAAAGGAAGCATTGAGCAAAGTTACGACTGTATATTTGCCGCCTCAGATGTATTCGCTCTCGAATGCTGAAAAAAATGAGTTGATCAAAAGCTGGCTCGATACTGTCGACACCAATATTCTTGTCGAGAATGCGCTTCTAGCGATGCTTCAAGACCATCAAGCTGGCAGTCGAAAACGCTACGCACCAATCAAGTTTGTCTACGATTTTCATGCACCAATGTTTGGATCTGGTAACACTGCTGCTTTGCACGAAGATGCATACGGCGAAGATGCAAAAGCAAGCATCAGAATGCGTCCTTCTTTGTATGATCGTGTAATTCATGCAGCTGAGAGCCTGTCTACAACGCCGTCAGACGTGATCAAGTTGGCTTTAGCTAAGATGTATCTTGATAACGGTGCGGGTCTCATTCAGCATATTAAAGAGCTACATAAAGTGCCCGATTTTCACCCTCTGGAGCGCAAAAACTCTACCTCTTTTTTACGCAAAGAACGGAATGCGCTGAAAAGTCGCCTGGGAAAAGAAACTGATCCTAAAATGATTGCGCATCTCGAAGAGAAAATCGCAGCCATTAAAGTGTAGGTAAAATTACCTACATAATTAGGCGGCGCTTCTAAGAAAAGGTGGATATAAAGGGGGATTTTCCAACAAATAAAGATGCCATATCCCAATTTTTTAAGGGTGGGGGTGGCATAGTCGGTGCTCATTGTAGGCACCGACGCCCAATCTAATAGATCCTTACCAGCAAAGTAGCTCGAACTTGCCTGTATGACTTTAGCTTTTTTGGCTCGACTTGGTTGCTTGCATAGAGATCATATTCTTTATCGTCGCGACGGGTCCTGTAGCTGATGTGTGCGAATGGTTTGCGAACGCGCTTCTTGATATTGTAGCCAATATCGCTCCATTGCGTCTTGGTTTTCAGACCTACGTTTGTGGGGATCTCGTCCCACCATCCAAAAGTCTTGGATCGCATTGATCTGGGTGGCTGTTTTGGAAGCGGGCTCGCACGGCTATAGTCCTTGGGCTCGATCAGAAGGTCTACAAACGCTTCAGCTGCTTGCCGGCGGCGCTTGCTTTGATCCTTGTGTGCTGTCGTTTCGATATAGCTTTTTACGAAGCTGTCTGGCGAGTATGGAGTCACTTCATCATAGTCTGAGAAGTGTCGATCCAAGTCGCTAAGATCACGTTCGAACTGCTTCTTTTGAAGCTCAGGGTGCAGATCTTCATGAAACAGCATCACTGTCATTGACCAGGCATCACCGTCGCCACCATCAGCGCAGTAGCAACGCAGTGACTTACCAGCATCCAGATCCTGTGCTGCATAGCTAGCAACGATTTTCGGGAGGTGGCCAATCTGAAACCGTCCATCTCGATACCAGACCTCGATAGCATTCTGGTCTGCTCTGTTTTCAGGGCGTCTGACGAGCTGTAGGCGATCACCTGGTTTAGGCTTGATGTTTCCGACCAGGTCATCGTGGTCATCGTAGTCATAAAACTGCATGCCCGCGACAGATGTCATGCAAGACGGCGTATCTTGAAGCTCTGAAAATAAATCCTTATAATTCAAATATCTAGACATTCTATGGCTCTCCACCTAGTAAGTACATATATGTATATGCATTAAAGGTTTACCAAACGTTTAGAGACCTCTGCTTTCGGCCAAACTTTTGATTTCATTTGAATTTTCTAGTCTCAAAGGCGTTCTTCGAAGCAGCATCTCACTTCGCATATTTGCAATGCTGACTTTGAGGATGGATATCTCTGAATCGAAGTCACCGACGGTGTTTTTTGTCTTCGTACCAGCAGTGCGCCCTTTAGTGGCAAACACATCAAGCAGCAGTCTGTCATCAACAGATCTCTCAAGTATTTCTTCGACCAAGTGTCGAGCCAAAGTAAGCGTCATATCAGCCACTTTTATCTCAGCAGCTCGAGCTAGCTCTAAGACAACATTATCACGTACAGCACGCATGACTGAGTTAGCCACACACGCATTGCATCGGGCATTCGCAGACCTCATTTTAGTTTTTCTGTCTTCATGATCACTAACTCTGACCAAGCCCTGGAATTGGCTGAGGCGGGTCGCATAGTAGCGCTTTACTTCATTGATGTGTCTATCGACGTAGTGCTTTTGCAGTTCTTCATCTGGTCGCCAGGTCATAAGCCATCCCTACAGTATAATCATATATGTATATACTGAATATGGGTTTTCTAAACGTTAATTTTTTAGGTCGAAATAAGTAGTAATCTGCTGAAAATATAAGAGTTTAGGGCTCTGTCTTCACATTGTCACAGCTTGCCCCGTCTTAGTATGATCATATATGTATATGCTAGGATATAGCTTCAAAGTAGGGTCTTTTTCGGTGGTAGGAATGGACGGACTCGAACCGTCGAGAACACAGTAATCCACTGCAAACTGGGTGTATAAGTCCCGTCTCGCACCATGCCACTCCCAAATAATCCAGACTGAAAATCAGCTGGATATTCGGAAGTTGAACGTGATCTGATGCGTTGTGCTCATGCATCGATTGATGACGGACAGCTCGATCTCCGTCAACATCAAAGCGAGATCCTTTACCCTATTTAAGAAACTCAAATAGGGTAAAATGACAAACACCCCGCCAGAAACTGGCAGGGTGTTCCGTGCTGCTTGTGATAGAAGACATCTCTGAATTCTACCCCCCGCATCCGTCGCGACTGGATTTGGATCCCTCCTCACCAGCAGTGTTTAGATGAAAGAATTCATGCAAGGAACAATGGGCCGATCCCCCGCATCCAGAGCGTACAAATCCTGGGGAGCTGCGGCGCAGCGGGGCAAAGCCCCCCTTCAAGATCCCCAATTTTACACCCAGATATGGATCTCATTTCAGCTTGTTGATGTGCCGAAATCAGGGTCATCCATAAAACTGATTGCAGCTACACAGCCAGCTGGAACCTTGCCGCTGCTTTGATTGCGTCAAGATGAATGTCCACAGGCCCTAGCTCTCGATATCTAATTCCGGCAAGCCGTTCACAATCTTCATCGTCTCGACGCTGACGGTGATAACGCGGCGGAACAAGTCTAACGGATAGCGTGGATCTCCAACCGTTTCATTGGCGTAATCGTTGGCATCATTGACGATCCCGCTGGCCTTGTCCTGCTTCACAACCTGCCGCTCCATAACCCATTCGAGGGCGGGCTTGCCGTTGACTACGTAGTCGTAGGCTTCCAGTGGCACGTTCTCCATCGTAATGTGGTCGTTATAGATAACGGTCGTGCGGTCCTTTTCCTTGCCCTTGCCGCCGAACTTCATCTTCTTAACTTGATAGAATTTTACCGGGTCGTCCTGCGTCTCGTTGATGAGGGCATGATCTCCTTCCTTGAAAGTCACCATATAGGGTTCAGCGGCCTCGAAGTTAGCATGCAAATCACCCAACGCGCGGCCTGCGTCGCGGAAACCGGCGAAGTCGGAAAAGCTCTTCACAGCGGGGATGCGGGGTAGGGCCTTGGCGAGGTTGTTGGCAAAGCGCGTGCGGTATTCAGGCGAATGCAGTAAACCGTAGATGTAGTAGAACAGGTCTTCCTTGCTGATCTCTTGTTCCGGATAGGCAGATCGGAAATGTAAGAGACCTGCATCTGTGATTGCATCGCGGCGGGTTAGGCCGCCATCTTGATCGCCACCTGTGGCAAAGAGGCCATCATCGGGCGTAGTTTCTTCATAGAGGTAGAGGGGGAAGCATTGCCCGTTAAACATCATCTGAATGTCGGGCATTGTTTTTGACATAAGGGCTGAGAAGCCTTTTCCGCCAATCCCGCAGACCTGAATTACAAGGTTTTCAGCCGTTGCATTTGGAAAAATACGGGGCATTTGGTAAACACGGTTGTTAAAGTTGCGGTTGAAATACGCCCACTGCTTGGTGAAAGGTCGATAGAGGCTCGGCACAATGGATGTTTCATCAAAGACAACGAACCGTCCACGCTCGACGCCAACCCTTTCCGCCTCATCCCAACTGATGAGCTTCGGGTCTGTATTGATGAACTGTTTAACATCTTTTGGCTTTGGCTTGGCTGCTTCGAAGCGCCGAACTTCCGAGTTATAGAACTTAATGGTTCTTGCCATTTGCAGTGCAATTTTTTCGTGTGCGAAACTATATGCCCATGCATCTCGGTTTGTTTTTAGTCCGCTTGAATAGTTCTCGAACAGCCCTTCCTCTTCCCCACGCTTAGCACCAAGGATCGGGAACTTGTCGAAGCTGCGGTCCGCCTGGTCCAGCCAGTCGTTATTGGCGTCTGGGATGACGCGCTTCCAACCTTTTCCGGCCGTGATGCCGTCGATTGAGCGGAAATCGCGCACAATGCTGAGCTTTTCTTTCTGATCTAGATAGTCCCCAATATCGTGGAAATAAATGCGGCCATGCTCGGTAGCATTGGGGTTCTTGACGAAAACGTAAATCGCAATCGGTGTGCGGGTACCCTCGCCGAACACGTTTCCCTTTTCCTTGCGGCGCTGTTCACCAGAGGTCCGAGCATTGCCGCGAAGGTGAAACACGTAGAGATCACTAAACTCTTCAACCAGGCACTTGCGTAGCCCGTCCGTCGCGTTTCCATCTACCCACCCGGCATTGGTGACATACGCCATGACGCCTGCATCGCCGATCCGGTCCGATGCCCATCGGATCGCCCGAATGTAGCTGTCATAAAGGGAGTTTTTCAATGTTGCTGAAGAATGCGCAGCATAGCTGTCGCGGATGGCTGCATCGAGTGTCGGATATGCGATGTTCGCCGCATTGTCGTTCGCACTTCCTTGCCCCGCCGAATAGGGCGGGTTGCCGATAATCACCCGAATATCTAGCGCCTTCTGCCGTGTCCGCCTCTCGGAGTTATCGGGCAGCAGGTTCGCCACCATGTCGCGTTCCTGTTCATACATCTGGAACGTGTCGGTCAGAAGGATACCCTTGAACGGCTCATAGGGCGCATCTTCCGCCAGATCGCCCTGTGCCATCTCGTGATAAACCGTCTCGATGTTGATGGCTGCGATGTAATAGGCCAGCAGGACGATTTCGTTGGCGTGGATTTCCTCCCGGTATTTTCGCGCAAGCTCTTCGGGCGCAATCAGGCCTGATTGCAGCAGGCGTGTGACGAAAGTGCCGGTGCCGGTGAAGGGGTCAAGGATGTGTACACCCTCGGACCCCAAGGTTTGGCCAAACTGCGCCTTGAGCACATCATTGACTGAGTGGATGATGAAATCCACGACCTCGACCGGCGTGTAGACGATGCCGAGCCGCTGCGTCAGTACTGGGAAGGCCCCTTTGAAGAAGCTGTCATAGAGCTTGTAGATCAGTTCTTGTCGACCATTAGCCGTTACCACATCGGCCGCCCGGCGTTCCACGCTAGCGTAGAACTTGGATAGGCTTTCGGATTCCTTGGCGAGGTTGTGCTCGTGCAGCTGGCCGAGCACAATCTCCATGGCGCGGGAGACTGGGTTTTCCTTGGTAAAATGACTACCTTTGAACAGGGCATCGAAGACGGGTCGGGTGATTAGGTGTTGGGCTAGCATCTCAATCGCTTCGGCCTCGGAAATGGCTGGGTTGAGGTCATCCTGAAGCTCTTCGAGGAAAGCGAGAAAGGCTGTGCGCTCGGCACCAGATTGCCCAACGATGGTTGTGATCCGCGTGATGTGGGTTTGGGCAATCTTGGCAATATCTTTGGCCCAGGCGTCCCAGTATTCGCGGGTGCCGCATTTCTGGACAATCTTAGCCATGATGGCGCGGGTGAACTCGTCGAAGACGAATGCGCCCTGCGCGGTAGGGTCGCCAGGATCACGGCGCTCGCGGCCTTCCTGACCAATGCCAGCCCCAGCTTTTTCAGCCTTGGTCTTGCCGGTGGCGAAGTCGTCCACCACGGCGGTCAGCTCTTTCATCTCGGTCTCGGACGAAATGCGAATGAACTCCACCTTGTCGCTGATATCTTCGCCAAGCTCTGCCTGGTTGATCCTGGCATCGAGGCGTTCGTCGTGGGCACGTAGGGCATTAAGGATCTGCCAGACGACCTTGTAGCGCTCGTTATCATTCAGGGCGTCTTCGGGCTTGGTGTCAGGTGGGATCGCGACGGGCAGGATTACATAGCCGAGCTTCTTCTCGCCTTTGGGGTCCTTTCGCATCACGCGACCAACGGATTGCACGACGTCAATCTGGCTCTTGCGTGGATGCATGAACATGATCGCGTCCAAGGCGGGCACATCGACACCTTCCGAGAGCACCTTAGCATTGGTGAGGATTCGGCAAGTATCCCCGTCTGTGTCGGCCTTGAGCCAGTTCAACAGCTCATCACGAGCGCTGGCGTTGTAGGTGCCGTCTACGTGCCTCACCTCGGTGCTCAGGTGCCCGCCGTCGTCAATCATATCACTGCCGGTGTATTCATCGACAACCTTGGCAAATTCGTCCTCGATGATCCTGGACTTATCGATGCTTTGGCAAAAAGCTATGGCGCGCTTCATCGGGCGTGGATCGAATGTCAGATCGTCCTTCAGGTCACTTTTGGTCAACGCCTTGTAACATCCGATGATCTTGGTGGCGTCATCCAGCGTAAGCTCTGCACCTTCCTTGAGGCGGTTCTGAATCGTGTTGGAGATCAGCCCCTCGTCCACGGCCAGCACGATGACCTTGTAATCGCAAAGTTGGTCGTTTTCGATGGCCCATCCAAACCCTCGGTGGAAGAGGTCTTTGCCGAACTTACTTTCATCATCCATCGAGGCTAATTCGGCGTCGTGGTCATCGGCCTTTCGCCGTGCTGCATCCCCGAAGATGCGCGGAGTCGCGGTCATGTAGAGCCGTTTCTCTGCTCTCACATAATCGTTGTTGTGAATGCGGACGAAGTTGCTGTCGTCCTCGTCTTTGAGAGTAACGCCAGTGGTGCGGTGAGCTTCGTCACAGATCACCAGATCAAATGCTGGCAGACCGTGGTTCTGTTGTGCGCGGGTCAGCACATCGATGGAATGATAAGTCGAGAACACGACGGTCATCTTCTCGGGGTTAGCATCATTGACTTGGCGGGCGAGTTTTTCGGGGTCCGTGGTCGCTGGGAATGCGAGGTCATGGACATTCAGGTCGAGACTGTCAGCATCCTCTTTGCGTCCCACCTTCGTATCTGAGCAGGCGGAGAATGCGACGAAATCATCTTGAGCGTCGTTCTTCCACTCTCGTACGGTCTGGGACATGAGCGCAAGAGATGGCACCATGAACAGCACGCGCTTGCCCGCTCCTCCGATAGTTTCTGCAATCCGTAGCCCAGTGAAGGTCTTGCCCGTACCGCAAGCCATGATCAGCTTGCCACGGTCTGTTTCTTCCAGCCCTTCGGTTACGCACTTCAACGCCTCGCGTTGATGGTCTTTGAGCGTCTTCTTGGGTGCGAGACTGATAGTGCCAGTCCGCAGAAATTGCGACCAATCGATGCGGCTGGCCGCCAGCTCATTGATCCCGATCCGGTTCCAGTCCTTGGACAGATTGTCGAGAGTCGCAATCGTATGACGGCCGAAATCCTTCTGGGTGGTGTCAGCAATTATCAGGCGCGTGAAAAGATCGTTCGAGGAAGCAGAAATGAAGCTGTCGATGTCCGGCTTCTGGATTACATGATTGGGCGCATAGAATTTGCACTGAATAGCGACGTATCCAGACCCATCGGCAAGTGTTGCGACAAGATCGATCCCTGTATCGGTCTTGCTCCAGCCCTGAGACTTGGCCCATTCGGAGAAGGGAACAACCGCGGAGTAAAGCTGTCTCTGCATATCGTCATGTTCGAGAAACACGCGGACCAGGCGTTCAAAATAGTTGCCCTTTTCAGTTTCGTTCGTAGAGGCGGCGCGATAGCCTTCTAATAATTCATTCAGCTGCATCGTCTAATCCGCCCTTAATTAACTTGTCACGATGTTCACCACCTTGAGGTTGAACTAACAAGAGCTAAGACCTCTTCTTTTACACCCAAGAACCCGGCCAAGAGGATAGCAGCAGCAACGAATGCGGGGTGGTTCCTGAACAACTCGATAAGAACGACAGCTGCGATCTGAAACGGGCCCTCCGCTTCATAGGGCCCGTTTGCAGTGGGTACTTTGAGCTTCGATTTTTTCACTGGCATAGGGGTGCTCCGCTTTTTTAGGTCCGGGTACAGCATGGCACGGTGCCTGGGGGCTGTGCGGCAAATGTGCGTGTGCTCATTCAAACCGCCAATGCACTCTCCCTAGAGGTCCACTCGCGAAACTGCTCACAACAGTAGATCTGCGCCCGTAGGGCTTCTCCAGATTTGTGCAAAGTCCTCCCAAACCAAACTCGTTAACAAGTTCGTAACTTTCAGAGAGCTCACAACCTTATCTATCATTGATAGGGATCATTCAGTAGCAAGCCGTCCGATTGTGGCCCTCTGCGAGGGCCCCCGCTCGGAAGCTTGCAAAGGTGGCTTCGCCCCCGTTTGATCCCCCGTCGCCCCATACTGGGGCTCAAAGAAAGAAGGCAGACCGCGCATGACCAAAAGGGACCACACCTTTAAAGTTCGCCTTACCGATGAAGAACGGGACGTTCTCCATGCTGAGGCTGAACAGCTTGGTCTCTCGGCTGCTGACCTGGTTCGCATGCGTACCTTCGGTGCAGCCAGCATGCGCAAGTTGCCTGGTGCTGAAGACCTAGTTGAAATCCGTCGCCTACTGAAAAACATGGCCGACAATATCAACCAAGCCACTAAGGTCTTGCATGAGCGCAAGCTTGCAGATCGCCTCGATGACGATCTGGTCGAGCGGTATCTTCGCGGCACGAAGAAGTACGCTACTGACTTCAAGCAGCACGCCCAGGTCATCGCGGAATATCTCATTGGGATACAGCACCGACGATGAACCTGAAGATGACCCGCATTGCTGTAGGAGGCGCAAAGAACGCTGTTGGTCACATCCATAAGACGGATGAGAACGAAAGCGTGCGTGTCCTGGAAGGCGATGTGAATGACATCTTGGTCGATGCCGAACTTGATGCCCGCGCACTAGGTCGCAGCAAATCAGTTCGCCATATCGTCATCAGCCCAGACGAGGAGCTGACAGACGAACAACGCAATGAGGCGATCCAAATGATCCGCGATGAGTTCGGCATGGGTGATCGTCCGATATACTTGGTTGAGCATGTGAAGGCTCGCGCGGACGGTAAGAAGATCCCTCACTTTCATGGATTGCTGTCTGAGACCCATGGCGCAGGTAATCAGATCGAGCACGCCCACTTCATGCGTCGCAATGAAAAGCTCGCAAGGAAGATGGAGCTTCGTTTCGGCCACAACTTGACCAAAGGTCGCCATAATAAGGCGGTTCTGAATGCGCTGAAGAAAGAGGGCGCGACGGTTGAGGCGGCTGCAATCCAGCACCTGACCGAAGGCGGCCCCGCCCTTTCAAAATATGGCAATAAGAGCCACCAGAAGGCCAAACGCCTTGGTTACTCACTGCCAAAGATATCACAAGCACTGACCGAGCTGCAAAAAGGCACGGCAGCCGACATTGCGGCAGGCCTAGACCGCATTTGCGAAGAGCATGGCATCACAGTCCAAAAGAGCGACCGCCGTTCAGCGATTCTGATCGTCGCTGAAGACGGCACCGTTCTGAAGAACGCGAACCGGTCACTGAAGATCAAAGCCAACCAAGTCGATGAGATTCTAGCAAACGTCAGAAAGGACACCATAGATGACAGACCAACCAACACCGGAAGAACTGAAGGCCATGATGGAGGACAGCTATCCGGAACCATCGAGTTCACTGGAGGAACCGACACCACCGGAGCCAGCGCAGATGTCATTAGAGACATTCCAGAGCCTGACATCCGAGGAGCAAGCAACAATCTGGAATCTGATATCGCTGACCAAACAGGACACGACGCAGATATTGGAATTGGTGCAGCCGAGCGAGGGCGGGGAAGAGGACCCGATGCAGGCGTTACTGACGGATATCCTCGAGCTAATGACCGCGATGGGGAAAACGCAGCACCTGCACAGCACAGAGTTGGCCGAGATCAAGAACAGACTGCCACCAGCAACACCGGACGAGACACCGCCGGAGACGCAACACTAACGGCAGTCCACAAAATCAATCGCAAGCGTGCAGCTTCAGAGCTGGCACCTGCCCTGGCTAAAGCAAAGCAAGCTGTTTCCGGTGACAAAGAACCGGCCCAGCTGACCGCACGTCATATTATTGAGCGTCGTCGCACTGCTGAAAATATGAAACCAAAGCTCGAGGCCGCGAAAGCAGCAATCGAAGGGCCAAAGGCACCGACAGTTCAGCAGAAGGTGCAGCGCAATCATGCTGCCCAAGGTGTTCAAGACCAACTTGCAGCAGCCAAAGCAGCCATTGTGGGAGATACCACGCCCGCACCGGTACAAGTGACGCCATTACAGGCGATCACACGCAGTCGTATTGCCAGGATCCTTGCATCAGCATTGGCGGCCGCCAAGCGTGCTGTTTTCGGTGATCCTCAGCCAACATTTCAGCAAAAATTACAGCGTGCAGCGACTGCAAGTGCATTGGCACCGCAGCTCGAGGCCGCAAAGAAATCCATTTTCAAGGAGCAGATAGATGCCATTAAGAACGAAGAAGAAACCAACATCAGAGAAGCAGAAGCAAGCACAGCATCCGCAACCAGAAGCCAAGAAGACGCCAGCAGAGAAGCCGAAGACATCGAGCTCATCGACGACGAAGACGACTTCAAAGCCATCGCCCGCAGCCCTGATCCAGCATGCGATCCAGCAGTATGGCGACAACACAACGCGGATGTTCTCGGAAATCATGCAGATATTGGGCATGAATCCCGACTTGGAGAAAGCAGAGGAGCAGACCAACGAGATGAGAGAGACGTTGCAGTCGATCCTGGCAGCAGTGGAAGAGGTGCAGATCGAAGAGAGAGACAGGTTCAAGAAGACGTACGATCTGTTGCTGCAACAGCAAAAGACCAATCAAGCAGCAGCGGAAGCAATGCAGCAGGTAGTGGACGCACTGAAAGCCAGCCAACACTAAGTAAAACCGGTCTCGCAGCCTTAGGGCATAGACACATGGCAAACAAAGCTGCGAGCGGTGTCAGGGCATCTAAACGGTCATTGGACCAGACTACAAAGAGGATGAAGAATAGGCATAAAGGCGACATGAATTTGTGTGCTGCGCAAGCAATGATGCATGAGCGCAGTGGAGGCAGTCCGACGTTTGCCACATTGGACGGCGATGATTTCCAAGCATTGATAGCCTTCTTCCAACAGAACCAGGCTACTTTGCGGAATACGCTCTGATTTCAGACAAGGAAGAGCTTCACGCTCACCAAGAGGGATGGAAATCCATCCCTCGCTTCACCTCTTTCGCATGCATGACCTGAGACATCCTCAGACCGGCAGCAATGGGCCGTGTCCTCGCTGCGCTGCGGGCCGCACCAACCCATTGCCCCCGGCCCTGCGGTGTCTCCGAGACGGTCACGCGAAAGCGGCTCCGAGAGGGATGGATTTAAGCCAACACCCAAAATCAGAAATATGAGTTTTCAGAAAATATGGTTTTTTGGGGCAACCCGTCATATTTTAAGGGTCTAGAAAGATGAAACCCGCCGACTCTCGCGAGCGACGGGTTCACCTGGTAACCTTTACTGATAGGTTCTCGAGGATTGAGAGAGCTATCAGCTATGCGGATAATATAGCTCCCAATGGTGAAAACGGCAACCCATTTCGAATCAGAAATGTTGACAACTTGTTGAGGTGTTTAACGAAACATTAACGAGATGTTGTGTGGAAGCTCACGATTTTATTGCGATATGCATCTTTATCATCTAAGTTATCTGTAGCCGCCTCAGAGCGGCATTGGAGTGCGATCTCTATAGGCGTGGTAACCTTTGGGAAAACACTTCACAGATGAGGATTATATCGTATGCAGGACCTATTCAGGACCAGTCTATCTACTCGCTCTGTGCCATTTCCGGCTCAATCACGTGCGCGTGCTCTATCGAGCAATGGCGGATACCGGAAGGTGCACGGTATGAGTGGGCGCAGCTGAGCAACTTTTACTTCCAACATTCGACACGCTAGAGCCTAGGCAGACTCCCAAGTGGGGCTTCTGGACGCTGAACACCGCGCGATCTGGTGAGCGCATGCAGCAGCGCAGCTATATGGTCGACCAGATGCCGTTTGTGTTGGCCAACATCGACAAAGACGTCGATAGCTACATGAGTCAGGCGTTTTTCCGGCAGCGGAATAGGCGTGCGCTCAATGTCGAGTACGTCACGCATAGCTACGTTGATTTGGACACATACAACTGCCCGCACCTCGCCGGGTTCACACGCGACCAGATCCTCTACAAGCTGCTGGCGTATTGCGATGACGAGGGCATTCCTGTGCCGTCCTATATCGTCTTCAGCGGCAGGGGCATCTATCTGAAATGGGCTTGGAAGCACTGCCTTCCACGTAAGGCAGTCGGCAGGCTAGTCGCGGTCAACAAGTGTCTGGTCGGCAAGTTCTCGTACTTCGGTGCAGACCCAAAGGCGGTCGATGTCAGCCGCATTCTTCGGGTCATTGGCACAACCAACAGTAAGTCCGGCGAGCGTGCGAAAATCATTTATGAGAACAAAGTCGGCGGTGAGACGGTCACTTATGACTTTGATTTGTTTGCAGACGAGGTGTTGCCGTACACCCGTGCCCAAATTCAGGAATGGCGCAAAGAAAAGGCCAAGCGGAAGCCGAAGTTCTCGCAGGCGCAAATCCTGTCATTTCAGAAGTACCATTCCCGCAATGCCCGTGCCGCAGGTGAAGAAGGTGTTCGAGCCGCTGGCGTTGAGGCGTTCTGGTATGATTGGCATTGGAACGTAGTTGAGGATCTTAGAAGGCTCGCTGCACTACGATATCCAAACGGCACAGTACCGGAAGGCAAGCGCGACTTGTTCGGACATTTAATGAGCTGTCAGCTTGCTCATGTCATCCAACAAAACCTGTATCAGGAGCTGGTGACTTACTGCGGCCTGATACTCCCCAAGTCATATGTGAACCAAGATCTCCGGCACCATGCATCAAGCCTTCTGGAGCGTCACAAGCTTGCCCAGAAGGGGCAGAAGGTCGAATTCAACGGCAAGAAGTACAGTCCGGTCTACACATACAAGAAGTCTACGATGATCGACCTCCTGGAGATCAAACCCGATGAAATGCGCCAGATGAGCGCCTTGATTGATACGACCGAGAAATATCGTAGGAACAACGAGCGGCGATCAAAGACAGGGCTCACTCGGGAGCAATATGAAAGCCAAAGCATCAGTAGGGCGAAACCTTGGGAAGCTCTGGGGATCAGTCGGGCATCTTACTACAGAAGGAAAAAAGCAGGCGAAATTGATGGTTTGGAGGCGCGCTCAACTGCGTGAGACCAACCTGAGACAAGTACGCTCTACATCTACGAAGTAGATTCCTACTGCGTAGCTAATGTTTAGATTAACACTCTGAAGGGGTGGTTAGGCCGCAGGCCGTAAAGACCATCCATGAAGAGGATATGAAGTCACGCAGCAAAGCTGCGTGTCCTGATAACGCCCTCGGGGTTTAGAAAAGAAATTTAAAGACCCCCTCATGAAGTCGCTTAGGAGCCAAATCTATATGGCTTGGGTGGATTCCTATAAACAGGGCGACAAAAAAAAACGGTCATGTTCACCACAGCGTACGCGTACACGCGCTAAGCGTCTGCGTAGGAAGGATCGTGCGACATTCATATTGAGAGCTCGAGCCTTCCGTTAAGCGCAGGCGCGGTCATGACCCCTGATTTGACTACCTTTGATCTTGGTGACCGGTAGCTGTCGGGCGCTTGTGATGTTCCGGGTGACCGAGGGGGGTCTGGGGGGAGATCTCACCAATAGTTCATGAAAGCGTTATTTTAGTTCATGAGCGGGGATCTGTGAACTGAAAATGACCTAAAGCTAGGCTGACTGGTTGCACAGATCGATAGCTCCGAACGCCTCGCCCGTGAAACCAGCACTCTCTGAAACCATTGGTGAAACCTCATCATGATGGGTACACCTGTGCTGAGTATGCACGTAATCCGAGTGCTGTGATTTTTTGATATAAGGACTGCCCATGAGATTTAGAACTTTATTTATTCCAGCCCTATTTTTTGTTTCTGGCTGCACAAATCCAGATGGCACCTCCGGTGAGGTTGGTAGCCTTGCATGGTTTGACACGGCCTCTCCTGAGCAAGTTATGGAGCACTATATCCAAAAGTGCGAAGGTTACGGCTTCAGAAGGGGGACCGAAGGTATGGCAAACTGTGTTGCTGAGGAAAATCGGAGCATTCGAAAAATGCGTTCAGATTTTTTCTCGTGAAGTGATGACCGCATCAGCTTGATCTACCGTTGGAGGAGCAGACCACATGAGTGATCCACATGAGGAAATTTCCTTAGACCAAGGAAGCTATAGGCACCTTAGCAAAGCCAGAAGAAAAATACGCCACGTGGAAGGCTTCGAAGCTCCAGTTCGAGATGAATTACTTCATGACCTCGGAAAGGTAGCAGACGAGATTGTTCGACTTCGATCTTACATTTCGAGTTTTGAGGATAATGCAAAATGGCTGCTACAAAGCGCTGATTGGGTAAACGAATATAGTCGAGATTCAGTTATGGACTACGAGGTCCCCCCCAAAAGTCTGTTTGAGAAGATATTTGGGGGCATACTTGTAAACCGACGTCACTTAGAGCGGTCTATTAGGATCTTGCAAAGAATAGAAGAAAGTAGGCGTGAGGGGCGCATAAGCCGATAGGCGTATGTTTGGAAAGCGGCCTAATCAGAAACTTCTGTTTCATGTTCATCTTCAACATCATGTCTTGGAAACTACACTTTCTGGAACAGATGGAGGAGAGCTCTTTTGTCTTGTCCCAAAAAGTCATCGAGCAGTTGCGGGACAGGCATCCCGGATAGCTGATGCTTCAGCTCCTGGGAGCAACCAGCGAGTTCGAGCGCACTCTGATACGCAACAGACAGCAGGAAGGCATGAAGGAGGCTATGATCCCAAGTTTGTCCGGCGCGATCAGCCGCCAGATAACCCAGAAGTTCGCGAAGAGATGAAGGCGATTGCCAGTAAGCGACGTCGGTTTGGCTACCGGCGGATCGGCGTGCTATTGGAGCGCAAAGGAATGATTATGAACCACAAGAAGCTGTATCGC
>TARA_R100000935_G_scaffold13666_1_pt1 | contig 21172 bp, 16 predicted proteins | sample TARA_R100000935 | Tara Oceans TARA_R100000935 (sample SAMEA2621502) | marine metagenome | biome: marine biome (ENVO:00000447); feature: surface water layer (ENVO:00002042); material: "saline water (ENVO:00002010), including plankton (ENVO:xxxxxxxx)" | depth 5 m | reverse complement strand
AAGTTCAGATACGGTCTTCAAGGCAATGCGATCTGCTTCGGAATCGAGTTCGCGAACAGCCGCTAACTGCCTAGCGTTACTTTCGCTGATTGGATCGATGTCCCTCTCGGTGACCAACCTGACCTCGTCACAGAATCCGGCATCAAGCGCATGACGTGTAATGTCCTGCATTTCCGCAAGAAATTTGCCGGAGAGAAGACGGACTTCAGGTTTGACGGTAAAGGCAATCTTGCGGCCACTGTCTAAAACCGCGATCAAGTCAAAGTAGTGTTTCTTATTACTTGCACCGTCGCACCATTCGAAGAGCACTTGCTCTTTGATGTGCACAACACCTGGCAAGTCATTCACTACAAACAAAGTACGCAATTCGAGATGGGACTCCGCCTGAAATCGACGGCCGTTGTCACTCCCTAAAACGACATGAGCCGTACAGTGGCCTTTGGAGGCCTTCGCAATAGGACGATCTGCCTGCGAAGCAGCAGGTAGTCTAATACTAGTTGTGTTATTGTACATATCTCTTCATCTCACTTGTCTAGGCGACAACCCCAAATCAGGGAAAATACACCAAGTCGGATTCTAATATGACGTATGAAAGACGGTCCAACCGCCACATCAAACGTCTATTTACGCTAGTTAATTATTCAATGAACAAATTCCGATTAGACTTTTTCGAGGTGTTCACCTCAATCATAAATAGCTAATATATCGCGCTCACCGGAATACCCCTTCAGCTTTCAAAACATTATTTGTTTGCACATCCATCACCTTCTCCAGCGAAATTCCAGACCTCCTACCATCACTTATTACTTTCACACCCTCATCTAAAAGCCTTTCCAGATCTTATCTACATCACCAAATTTACTTCTCCCCATATCGTGAAACTGAGAACCAGAAGAGTCAACAAACTACTGTTTTGCATGTATTAAATGTAAATAGCATGCATAATTCATACATTTTCAATGCATAAATGTTTCTCGCTCATCATCTATTAATGGTTTTTTTTGGAACGCCGCTGTTCGAAATTAGTTTCATTTCCCTGAATTTCTAGTTCATTCTGGATTCAGGACCCACCATCGGGGCAGCGATTCGGGTATAGAAAGTACGTCGGTGGAGAAGAATCTATAAACCGTGACGTCGCGCTGCTTGAGGCCACTGTTCCTCAACCAGATCGGATCAGCACCCAAGACTGTAAAGTCATAGTCAACTATGACAGTATATATAGCACCCAAATTTGTGCGTTTGAGAATATCTTATATTCACCTGTTTTCAAAAGCTTCCGCAATCGCTCTATTGGACTTTCAGGGGGGGATCTGAACCGGATCCATACAAAATAATAGTAATGAAGATAATTCAGGTTCTTGCACACTCGGGTGACCGTATCGTGCGCTGCCCACCTCAAACTGGATACAGACAATACCTGTCATTTGCGAGTTATTGATCTTTCACGGAAAGGCGACGAAAAATGCCTATCTCAACAACAACGCGCCTATTAAGTGCAAGCGCCTATCCGACCTTGATCGACTTTTCTCCGGCCTACCCGTGAGCACAAGGCCCGGCCTGGTGATCAGAACAGTGAGCTTTGCCGGCCACCTGGCCAGCTTGGACCCGAGTAAAGCCAGCAAACTTTAACTTGAGAACATAACTGGAACATTGCAAGATGACGTGTGAGTTTCAGGTGAGCTAATTAGAGATGGCGCTGACAATACAGATCCATATTGACGGCCAATGGCGCGACGCAGCACAGGTCGGGTTCACGGCTAACCAAGGCGGTATCAATAGCGGAGCTTGGCTGAGCTACGAGACTGACTATTGGGCGGAACATGCTTCGGTTGATGCGTTGGAGGGACCAGTTACCGACCACCGTGCTGTGTCGGTTCAATTTCCTGTCGACCTCACTTATCACACGCTAGACAGGTGGCCCTCGTTTCTCCTTGATCTGCTGCCTCAAGGGCCTGTGCGTGGTAGGATAGCGCGAGACCAGGGACTGCGTCCAGATGATCCCAAGTTGGATCCGCTGCTTCTGGCGATCGCAAGCAGCACGCCGGTTGGTAACACTCGTATCCGACAGGCGTGGGAGCGCGAGCAAAGAAACATCCATCAGCTTAAGTGCCCGTCGCTCACCGATGCTGACGTCCTTTCTGGCAGTTCCAAATTGACTGATGTGCTGGATACCTATGTGAAGAGAGCTCCAGGTGCGACCTGCGTCCAGGGCGAATGGCCGAAGGTTCTTCTTACGCGATCAAAGCGCGACGGTTTCTTGTACCCTGACCCATATTTGGGGTCTCAGGACGGATCTGAGCATTTCATCGCTAAGTTAGCCAAAACTGGAAGGCACACAGATGAGCTTATTCTCGCGTCAGAGGCACCCTATTTGGAAATGGCAAGGGTCATCGGCCTCAACTGTGGCGCGCCATTGAAATATGGTAACGGTATACTGATAATCCCTCGGTTCGACAGGTCTGTGTCATCGGATCAGGTGTTGCTGCACGGCCAAGAGAGCCTCTACTCTGCTATGGGTGTCACCGAATTCGGCGCTCGAAGGTCGCACGAGGATTACTTGGCTGTAATCGATCAGTTTAGTGATGATCCTGTCGCTGACCGCATCGAATACCTTAAGCGAGATGTTCTAAACATTGCCGCAGGAAATCCTGACAATCATGGCCGGAATACAGCGTTATGCCGCAATGTAGCGGGTGGTACACGGTTATCCCCATTGTTCGATTTCGCGCCAATGCACCTGTCTGATGCCGGTATCGCGAGGGGGGCTCGCTGGCGCTGCTTAGGTAGTGAGGACCCCAGCGGAGACTGGTCAGCCGTGTGCGAGGCTGTAGCGTGCGATGGATTGTCGCCGAATGACGCTAAAGACATCCTCGTCGCCATGTTGCCGCAATTGCGCAAACTGCGCGAAATTGCTGGGAAGCTAGGCGTGCAAGGTGAAGTCATGAGACGAGCATTTCATGTGGAAACGATGACGAGCGTTATCGAAGCCGTCATAAAAGGATAATATTCAAACGCGGACCGCGCTATGCATCTATTGCAAAGAGATCCATACGATCTGCATCAGCATACTATATCGGATATCGCAGAGAGTGTCCTGTCTTCTGTGTAGCCGGGAGCTGGTCCATGCTTCCTGCGAGGAGCAAAGACTATGACGATTTCCGAGGAACTGCTGAAGGGCTGCGAGCGGTCTGAAGATCTGCTTGGCAACGACGGCCTGATGAAAGAGCTGAAGATTAAAGTGATGGAACGAATGCTGGATGCCGAGCTGACTGCGCACCTGGGCTACGAGGACGGTAAGGACGCGCCGGCCGATCAGGCCAACCGTCGCAACGGTTCATCCGCTAAGCGATTGAAGAGCCAGGACGGCGAACTTCCGATCGCGGTTCCACGTGACCGGGACGGTAGCTTCGAGCCTGAACTGGTGAAGAAAGGCCAGACCCAGATCGATGGGATGGATGACAAGATCATTGGTCTCTACGCCGCCGGTCTGACGGTCCGTGACATCCGTGCCCATCTCGAGGACGTCTATGGCCTGCAAGTTTCACCCGACTTGATCAGCCGCGTGACCTACGCAGTGCTGGATGAGGTTCGGTAATGGCAGTCCCGTGCGCTGGACCGGATGTATCCCATCGTGATTTGCGACGCTCTGCGGGTCAAAATCCGCGATACTGACAGTCGCATGGTTAAGAACAAAGCCGTCTACGTGGCCCTTGGCGTTAGCAGGGATGGCGTGCGCGAGGTTCTCGGTCTTCGGATCGCTGACAATGAGGGTGCAAAATTCTGGCTCTCCGTGATGACAGAGCTGAAGAACCGTGGGTTACAAGACATCCAGATTGCGGTCGTAGATGGCCTGAAAGGCTTTCCCCCTCTCGGGACATTGCTTCGCAATGCCCTGCCGGGCAGTGGATGCCATCACCGCAGCCTTTCCAGACACGGCCGTGCAAACGTGCATTGTCCATCTCGTGCGCCACTCGCTGAACTTCTGTGCTTGGAAAGATCGCAAGGAGGTGGCCGCCGATCTGCGGCGGATTTACAGTGCGCCAACCGCCAACCAACCTGGTTTGGAGTTGGATACCTTCGAGGAAAAATGGGCCGGGAAGTGGGCCTCTATCGCCCTTGCCTGGCGCAGGGCCTGGCAGGAGGTAATACCGTTCTTTGCCTTTGATCCCGCTATCCGAAAAATCACCTAAACCACCAACGCATTTGAAAGCATGAACCGGGTAATCCGCAAATCGATCAAGACGCGAGGATCCTTCCCGACCGAAGACGCTGCAACGAAGCTGATCTATCTGGCGATCCTAAACTTTGAGAAAGGCGGCCGGAACGTTCGAGAATGATTTGCGGCTTGCAATCATTTCGCCATAATGCTCGAGGATCACTTCAATGCGTGACTGTATCTAAAACCCGCATGGGCCAGACCAGATACACAAATTTCATGACACTCCCACCGTCAGTTCTTGAAGTTTTGTGGCATGGATCTCCCTACCATCCAATCAGGCACATTCCGTGGCAAACCTAGTTGTCAAAGTCCGGGAATGCCCGTTTGCGCCGCACCCTGCGGGTGGCCGGTCAGGTTCCCATTCTGCAGCGTACAACAGCTTTCGTGACAAGTTCGAACGGCTACATCGCAAAAGACCGTCACAATACCCATTTGCGCCGCAAGGCGTATACGGCAATCGCCGCAAATATGGCCCGAACCGTTCACGGGATCATAAAAAAAAGGTGAACCCTATCGCCCCCTATTTGATGGGTGATCGACAGCAGGAGGATCTTTTTCTGTAGGTGCCGTGGAGGCAGACATCTGATCTCGTAGATAATTTTTAGGCCTTCTGCTCAACGACCGAAGATCTAACCTTAAGGACGGTGAGAGCCGTAAAAGCGTATTCTGTGTTTTTTATGGGAGAGACAGTTCGTTGAACAAAACGCCAAACTAAGACATCATCCAGACGTGCCGAGACGCCTTAATGCGATAATAACCTGACGCCAAATCAGCCAATCATCCCGCTAATAGGACGTTGTCCGACACTATCGTCTTCAGCATGCCGCGTTCAGAAATGATGCGATCAAGTTCACGCACAACGCGGCGGCCTGAAAGCGATGCGTCAGCCACCAACACCAAGTTCTCTCGACTGAAGTCATAAACGACAGCCAGAATGCGAAACCCCCGGCCATCTGGCAGCGCGTCAGATACGAAATCCAATGACCAACGCTGGCTTGGTCCATCAGGCAACACCATCGGCTTGCGCGCCTCCTGCCGCATCTGCGGCGCACCTGAAGCTTCTCTTCACAGTAGATGCGCCTAACTTGCTTATGATTTAAGGCGAAACCTTCCCGCGCAATCATCACGTGGACACGACGACAACCAAACCTACGCCGTTCTCTGGACACCCGTCTGATAGCATCGCGCAGATCAGCATCATCGCCACGGCGCGACAGATATCGCACTAATGACCGATCAATCTGCAGCACATCGCACGCCAGTTGCTGGCTCACCTGATATTGTTCCACTAGGTGAGCCACTGCTTTCCGCTTCCCAACGGGCGTCACCACCTTTTTAAATTGATGTCTCGCAACATCGCATTGTCGAGCATCTGTTCGGCAAGCAGATTCTTCAGCTTGCCGTTCTCGTTTTCCAACCCCAGCAATCGCTTCGCGTCAGACGGCTCCATGCCGCAATACTTGGATTTGTATTTATAGAACGTTGCCACACTGATCCCGTGCCGCCGACATACGTCAGCGGCCTTCTCGCCATTTTCCTATTCCTTGATCATCGAAGTGACCTGCTCGTCTGTAAATCGTACCTTCATTTGTCCGTCCTTTTGTTGGGCGGACTCTACACAAATCTGCGGAAGCTTTAGCGGCACAGGTGACTCGGAGCGCGAAATTCGCGCATCTTGCGCTCAATTGAAAGCGGTTTCCCCCTAAATACGGATTACACTCGGTTTCCGCCATGCTGGTGCCACGTCGCAAAGGGATGGGGCCCACATCGTCGCTGAGCGAAGCTTGCTATCGCTATATTTTTCAGCTCGGATAGCTTGCGCTGTCGCGGCGCTGCCGTGACAACCCACCAAAATTCTTCCTAAATAACCTTATATAGGATCTCATAATCCAATCGCAGAAATAAACACAAAGCAGCAAAACTTTAACACCTTGCGATTCAGCTCGCCACTTCTGCTTCAAGGTATGCACGGAGCCTGTTCATCATCGGCACCCCCTCCTCCAGCATAGCAATTAGTGGCTTGCGCCCTTGCGTGATTGTTCCAGAGTTTTCGGCCATGATCCATCTTGCTACGCGAGATACATCCCCAGAATAGATTACCATCAAGGCAGCGTGCACTCCTATAAGCGCAGAGACACGAAATATCTGTTCATCAGAAAAGCAACAGCTTGAGGGGTCAGCATTGAGGCTAAGCCACTCATCCCGAGTAAGACCGAGCAGTAGCATGCTTTCACGATCAGCGATCTGCCAAACGTCTATCAACCGATGCGCTGCCCTCACGAAAGCCTGCTGTTCAGGTATGGTCAGGCCGTGGTTCATTTTACTTCCTCCCAAAAATATAATGCCAGGATCTAACAAAAGGGGAAGACGCCTCTTGTTTGATCGAAATCCCGCAAACTCTCACTATGAATGAGGGAGCCTCGGGGGGCAGGTCACAACTCCTAAACGGCCGCCTTGCCTTTTCAGCGCCAGCTTCACCTTGAACTCACGGAAATGCTGCTTTCGTTTCGACATCTTCGATCTCCTTCGTGGTGAAGATCAGCAGACAGCAAATCCGAGCTTACGTCATTGTCCAGTTTTCGGGGACTGCCCAAGTGGAAATCACTGACAACACGCCTATGTCGAACCATATGCCTCGCGTGGGGCTTGCTTAAATGAGGACGCTCGATGGTTACCAAAGCGATTGCTGGTTCAGCAAGGGCGGCTATGAACTTCATCATAGCCGCTTTTATAGTCTATTTGTTTCTCATTGGCTCTTTGATCTATCAAGGCTTCAATGATGCAGTAGGTCGTGGAGATGCGTCTGCAACGGCAGCTGCTAAGGCAGTAAAGATTAACACCAAATGGATCGTTGAAGTAGCCACACAGGCGCTGCGGCGAATGGATGCGGCTCTTGGAGAAAATATTAAGTCTAATAACAATAACACTCTAAACACCATCAGGGACGCTCTCGAAGGGCTCCCCGCCAGTGCCAAAGCCTACATCGTCGCCGCCGATGGCCAAACCCTGTACAATACAGATCCAAACTTTGTCGACATCGATATCCGCGACCGTGAGTACTTCTCTGTCCCTGCGGAGGGCAAGAAATTCTTTATCTCTCCACTTTTGGTTAGTCGTCTTGATGGCAACCAGATATTCACATTCAGTCAGCGCCTAGAGCGTGATGATGTTTTCGTAGGCGTGGCAATTATTTCGTTTGATGGGAGCCTTCTTGGGGAATTGCTCGACTCTATGAGCTTAGGAGCAGGTTCAACCTTAGCTATATTGCGTTCAGACGGAATGCTGGTTGCTCGTTACCCGCCGACTGAGGGCTCCTTGGATCTAAGTGAGTACTTACTCTTCACAGAACTGCTTCCCAATGCGGACTCGGGTACTTACTTTGGCAAATCTCCTCTCGATGGATTGCAAAGAATTGTAGGCTACCAAACTATTCCGGAAGCGGAGCTCATCGCTCTGGCCTCAGTGGGCTCCTCTGAAACGATAGGTCGGTTCTGGCGACGTGTTAAGATATCATTGGTGATAATAATTCCCACGGTTGTTGCATTAGCGTTGTGCGCAGCTTGGATCATTCAGCTACTGAAGCGTGACGTTTTTCGTCATGATAAATTGCAAGCTGCTTTGGCTACAAACACAGCCTTGTTCCGCGAAATCCACCACCGAGTTAAGAACAATATGCAGTCAATGCAATCGCTCGTAAGTATGCAAAACCTACCCGAGGCCATAAAGACCAATTTCCAGCTACGACTTGCGGCCATGTCGGCTGTACATGAGCACATGTATAATCATGATTCATACGCGACACTCGATGCCCCGACTTTCATCGCTTCAATTACAGAACCCATCTTTCAGGCATATGGTTCGCCAGCCCAATTGATCCTCGATATCGATCAACTGCCGATCAGTCACGAGCAAGCCACACCGCTTGCGATGCTACTCAATGAGGTGATCACCAACTCCTTAAAATACGCTGCCTTAGACCGGACCGATGCAAAGATCACTGTGAGCCTCAAGCGGACCATGGAAGATGAGGCGAAACTTGTGATTGCGGACGATGGTCTCGGGTTTGACCCATCAAGATGCAATAGTGGGACGGGTACCAAAATTATCAATGGTATGGTGATGCAGCTCGATGGATCGCATACATGCAAATTTGATGGCGGTACGACTTTCTCCATCAACTTCCCCATTGGATGAAGCGCACGAGAATTTCTTTTCATACAACGGCGTAAGCGATGCTTCCACGCCGCATTCCTTGTGAGCCCCAGATCAGAGATTCCGCCCTACGGGATGGATTATCAATGAGAAACTCCATGGAGTGCTCAATGGAGTTTCTCATTAACACTGATATGGTTGTAGGGCCGCGGGGTCATTGCTGGTGGAGGGTGCATCGGTGGGTGCCGTGGCACGGCGGTATGATACGCAGGCCAATCGTTTATCGGAACGGCGGCGCATGGTGCGTGAGGGCAAGCTGGTTCTGACCCTATTGGCGAAGAGCCAAGCTTTGCGGCGTAGGTTGTGCGCGAGGAAGTTGATGCGATTCCTGAACCTGCGCCGCCGTTGGATCTGATCTGTGCCAGCGTTTATGTGCGATTGTACGCAAACACATCAACAGCGCGCATTGCCTAGATTGGCCCTGCCTCGAGTGCGCCCTCATGATGTGCCCTTCGAACCGAATGTGGGTGGATGTGGTGAAGTGGTCCTGTTTTTCAGGACAATAACGCCTTCGAGCTCAAAACACGGTGCATCGCTTTGAAACGCAAAAACGCGTTCGATGCTGACCACTACGCATGAGCCGCAAGCTGAGGGGGTAAGCGCTTTCTTGATCTAGACATGGAATATAAACAATCTTGATCCTAACTGCTAAATTGCCGATACGATCACAGTCATCGGCGCTAGCCACAAACAAAATAAGATCATCGAGCTTCTACAGTTTAATAATGTCAAATAGTTAGGATTGGAGAACCGGTAATCCTTTAGGTCTTGTTAAGTAGTGTTGTTAGCGCGGCTATGAGTTGGGCGTGCACAAAAGGCTTCGGCACGAGAACGCTATTGGGCACGCCTTCGGCTTCCCACTCATGAGCGCTGTCGCCACTGATATAAACAATTGGCATCGAAGAAGTATGTTTCCTGATATGATGAGCAATATCCCAACCGCGCGAGCCCTTACCAAGATTTATGTCCGTTAAGACAGCATCAATCCGCGAGGGATCAGCATCAAAAGTTTTGATAGCACGAGACCCATTGTTTGCAGTAACGACCTCGAAACCCTCTTCAACTAACGCGTTCTCGATATCTAAGAGAATCAGCGCCTCATCTTCGATCACCAGAATTACTTTTGACTTCATTTTCAGACCTGCGCTGCTAGATACATCAAGTGTTTCAACTCAGGTGAAACCGCTTTGTTCCGGGGATCGCGAAACTTATTTCGATTTGCGAAAGACGAATTCATATGATCTCGCTGCCTCTACAACACTAAGGAGAGGAATTGCTTTCGAATGCACTGTTCCCGGCCTAAGAAGCACGACCTTTTGCATGTCTGCTTCAACCATCGATGTCGTCTCTCAATGCTCCAGCGAATGACCGCATTCCGCCCAGTTGTCGACCGACACGTCCGGTCCTTCTCGGCCATTGCTATGTGATTCTGCGCGGCGCTGCGGTGGCAACGATAGGGATCCTCATCCAAATTTCTGCACTCTCACGCCACAACGGGCTGCAGAGTGGGCATTGGTAGCACCATTCGCCAAGGGCTCCTTTTACAAGAATTTTGAAAATAGTGAGGTCAGGGCCTTAGCAGAATGCTTTTCTGCGGTTGAGATGGGAGGTGTCAACTTGGCGCGCGGGCCCTTCTTCTCCAAACGCATCAGCATGGTGGGCTCGGAACCTATGCTGCCAGTTCTCCCCTGACATCGGCTTGAAGCGGAACAAGAACGGTAAATGTTGAACCCTTACCGAGCTCGCTTTTGACGCTGATCGTACCATCCATCCGATCGACCATGCGCTTGACGATCGACATTCCGAGGCCCGTACCGCCGTACGTTCTCGCCGTCGCAGAATCTGCTTGCTGGAATTCCTTGAATATCTTCTCATGATTTTCGGGCGCGATGCCGATACCGGTATCAGTCACACGGATAGAAATCTGACCATATGAATCTTCGTCGATACTCACAGTGATCGCGCCCGTCTCCGTAAATTTGACTGCATTACCGATCAGATTTTGCAGAATGGTCTTAAATGCGGCGCGATCGGCGAGATAGTTTTCCCCCTTAAGCCTGTCATCGACCGTCAGGTTCAACGACTTTGCTTCGGCAATAGATTGGAATTCGCTCAAAACATCGCCGGCAAGCGCTCCGATATCTGTTACCTCCTCTATGGTTTCAAAGTGTCCAGCATCGAGCTTTGCGAGATCTAGTACGTCATTTACGAAATCCAGCAGCTTATCCGCGGACCGATCAAGGATGGACATAAGGCTTTGCGACTGCGTTTCAGATTTTGTCGCCTGCAGAAGCTTAATAGAACCGACGATCCCTGTTAGCGGCGTTCTGATCTCATGGCTGACATGCGCGACATAACCGCTGCGTGCTGCCATCATCTCCTGCAAATCCATCCGCAGCTTGTGTTCCTCCAGCGCCGATGTCTTGGCAGCAATGAGATCGTCAACGCACCGAGCTAGACATTCTAGGGTGCCAATTTCATTCGGCGTCCATTCTCGCGGGGTGTAAGACATACAGCAAATTGCACCGATCACCTTGCCTGCGACCGTGTGAACCGGGCTACCAAGATAGGCGCGCAGGTTATATTGAAGGACAAATTGATTATTGTGGGTACGCGGATCTTTTGACAAGTCCGGAATTGCCACAGTCTTCCGGTCGGCCTGGACATATCGGCAGATCGAACCTTCGGCCGTCATCGCACATGTGGCCGGATCATCAAAACACGAACCCAAATATGCCGAAAGGTATTGGATACCTTCCTCTTTTTCCAAAACCGAAACGAAAGATATAGGTACATCAAATACCTGAGATGCGAGAGTGATGATGTTGTAGAGGCTCTCGTCCATGCTGCCATGCAGCAATCCAAGAGCTTCAAACGAATACGTTCTAGCCATAGTGCTGCTCCCAATTTTCAATCAAGAATTAAGTAGTATCGGACTGAAACTGAAACGATTGAATTTGGTCAAATTTATGGCACAAGATTAAAAAGTTTTTGAAAATTTGGTGACCAAGCGTAAAATCCGCGTTCTTTGCTTGGCTGCAAGAACTTTGCTTGGCTGCAAGAAAAAATTGATGGCGGGATGCCATGGATCGCTTCTCGATTATTGGTAACCGTCGTTCAAAGCGACGGCTTAATGGTTTGTGGTGTAAAAGGGTCGCGATCGGCAGTTCAGAGCCCTCTTTTCCGAAAGCCGTCGCATAACATCTGCTCGTAGGCAAATAATCCGGAGTATCACCCACGGCCCAAGTTGGGCCTTGCAGGTGTAAAAACTCTCCGATGGAATTTCCACTAAGCTAATGTGGGTGGCCCAGTACATCATCTGGAGTGAATGGACGGCATAAACTTGGACTTTAGCGATACTCGCTTAGATTGGGCAATTTTGACTTTTCCAAATTTGGACCGGCTACCCCGCCTTCTATCGTGACTTGACCATCTCCACTGGCGGTGCTGTTCTTTACAAGAAGCGGCTCATGGCCTCGGGCGTTTTCGGAACCGATACCATGAATATTGCGGGGCGTAACACCTCCCCTCCCATATGTCGGAGCCGCTGTTGAACTACGCGGCCACGCGATAAGAAATCTTCACGATCGATATTGTGGTCAGCACGATGTGATACCTATTTTGACTTAGGGCGGATGAACTGCTCACAGGGGTTTTCGTTGGATTACATCTACGTTATCGCCGGTCTGATCGGCTTGTTCTTCGGTGGGGAAGCATTGGTGCGCGGTAGTGTCGGGACCGCTCGGCGCTTGTCGATCCCGCCGCTGCTGATTGGTCTAACCGTCGTGGGATTCGGGACCTCCACGCCAGAGCTTCTTGTATCGGTTCAGGCCGCATTGCGCGGTGTACCTGACATAGTGGTGGGCAACATCGTCGGTTCGAATATAGCTAACATTCTGCTGATCGTTGGTCTGACCAGCTTGGTCTGGCCCATTCGTGTCTTAGGCTCCACGCTGCGGCGTGATACGGCAGTCATGGTTGCAGCGGCCATCGCATTGGTGCCGATCTTTGTAATGGGTGAAATCGGGCGACTATCGGGTGGTTTCCTGGTCATCGGCTTGGCCGGCTATCTGACATGGGCCTACATTCAACCCGGTGCTGCAATTGATGACGACAGTGACACGTCCGTGCCGACCTCTATTCTCGTCTCTGCGCTTTGGGTTCTCATTGGGTTGGTCGTCCTGATGTTCGGTGCCCAGTTTCTTGTCGAAGGATCGGTGTCTGTTGCTCGAGACTTTGACGTGTCGGAAGCATTCATCGGTTTGACAATCGTTGCGGTGGGCACGTCACTTCCTGAACTTGCCACATCCATTATCGCCGCATTCCGCCGTCAGTCGGAAATCGCAATCGGCAATATCGTCGGGTCCAACATTTTCAACGTGCTTGGAATTCTGGGAGTGACAGCGCTGATCAAGCCTGTGCCTGTCGCTGACAGGTTCTTGACCTTTGACTTGCCAATCATGATCGCAGTCTCACTGGCGCTGACAGCGGCGCTGCTGACCCAGCCGGTCATCGGCAGGATTATCGGCGTGGTAGCGCTGGTCGCATACTTCGCTTACGTATGGCTAGCGCAGTAGCGCACAGATCAAGGATAGGCTGCAGGATGCAAGTATTGGTATCAACCGGCTGCCTTTGCCGAGGCTAAAGTCCAAACGCGCCGCAGCTGTGACGCAAAGTGGTGCTGGAACGGGCTCACTTTCACTATGGAGTGCGTCGTATCGTGCTATGATATTTCTTAGTTAATGACGGGTTGTGATCGGGTCTGGCTGATTAGGGGTTTAGCCATGGAAACGCTAAATTTACTACGATCAGCATGCTTCGCCCCGCCCGCGACAAGGGGCGGATTGCCAGCCAAAGTCGCTCGCTAAACCTCAAGCGCGTCTGCAGGCAGCGCGTGCCTTAAGCTGGTCCAAAACCCTCGATATTTTGCGCTCTCTTAAAGATCAAAGTGTTCAATATTTGATGTCCGACCAGATCAAGCAACAATCATTTTTAGCCTAAAGAAAATGTATAACCCATTATTTTTTGATCAGAAAAGGATTTTGGGCTTGCTAGCTTAGTGGATGCAAGATCCGTTGATGGCGAGATCTGGATATCGGTGGCTAGAAAGGTTTCGCGGTCTCCTTTATATCTGCACCCGCCATTATGCACGGATTATACGTGGAGGAATGGCCTTAACTGGACTGGTGTCGAGCACGTATAGCACGCACTTTCACAGGCTGGGCGGCATAGGCATCGGATGTAGAGTCTCTCCCTTAGATTCAGATCTCACATCGCCATAGCAAATAGCGCCACCTCTTTTCTGGATAAACTGTAACCCGCTGAATTTCGCCGGAAGAAAGTTTGTGACTGGGCGGTATGTTGCTGCAGCGCAGCATTGCGTTACTTCTTAGCGATTATGGTCTTGTGTCGAACTTATCCAACACTTAATAGCGCGCCTCATGCACTTGCAAAGAATTCTATGCCCAATTCTTGCTTGCCTACCCCATCTAAGAGTTCTTTCCAATGAATTACGACGCATCGGTCTTTCCGGAGCTTAGCTTATCATCTGCTGAGACGGATATCCGCTTCGACAAACTAACACATCTGGCCTCAACCCTTTTGAGGTCACCTGTTTCACTGCTCACAGTCATTGACGATGTCGGAGACCGGCAATTGTTCAAGTCTGCCGTTGGTGTTCCTGAGGAGTTACTTCAGAGCCGCTCAACGCCGCTAAGCTACTCCTTTTGCAAATATGTGCGAGACAGCGGCAACCTTTTGTACTTGGAGGATGCTCGCAAGGATAAATTGCACAAGCACAATCCGGCAATAGAAGCATTTGGAATCATAAGCTATCTTGGAGTTCCATTTCACGGAGAGCGCGGCCATCCGCTCGGGGCACTTTGTTGTATGGACCAGAGTCCGCGACAATGGACTTTGCTTGAAGTGGAGCTATTGAAGCAATTGGCTTCGATTGCGGACGACCAATTCTACTTGGCTTCCGCGGTAAGGGATCGTGTGCGGGCTAAGCTTCTCGCTGAAAAAGCGGCACGAACCCGAGCGAGTTTTTTGTCGCATGCGAACCATGAGGTCCGGACGCCCTTAAGCGCAATTTCTGGAGCAGCGCGCCTTCTTAGTGTTATCACAACTGACAATAAGGCGAAAAGCTTAGTTGAGGCGATCGAGCGAAACGTATCTCGGTTGCGTGCGCTCACGGATGATCTGGTACGGATCGCAGAGTTGGATGCCGCCACCTCTTCCATTGCGGCAGAATCTTTTAATTTGAGCAATGTGATCGAAGATGTTGTTGATCGAAACTGCGAAGCTGCGCATTCCAAGGGGATAGCTCTCAAATCGAACACCCAGGCCACAGACTATATGACCTTTCTGTTCGATGCCACTGTTCTCAGAAATATTTTGGATCAACTCGTGTTGAATGCGATTCAATTTACGACCGCTGGTGAAGTGCAAGTGGCAACAGAAGTGACTTCAGAACAAGATTTTGCTATTATCCGCGTAAGCGATACTGGGGTCGGTATGGGACACAACCTTCAAAAAAATCTTTTTGATGAGTTTGAGGGCCATGACCCTAGAAGCGCCCGTGAAGGTGGCGGCTCCGGGCTTGGGATGAACATCATAAAACGTGAAATTGAGTTGATGGGGGGCACTATATCCCTGTCCAGTAAAATTGGTGAAGGGAGCCAATTCATCATTAGCCTCCCGACATCCATTAATTTAATAGATATTGAATTAGAAGAGAGCAGTGAACAGAGTAACGACAATCACATCATTTGTTTGGAATGCGGCGAGAGGCTAGCTCTGCTGCGACGCCATATCCGGAAGAAGCATTCCATGACACCGGAAGTATACCGCATTAAATGGGGCTTGCCGGTAGATTTTGAGTTTTCGAGCCCGGCTTACAAGGCGATGCGGCTCGCTTTTAGAAACCGTGGGTAAAACATCTACATGCGGTGGCCAACGGATCTTCCCACCCCCAATCGGGCTCGGTATCCGTTTGCCCTCCATATTTCCCTATTGGGCTCAGGGCGTCGCTTAAGACGTTGCGGTTCGAAGCATGAGCGTAGGGACAGACCGATAAGGCTGGTGGCCAAAAATCGGCTCTTTAATATACCTTTTATACTGACACTTAAACGGCTGCCTCAATCACAACGCCGACGAACGTAAAATATATAGACCTGGCTGTCTCCTCCACACTAACATCATAAAGCGATAGGCTGCGCATGCATTTTGGATCCATCCTCAGACCGATGTAGTTTTAAGAAAGGTAGTCTGTTTTAATACCTCCTCGACAGACCTGTTTTGTCCGTCCAGAATACCATTGGAAGGAATAGCATGGACAACTTGGAGTTTTTGCTGAGCCGGTCACTCGATGCCGTGATTGGGATGGACACCTCCGGCAGGGTGACGGCCTGGAACGCGGCGGCAGAGACTATTTTCGGGTGGAGCACGCAGGAAGCTGTCGGAGCCTCATTAGGTGAGCTGATCGTTCCAGTCCAGCATCGAAAAAGTCACGCCGACGGCCTCGAACATTTCAAGCGCACAGGCGAAGGCCCCGTCCTGGAACAACGCATTCAGATTGCGGCTATTCGAAAGGATGGAAATGAATTCCCAGTAGAGCTATCTATTTTTGCTACTGGCGCTTCCGACGATCAGCGCATGTTTTATGCCTTCGTTCGCGACAGGTCGGAAGAGGACGCTTTCCAATCCGAGCAAGAAATGCGTGTCCGCGAAGCAAGCGCTATTATGAGAGTGGGTCAAAAACTTATCGAGGATATCTCGCTCGATGAGTTTACCCAGTTTTGCCTCAAAGAGGTTTGCGACATCGCGAATCTGGATGCTGGTCACCTTTACGAGGTTCGAGGCGAAGGCAATGCTGCGACGTTGCAGCCCTCGAAAATCTGGCATTTGCAGGATAACAGGCTCTCGCCAATTATCGATGCCACCTCGCGCCTCGAATTTAGACGGGGACAAGGGCTTCCTGGAAGGGCTTGGGACTCAGCCGATATAGAGGCGATTGGAGACCTGAGCTCCGACAACAACTTTATCCGTCGCCAAGCATTTACGGAAGTAGGCCTTACGAAGGGAGTAGCCCTGCCTGTTGGGCACGGCGGAAAGATCCATGCCGTGCTCGAGTTTTACGGCACGAACAACTCAAGACTTGACCCTGCAATACTACGTTTGCTGACAACCATGGGAAGCCAAGTGGGTGCTGCGATCCGGCGCAAACAGGGGGCGGAAAGTCGTGAGATTTTGCGGAACGAGATGTTGCACAGAGTAAGCAATAGTTTGACTGTCCTTGCATCAATCTATCGCAACTGCTCTCGTCGAGCGAGTTCAATTGAGGAGCTCGATGAAATGTTTTTGGGTCGGATAATGGCAATGGGACGGGCGAACAAAACGTCTATCATGGAGTCGGATCGCGGAATTCCTATAATTAATTTGATCCATGATGCGATCGCAATTCTGCCCGACGACAGTAACGTTACAGTCGAAGCTGCCTCTATCGTGATCTCCGGCCAAGCTGTAATGCCCATTTCACTGATCTTGCACGAACTTGGAACAAACGCCCTAAAATACGGTGATCTAAGTCAAGGAGGTCAGCTGCAAATCCAATTTCTGAACGATAAGGAGTCTGACGACCTACACCTATTCTGGAGGGAGCAGCACCTTGAGCGGACCAATTACCAAACGCTTCACCCAGAGCGCCAAGGCTTCGGCACTCGCCTTATTCAAACCATGATAGAAGGTCGTCTCGGGGGAAGCTTCGAGCGTCTGCTGGGCGAAAGCGATTTTTATTTACGCGCAAGCTTTCCCAGGAATAGGTTGGAAGCCACCGACGTAGAGAATGGAATTGGGGCGCTGCCACTCTCTTAAGACCAAGGTTCCCTAGGCAGGCTGATCACAACATAACTTTGCCACTGTCCGTCGCCATAAAAGATGGGATCTCAGACAGGCTTCAGCATTGGAGACCCTGGCTCGACTGTGAAACGACGACTAACCTGTTCAGAAAAGCAGGAACAATTCGGTGGTCGCGTGAAATGAAGCTAAAGGCCGGCGGTAAACTAGGGCGATTCACATCTGAGAGGGTCTTCCTTCGCGCCGAGGTGATTGAACTATCCTTGCGAAGGCTATGTAGCATTGGAATAATCAAGGGGAGAGGTGCTTGCTCCGCTTTCCATGGAATTAGTACCTCCTAGGATATGACGCTGAAGATACTTTCTCGTGTGAAACAAGGAATTTGCAGATTATGACCTCCAGCTTCTTGAACACCAGTCGTGCTGAATTTCTGATCGAGAGCGTGACCGACTATGCCATATTCATGCTCGACCCTAAAGGGATCGTAACCAGTTGGAACACGGGAGCTAGGCGGCTTAAGGGCTATCAACCCGAAGAGATCATCGGACAGCACTTTTCTACATTTTATTCGGTCGAAGACCAGGAGATCGGCCTGCCGCAGAAAGCCATCGAAACCACCTTAAAGGAGGGTCTCTTTGAAGCCCAAGGTTGGCGCATTCGTAATGATGGTACACGCTTCTGGGCCAATGTTGTAATCGAGCCCACTCGGGATGAAGCAGGTCACCACATCGGCTTTGTAAAAATCACTCGTGATTTTACCGTTCAGAAAAACACCGAAGACGAGCTACGTAAAAGCGAAGAACGTTTCCGTCTCCTTGTGAAAGGGGTCACCGATTATGCCATCTACATGCTTGACCCCGAGGGTCGCGTTTCCAGCTGGAATGCCGGTGCAGAGCGGTTCAAGGGCTATACCGAAGACGAAATAATCGGGGAAAACTTCAGCCAGTTTTATCCAGTGGAAGATCGCGAAGCTGGCGTTCCTCAGTCGGCGCTGGCGCAAGCTGCGTCGATGGGCCGCTTCGAGGCCGAAGGCTGGCGACTTCGCAAAGACGGCAGCCGTTTTTGGGCGCACGTCGTTATAGATCCGATCTACAATGATGGTAAAATCCTGTACGGCTTTACGAAAATTACCCGAGATTTGACCGAGCGAAAAAACGCAGAGGACCAGTTGGAAGCCTCGCGTGAACAACTTCTCCAGTCGCAAAAAATGGAAGCTCTCGGTCAACTCACGGGGGGCATGGCGCACGATTTCAACAACGTGCTCGCCGCAGTCTTGGGAAGCCTCAGGATCGCCCATCGACGCCAAAGCAAGGGTGAAGACGGCAGCGAATTTATCGAACACGCGATAACGGCGGCTGAGCGCGGCGCGGCGATAACCCAGCGCCTGCTGACTTTCGCGCACAAGCAAGATCTCGCGCTTGAGCCAACGGATATCATTAAATCGCTGAACGATATGAACGAAATCCTTGAGAGCACGATCGGGAAGAATTTTTCTATTGAGACTGACTACCCAGAGATGCTCAATCTCGCACTGGCCGATCACGCGCAACTGGAACTCGCCATCTTAAATTTGGTCATCAATGCGCGGGACGCCATGCCCGATGGGGGAGTTGTTACCCTTCGGGCACGAAACGTCCAAGTCTCGCAGACCGAGACTCCATCAGTGTGCATTTCGATCGAAGATCAAGGCCACGGCATGGACAAAGTTACGCTTTCTCGGGCGTTCGAGCCGTTCTTTACCACCAAGGGGGTGGGCAAAGGTTCTGGCTTAGGCTTGCCTATGGTTAAGGGAATGGTTGAGCAATCTGGGGGGCAGTTGAGGCTTCATAGTGAACTTGGTCACGGCACCACAGTCGAGATAATTCTGCCTGCACTCCAGCAAAAACCCGAGCAAACGGCTGAAATCCAGACGGAGCCAGAAGCAGACAGCGCCAATCTCCGCATACTCGTCGTCGACGACGAAGCAATTATTTTGATGAATACCGCGATGACTCTCAGTGACATGGGTCATGACGTGTTGGAGGCGCACTCTGGGGCCGAAGCGCTGACGATACTTGAGAAAGAAAATGTGGACCTACTCGTCACGGATTTTGCGATGCCAAAGATGACCGGCGCAGAGTTGATTGCGCAAGCGCAGTCGTTGAACCACGACCTTAAGGTCATTCTTGCCTCCGGATATGTCGACCTAGCCGAAGGGGTTACAGTTGATGCAATTCGGTTGCATAAACCATTTAGTGAAGCGGATCTCGAAATGGCCGTCCAATCTGTGCAAACCATGATAGTCAGCTAGATGAATTCATTCATCGTTCGTCTTCGGTGGGGATACTTATAGCGCAACGGGCACCACCCTGCGGACTACGGGTCCACGCGACCTCAGCTCCCAGTTTCTGCGCCATTGACTTTACGATGGTCATGCCAAGACCCTTACTGTTTTTTGGATCGAAGCCGTCGGGTAGACCCGGGCCGTCGTCGTCGACCTCAAGTTTGAAACAAGTTTCAAGTGGAATCCCCCTGAAAACAATGCGCGCGGCACCACTTTTGACAGAGTTTAACACTAGTTCGGTGACCAGATAACCGATGGGAACCAAGCGTTCACGGGAGAAATTCTTCGGCATGCAGTCCACATCTATGAGACCACCCTGAGGGCACAAAGGGAACAACTCGCGGCTCAACACCTGCAGGAATAAGGCCAAATCGCCTTCGTGAGAAAGGCCAGGCAAACTCTGCTGAATATGTCGGTTCGCTTGAGCGATCGCTCCGATGCGCGCCGCAACGTCGTTAAGCTCATCTGCTGCGGGTCCTGAGTGTCGTGCGGCTTTGCGCCGGGCAATCGAGGACACAAGCTGGAGGCTGTTCATCACCCGGTGCTCGACCTCACCCGCAAGCAGCTCCTTTTCCCGCACCTCGCGACGCAGCGCTTCGTGGGTAATAATAGCCTCTCGTCTGAGCTCGAGTTCGTCCATGACAATCGCAGCGAGGTCTTGCAGGATTTCTGTCTCTGCTTGGGTAATCTGTCGCGGCATCTTGTCTATCACACACAACGTACCAAGGTTATGCCCGTCTTGAGTCTTCAACGGGCTACCAGCGTAAAATCGCAACCCGAACTCTCCTGCCACAAGGGGATTGGCCAGAGCCGCAGGTTCAATTGAAGCGTCGCTGAGAATCCAAGGTTCGTCCTGCAAGATGGCGGACGCGCAGAGGCCAGGCTCGCGTGGGATCTCGTCAACGCCCTCGAGCCCTGAATGGCTTTTGAACCAAATCCTGTCTTCGTCGACTATTGAGATGATCGAGATTGGCGTGCGCAAAAGCCTCGAGGCCAAGTTCGCAATTCGATCAAACGCACCGTCAGGTGGTGTATCCAAAATAGAGTATCGCCGCACGGCCGCCATGCGCTCATGCTCGCGGCAGTGTGGCAAGCTGACTTGGTTCATACTGCCATTCTCCGATATCCGAAGGTTTGAATGAAATAGAGGGTCTCGAGGGTGAAAAGCACATTATCGCCGCTTCGGAAGTTTTCAATACTTGTTGACGGTATCGCTTGTAGCCGAGACTTATTTCTTCCAATTGTTGAGCCCCCTGCTGTTAAAAGCAAATGGTCATAGATGCCGGTCTTTGCGAACGAAACCGCACCCGTGCGACCCTTTCGATTGTCACAACAGGCTTGTTTTTTTGGTAAAGCGGTCGACTGCATGGCAATGTCGAATGGCAACTTAGTCAGCAGTCTGTGAGTTCGACCCCTGATCCCCGCTGCACTCAGCACGAATGGCTGGTTTTCCCGCCGCGCGGCAGCACAGAATTTTACGCTGCAAGCGCGTGCATCGAGAAAACAAAATTCACACAATGGGCGGAAACGAGACGTTGGCTGCGTGCGCAAACCAGATTAGG
>TARA_R100000935_G_scaffold30045_1_pt1 | contig 21220 bp, 24 predicted proteins | sample TARA_R100000935 | Tara Oceans TARA_R100000935 (sample SAMEA2621502) | marine metagenome | biome: marine biome (ENVO:00000447); feature: surface water layer (ENVO:00002042); material: "saline water (ENVO:00002010), including plankton (ENVO:xxxxxxxx)" | depth 5 m | reverse complement strand
CCAGAGATTACCTTAGCTGCACTGCCTAGCACATCGACTGATGATGTGTGCTTGAAGCGTGACCTAGCAATAGGATCTGGTGTGGTGCATCCATTGAGACACCATAATCTAAGAGCATTTGCTTGCTGTGAAAATGCCCATGATCCATCGTAACTATTAAAGAAACTGATGCGATACTTAATGATGTCACCTATTGATGGCTGTTGGATGATGTCACCAAAGGTTATCTCTCCACGTATCTTACGCCCGTTATCTATTACATCTACGTTTACTTCGTAGTCAGTAGATAAGTTAGATGATGCGACTCCATCAAGAATGGAATTGACAACGTCATCATGCGGTATGATTTTGTATCGACCACCGTGCATACCTAATGTCTCATTAGTATCGGTGCGCACAACACAGTGATGATCTTTGATCTCATCGCCGCGCTCTGTAAACACAGGCTGCTTCTCCACGGGGAAGCTATAGTTATTATGTGGTAAGAAATCTAATGGCATTCGTTGTCCTCCTAGACAATTTGCTTTTAAAGTTATTCATTTGATGTGTGTTGGTGCCAACCTAATTACGCAATAGTCACGTAATCCCACGCCTTCTTATAGCACAACCTGCATCCTTAGATAAAGTTCTAAGTTACAAGCTGCACTATGACGTAGCGTCATTAGCCGATCATTCCGTAGATGAAACCAAAGGAAGCGGCGATACATATAACAATGTATGCGATGAGGATGATATGATCTTGAGTCATAGGTTACTCCTTTATGAGAAGGTAGAGGGGGCTTACGCCACCCTCAGTCTAAGGTTGGAGAAGTTAGTTGGTTTAGCTGGCTTGCTTGCCGCTGCCCTCTTAGGCTGCCATACTTCACCGTGTGTGATGATCGCAAAGACCTCAGTATCTGCATCGTGGCGGGTCTGAAGTTCATCTAACTCAGGCAACAAGGTATTGATCCAGCGCTCTGTTCTCTCCATTGCATGTGAGTTCTTCTCATCAACTGCGATGTCGTACTCTGCAAGTGAGTCAGCCACTTGCTTCTTCTTGAAGCCAAGGCTGTTATTTGATGTGTAGCAAGCGTCACGAGCTAGACCAACTAGGAACTTGTCATTGATGACAGGTCCATCTTGGGATGGTTTGTCTGTAGTATGAAAGTTAATTACTTCGAGCTTAAGCTTTGCCAATGTTGATATCTTCTTAGTCATTTCCTAGTTCTCCTATTAGTCAAGAGGCCAACCCTCTTGATGCAGACCCAGAGGCAGGCCCAGAGACGCCAAGGGCGCTTGAAGTTCGCAAGGAGCAAAGCGAAGCGTACCTTGCGAACTTTCTCTGGAGCCTGTCATGCAGGGCCAGTCAAGTTGGTTGGCAGAGTGACAGGAGAACGACGGCAAATGACAGATATCAACATTGGTGAAGGTTAAGTAAGCAGTCATCGTTATAGCGTGTTTACAGTATGTAAGTATATGACAGGATAAAGGCGGAGACTCTGACGCGGCTGCGGCTGAGTTGAGTGCCTGTCAATAGTCAAGAGAGGTATGATGATACCTAATTGGTGCTTTGACGCTACGTCAGGGGTTGACACGCCGTTTCAGAATAGGGCTTATTGGGGGGAGAGGGGTAGAGGGGGGCGAAGCAATGAGGTATATGGATAGTATTGGATGAATCAGATTACCAAGAAGCTGACTGACAAACAGACAGCACTAGTAGACACTCTCGTAGCAAATGGGTGTTCTATCAAACAGGCGGCAGGTTTGGCTGGATATGCTGACGGCGAGTCTGGAAGAGTGACTGCAAGCAAGGCTTTAAAGCTAGCGCATGTGCAGCAGTACATGATGAGACGGATGAACGAGGAGTTCAGTGTTAGTGCTACGCTGGCTGCTAGTACAGTCCGTAGGTTAGCCGGTGGTGCTAAGAGTGAGTACGTGCAGCTAGAGGCTAGCAAAGATCTATTAGACAGAGCGGGTTACAAGCCCATAGATAGGTCGCAGGTACAGGTGGCTGGAGACATCAAGGTGTCTATAGATCTGGGTTAGTTTCGTAGTTCTTTTGGTCTGTTACATAGCGGAGAGAGCAGGGGGGTGGGGGGAAAAGTACGGCCTAGTAACTGTGACATGGTCTCCCACAAACATAATACCCTAAAAAGGCTCGCTGTTCTGTACGGTTGATAATTATTTTATAGTTGGCTAGGGTGCGCCCATGAGTAGATTTACTAAAGACCCAGAGAAGGCTCCTCCCCGTGAGGACATGACCGCAGTGAAAGCTGCCTTAACGAGTAGTGGATATGGTAGTAAAAGCGCATCAAAATCCTAGCGGTGGACTTAACGCTGCTGGACGTAGGCACATTAACAAGACCACTGGTTCTCAGTTAAAGGCTCCTGTTAAGAGCGGGGACAACCCTCGCCGCGCTTCCTTCTTGGCAAGGATGGCTGGCAACTCTGGGCCTGAGCGTGACGCCAAAGGCAAACCCACCCGTCTTCTTCTCAGCTTAAAGGCATGGGGAGCCTCGTCAAAATCTGATGCGCGGTCTAAGGCTGCGGCCATTAGCAAAAGGAACAAGGCGTAATGGGCAACAACACTCAGAAAGTACCGATTACGAAAGACGCTGTTTACGAGAGACTGAGCGCACAGCTTGATGAGATGGACAAAAACCACAACAACAAGCCATTAAAGGTTCTTAAGCGAGCTATCATAAAAGCGTTTAACCTAAAGGGTATCCGTAAAAAAAACGAAGTATACACTGGCAAACATTATTCATTGCTAAGGCGCGTTGAGAAAATGGAAGCTGATATGATTACGGAAGGCAACAAGTAATGTGCATGGGTGCAGATAGCAGCAAGAGCGATGGCAAGATGAGCGAAGCCCACGACGCTATGATGAAAACTACGAGTTCTGACTCGACAGCAGGCGGAGGTTCTGCTCCAACAAGAACGCTTTTAACCGCTAATCCAACAACCAGACAGACGATTAGCAGGATGTCTCATGGCGGTACTGGCAAGTCAGATGGCAAGTTTAAACAGCGTGACGGAAGCAAAAACAGAACTAACGTCTTCAAAGGTCTTGGTCGAGTTGCTACAAGTCTTCTTAAGATGAGTCCTACTTACCAATTTGTAAGCGGCTTATCAAAAACCTATAAAGGGAACTAAGATATGTGCATGGGTTCAAAGGGCGGTACGCCCAAAACCGCAGAGCAATACTACCAAGAAATGAAGCCTAATCTTCCAGAGCTTCCTTCTTTGCGTGATGTAACTGGTAATAGTACAGTAGAGCGCAAGTCTAAAAAGCTTAAAGATGTGCCGAAAGTGCGCGAAGGATCGCAAGCCCGTAGCTCTTTATTAAATATGTCTGGGGAATACTAGTGAGTTTTCTTAGCACCTTAAAGCCAATGGAACTATCCATGCTTCGAGGCATAGTTCGGAAGACTGAGTTTGCTTACGTTGAAGCAAAGCACGGTAAAGCTTTTGTTACAGATCACGAAGTTGATAAGTTGATTGATAGCATTGGCCCTGAGATTGTAGAACGCATGATTAAGTTTGGTGTTGATAAGGGATTAAGGTAATGAGTCTTTACGCAAATATGAACGCTCGTAAAAAGGCAGGGACTAGTCGCTCCAAGAGCAAGTCTACCATTAGTGACAAGTCATACTCTAATATGAAGGCTGGCTTTCCTAAGAAAAAAAAGAAAACCCTACTAAGCAAGGTTAAATAAATGTCTGAACTAACAAAGGCTCAAGTTAGAGCGCTGGCAAAACACAAAGTACATCATACATCAGGCCACATGAAGAGCATGAGTAGCTCAATGCAGGCTGGCATGTCATTTAAAAAAGCGCACATTGTTGCAAAGAGAATTGAAAAAGCTAAGAAGTAATGCCAGATTTTAAGTATAAGCCTGATGGAGCTACCATTAAGGACTTCATGAAGGATCAAACATTTTTTCGTGGAATAAGAGGCCCCGTAGGCTCAGGCAAATCTGTTGCTTGCTGTGTCGAAGTATTCCGCCGCGCTCTTGAACAAGAGAAATCACCCGATGGAAAGCGTAAAAGCCGTTGGGCTATCATACGAAACACCAACCCACAGCTAAGAACAACAACCATTAAGACTTGGTTGGATTGGTTTCCCGAAGCTGATTGGGGGAAGTTTACTTGGTCTGTTCCCTACACTCACAATATTAAAAAAGGTGACGTAGAACTAGAGGTTCTATTCCTTGCCCTAGATAGGCCAGAAGATGTTAAAAAATTACTCTCCTTGGAGCTTACTGGTATCTGGATTAATGAGGCTAGGGAGATTCCTAAGAGCATTATTGATGCCTGTACGATGCGCGTTGGCCGTTACCCTTCTATGCGTGATGGTGGCCCTTCTTGGACTGGCGTTATTGCCGATACCAACGCTCCCGAAGAGGATCACTGGTGGCCGATTATGTCTGGTGAGGTTCCAATCCCAGATCATATACCGCGTGAGCAAGCTAAGATGTTGGTCAAGCCGACTAATTGGAGTTTCTATACCCAGCCCTCTGGCATGGTTGAGACAAAAGACGAGCAAGGTGAGATAGAAGGATACGTTCCCAGCAAGGGAGCGGAGAATCAAAAGAACATGATGAAGAGTTACTACCCAAATCTAGTGCAGGGTAAGACTAAATCATGGATTGATGTCTATGTTATGAATAGACTGGGCCATATCCAAGAAGGAAAACCTGTGTATCCTATGTTCGCCGCAGAAGTTCACGTTGCAAAAGAGGAAATACCAGTAGCCGCTAACGTCCCGCTGTACGTTGGGGTGGACTTTGGGCTTACTCCCGCCGCTGTTATTGGGCAAAAAGTCCGTGGTAGGTGGTTTTTACAAGCAGAAATTGTAGCAATTGACATGGGCATCGTTAGATTCTCAGAGGTTTTACGACAAGAATTGGCAACAAGGTTTGCCGCTGCGGGTGAAGTCATAATATATGGCGATCCTTCAGGAGATTTCCGCGCGCAAACTGATGAGTCTACTCCCTTTCACATCATGCGCGGGGCTGGCTTGAGAGCGTTCCCAGCGCCCTCCAACTCTGTTGACCTTCGGCTTGAGGCTGTCTCCTCCCAGCTAACCAAGATGATAGAAGGTAAGCCAGCATTATTAATTGACAGGCGATGCACTCAACTCATTAAGGGATTTGAGGGAGGCTACGCATATAAGAGAATGCAAGTTTCAGGTGAGCGCTTCGACGATAAGCCTGATAAGAATATGTTCTCTCACGTACATGACGCAGCACAATACTTGTTTCTTGGCGCTGGTGAAGGCCGCGCTTTGATGAATAATCAGAAACCAGCAGTTGCTAGCATTGCAAAAAGGGACTTTGATGTGTTTAATCGCAAGCCCAACCAGCGCAAAAGGCAGGGATTGTGGGCTAGGCTATAGTTTGTGCATTGAGATTTATCCCGTTTTGTGCTTACGAGAGATAACATAAGGAGAATTATCATGTGTTTTGGATCATCAGCACCCGCTGCACCTACCCAATCAAAAGAAAATGAAGCCGCAGCCGAAGCAAGAGTTGAGGCAGATGTTGTAGGGGCAGACGAAGCGTCCCGCCGAGCCAATCAAAAGCGTGACGACATAAGTGAAGCGATTAGCTCACGCGATACTAACAAAAACATGCGTGGTGGAAGTGGCCGAAAGTCTTTATTTAGCACTGGCGGTCAAGGATTCTTGGGTAGGTTTGACTAATGGATCAGATTGCAAAGCAGTATTTACAAAAGTATCAAAAAGCTAAATCATTTCGTGAACGGTGGGTTCCATTGTTTGAAGAGTGTTATGAGTATGCGCTGCCTCAACGTGAGTCCTTCTACACAGAAGATGCAGGCCAACGGCGTGATGATAAAATCTTTGACGAGACTGCTGTAGTCGGTGTGCAAGAGTTTGCTAGCCGCTTGCAATCAGGCATTGTTCCCAACTTTGCACGATGGGCCGACCTTATGTCAGGTAGCGAAGTTCCCAAAGAAGAACGTGAAGCTATTGATAATGAACTTGATGATGTAACTGATTACGTCTTTGAGGTTATACAGAACTCTAACTTTAGCCAAGAAGTGCATGAATCCTTTATGGATCTTGCAGTTGGAACTGGTGTTTTGTGCGTAGAAGAGGGAGATGCCCTTAATCCTATTAACTTTAGTGCCATTCCTTTGCCGCATGTTGTGTTGGACACAGGCCCAGACGACAAGATTGACCACGTTTACCGTGAGCGTAAGAATATTCAGTTCGATCAGTTGTCTCAATTGTATCCGAAAGCCACCTTTGACCCTAAAGTTATGGCTAAAATGGGCAGGGATTTAGAGACAACTGTGCTTGAACTAGTGTGCAAGGACTATTCTAAGAAGAATGAAGAAGCTTACTTCCACTATGGTATATGTATGGACACAAAAACCCTGCTTTATTCTAAGCAGATAAGTGGATCTGGCTCTAATCCATTCATATGCTTCCGCTGGGCAAAGTGCGCTGGCGAAGTCTATGGTCGTGGCCCACTAGTTAACGCGCTATCTTCTATTAAAACAACAAACTTAACCATTGAGCTTATCCTAGAAAACGCTCAAATGGCTATATCTGGCGTCTATCAAATTGACGATGATGGCGTCATGAACGTAGATACTATACAACTCGTTCCAGGATCTATCATACCTAAAGCTATGGGTTCTGCTGGATTGCAGCCAATACAAGCAGCAGGTAACTTTGATGTTGCCCAGCTAGTTCTTAGTGACATGCGTTTAAACATTAAACGTGCGCTATATAATGATATGCTTGGCGATCCTAACAAAACACCAGCCACTGCAACAGAAGTTGCGGAACGTATGGCTGATCTTTCCCGCCGTATGGGTTCTGCTTTTGGTAGATTGCAGGCAGAGTTGGTGCAACCTCTGCTACAGCGTGTGGTTTACATACTTAAAAAACAGGGACGCATTGAAGTTCCTACCATAAATGGTCGTGAAGTTAAGATTCGTTCCGTTTCTCCGCTTGCACAAGCGCAGTCGAACCAAGATATTTCTACAGTTGCTAGATTCTTGGAGCTAATTGGTGGGGTGTTTGGCCCAGAAATGTTGCAATTGCTGGTAGATGGTGAGAAAACCGCCATACATTTAGCTAAAAAGTTTGGTGTACCTGAAAGCTTGATTCGTGATGAGGATCAGCGTAAGCAAATAGCTGCACTAGCGCAGCAAATGGCTGAACAACAGATGCAGCAACCGCAGCAACAACAAGAGGCCCCTATTGGCTAACAAGATAAACATCGGAATTGACGGGTATCAGCGTGATAAAGCGGCTGATACCCAGATAAGTAAAAACATTGCTCAAATATATCAGACCCCTACTGGTCAAGCAGTGTTGAAGTATCTTCGCTCAATTACTATTGAAATGGTTAATGGGCCTAATGTTACAACAGAAGAATTACGGCACTTGGAGGGTCAGCGCTATGTTGTTGGCCTTATCGAACAACGTATTGCACACGCACATCGGAGCAAAAACAAATGAGTGAATCACTTATCGAGCCTACAGTTGAGGCCGAACCAGTAAGTGACGTAGCGTCACAAGGTTTTGACGTAGCGTCACCAGTTGACGAGAAGCCTGATTGGCTTCCTGAGAAATATAGCAGCGGTGAAGACCTAGCCAAAGCATACAAGGAGCTTGAGTCTAAGCTTGGCACTAAGGATGAAGACATTAAAGCTAAGTTTATGGAGGAGTTGCAGGCAGAAGCAATTGGAAACCGTCCAGAAACTGCTGGTGACTATCAACTTCCAGACACCGTTGACCAAGAAGCATCAGTGGATAACGACCTACTGAAGTGGTGGTCAGAGCATTCGTTTGAAAATGGCTTTTCTCAAGAGGAGTTTGAGAAGGGCATTGAAATGTACGGCGAGTCTATGGGGGGTAATGGGCCTGACCTAGAAGCCGAGGCTGCACAGCTTGGTGAAAACGCTAATGCTCGTATTGAAGCGGCGTCTATGTTTGCCACGAAGTTCTTTCCAGAAAATTCTTTGCCAGCAATTGAACGCATGTGCGAAAGCCATGAAGGCATCATAGCCCTAGAGGCTATACAGGAAGCCCTTAAAGATGGATCGTTTTCTGGCAGCACACAATCTTCTGCTGGATTATCTGAGGCTAAACTAGTGGAGATGATGAATGACCCAAGATACCACAACCCAAGAGACAGAGATCCTAGCTTCGTTCGACAGGTCGAAGAAGGTTTCAAACAGATCTACCGAGGTTAAAATACTAACGCGGGGTGATTACTATCTCACCCCGTTTACGCTTGGTCACATAGACGAGGTGGCAGAAAACCTAAGCTCAGAGAATAAGCGAGAGCTAATCCTTATAGGCCACACCAATGTAAAAGAAGCGCTTTATGAAATGCACGAATCATCAGAGTGTTACATTACTAGGCGCAATGACGAAAACTTTCTAATGGTTGGCGGACTTTGGTACGATGGGACTAAAGACGCACAAATGTTTGCTATGTTTTCTGAGGGTTTAAAGCAAAACTTTCATGCGCTAGCCCGTGGCTCTAAGCTTTTAGTAAACTTCTTCGATCAAGCCGAAGAAATAATTACCATGAGTGTTTTGGCTGAGTACGAGCCTATTTTAAACTGGGCATCTTGGCTTGGCTTTGAAGCTGTTGGGGTAACTGAGCGTAACTCTTACAAGTACGTTGAGTTTGTGCGTTGCAATCCAACCAAAAAACTTGTTTACAATGAATCACTACGGCCCGTAATGCACTGAAAGGCCCGAAAGGATACCCTTGCTGACGTGAAAGAGCGGACACCCGTTGACACTGTAACTTCATAATAGGACTGAAAAAATGGCTAATACTATTGACCAAGCCTTTATCAAGCAGTTTGAAACAGAAGTACATTTAGCGTATCAACGTATGGGGTCTAAGCTCCGTAACACAGTACGTTCTACAAATGTATCTGCTTCAGTTGCTCGTTTCCAAGTAATTGGAAAAGGCGTTGCTACTACTAAATCCCGCAACGGTAACGTAACACCAATGGAACTTGCTCACACTAACGTGGAAGCAACCATGGCTGACTTTTATGCACCAGAGTATATCGACAAACTTGACGAATTGAAAACTAACATCAATGAACGTCAAGCTGTTGCACAATCTGCTGCTGGAGCTTTAGGTCGCAAGACTGATGAGATACTCATTACTGCTATGGACGCTGGTGCTAACAGCACTCAAATCCATGACACAAGTTCTGCTATTGAAAAAGCTGATTTACTTTCATTGTTCCAAACATTTGGTTTAGGCGATATTCCAGAAGACGGACAGCGCTATCTTGCTATGTCACCTGCTGGCTTTGCTGACTTGTTTGGAATTACTGAGTTTGCTTCTTCGGACTTCGTTGGTCCACAGAACCTTCCGTTTGCTGGCGGCATGACAATGAAAGAGTTCTTGGGCTTCAAGATCTTCTCAACGTCTGCTGTAGCTGGTGGTAAAAACTTTGCATACCACACATCCGCAGTTGGTCTTGGCATTAACTCCGATGTGTCGACTGAAGTTAACTATGTGGCAGAAAAAGTCTCACACCTCGCAACCTCTATGATGTCCATGGGCGCTATCGTTATTGACGATGATGGTGTTTATGAAGTCTTAGACAACAACTAAGGAGACTGAATAATGGCTTATACAGCATCTAGCCTCATCCGTATTGGCGGTGGTTCTGGTCAAGCATTTTGGTATTACACCAGTGCTGACACTATTGCTACAGCAAATACTGCTGGGTATTTCAACGCTGCCGCAGGCATGTTGAATCTCAACGATGTAATCATGACTGTAACATCTACTGGCGGAACGCCTGTTATTACTCATGCTTATGTTAATGCAAACAATGGTTCGACTGTTGATATTACTAACGGCGTTGTCGTTACTAATACTGATGGCGATTAAATAGAGCGGGGGGTTTCGGCCCCCCGACCTTAAAATGCCAGATGTAGCAAACACACCCATCAAGATTTGTTCTCGCGCCTCTATTCTTATTGGTGGTGATGTAATCCAATCTTTCGATGATGGCACTGCGGAAGCAATAGTTTGTGACGCAATGTACGAAGACATGGCTAGGTCAGCTTTGACAAACACCCGTTGGAAATTCTCTACAGACCAAGCAGTGTTAAACCGATTGGCGGAATCGCCAACTGGACGCTGGGAAGCGGCATACCAAATACCATCTGAGTCTATTATGCTATCAGCAGTTACGGTAAACGGGTTTGCTTTAACCTATGATACATACGGATCTAAAGTATTCTGTAATTCTTCGTCTTCAGATGTAGTTATCGCTGACTATGTATACAGAGCTAACGAAACAGATTGGCCTCCTTACTTTAAAACTGCTGTTGAATATATGATGGCTGGTGTTTTAGCTGTCTCAGTAGCGCGTGACCAACAACTTGCTAACCTAATGGAACAAAAAGCTGCGTTCCAAATGGCTCAATCTCGCAGGCTGCACTCGCAAACGCAGACAACTCGTAAGCTAAATACCTCAAGGTTTATTGGCGAAAGGCGAAGCTAGTGCAAAAGATAAGAATCCCAATGAATAGTTTTCAGTACGGTGAAGTAAGTGATTCACTTATCATGCGTACTGATACTGCTATCTATGCAGGTTCAGCACAACGTGTTGAAAACTTCTTGGTCATGGCCGAGGGTTCTGTAAAGAAACGATTTGGGCTTAGGTATGCGGCTTCGTACAACTTAACTTATGACGCCTCTAATCCTAACAAGTCTCATTTAACTCACTTTATATATGACGACAACGAGCAGTATGTTGTTTCTATAGAGCATCAAAAGCTTAGGTTTTTTAGGCTAGTCAACTCTACTACGACATCATTAGTTGATACGGTAACGGCAGATACTAGTAATGCTGCTTTACCTTTTGACCAAGACTATCTTTCTCAAATAACAACAGCCCAATATGGGGACGTTCTTTTTGTATGCCACCCTCTGTTTGCACCAAGAGTAATTACCAGAACAAGTTTAACAAACTTTGACGTAAGCACGTTTACTTTTGACTCACGCGCTGATGGCAAACAAATATATCAACCATATAATTCTTTTCAAAACCAAGCTGTAACCTTAGACCCCAGCAAAGTATCAGGCGATGGCGCAACTTTAACAACAAGCGTTGCTTATTGGGATCTTACAGGCAGTGCTACTAATGGTAACTATACATCTTCTAAGCATGTTGGAGTTACAATTAGGTATCACGAATCAGATATAGAAATAGTTAGCGTTCAATCTGCGACACAAGCTACAGGTAATATAGTAAGCCCACTAGAGGTTAGGCTAGCGGTAATTGACCCGTTGCGAACAACTGCTGGTTCAGCATTAGTTGAAGTTACGCATATTGCTCATGGCTTTGCTGGCGGTGAAGCAATTACAATTGTAGGCGCCACAGCTATTGGCGGGATTAATACATCAAATATAAACGGCGCAAGAACAATATCTAGCACTATTATAGACGACAACACATATACCTATACGGCTGGTGGCGATGCTAGCTCTGCAGTAGATGGCGGTGGTAATGTTAAAATAGGAACTCACGCGCCGACGAGAGGTTGGTCAGAGCAGTCATACTCAGCTAAACGTGGATACCCTGCCGCTATTACTTTTCATGAAAACAGGCTTGTCTTTGGTGGAACACTAGCAGAGCCAGACACACTTTGGATGAGCAAAATTGGACAGTTCTTTAATTTTGATGTAGGAGCAGCAGACGACATAGACGCAATCTTTCTCACTGCCGCAACAGGCGAAGTGAATGAAATTAGATACCTTGTGTCAAACAGAGACCTACAAGTCTTTACAGCGTCAAACGAACTGTACGTTCCTACTTACTTAAACCAAGCAATCACGCCGACTAACGCTCAGATCAGAAAACAAACGCCATTTGGCGCTGAGTTTGTTGAGCCTGTGTCAATTGATGGAGCAACTATTTTTGTGCAGCACGGGGGTAAGTCTATCAGAGAATACCTCTACACAGACACAGAGGACGCCTACACGGCCACTTCGGTTTCTACGCTATCATCGCACCTAATTGACAACCCCGCCTCTATGGCCGTTGTACACGGCGGCTTTGAGCTACCAGACTCTTATGCGTTTTTTGTTAGGGTTGGGGGCGAAGCCGCAATCTTCTCATCTAACCGTGCAGAGAAAAGAGCTTCATGGACTAGAGTTACAACCAAAGGTAGGTTTGCAGGTGTAGTTGCTTTACGCAATAGACTTTTTGTTAATGTATATGATGAGTACAACAAGCTTCAACTGTGCGAATTTTCTGGTGACGTTGGCTTGGATATGTATCTCTTCAAGGCTGTTAGTAACAATCTTGTGGATGTAAGCGATTTATATACAAACACACAGGTTGTAGATGTAGTTGTTACTAATGGAACAGTTGAGTCGCACCTTGGTTCGTTTACAGTAAACAGCGCAAACAAGGTAGACCTGACAGCATACGCAGGTCACGGCTTTACACACGCCTATGTAGGCAAAAAGTTTACAGCTAAAATAGTTACCAACCCAATTGATGTTAACGCAGCGTCTGGCCCACAAACTGGAAACGTCCGTGGAGTTAGTAGTGTTATTTTAGATTTAAAGAATGCTCGATCCTTAAAGGTAAACGGACGTACCTTCTCAAGCCTATCAGGTTTTAACGGTAAAAAAGAAGTTAGAGTTCTTGGATACAGTCGTGACCCACAGATTACTATTGAACAAACAGATCCATTGCCATTGCAGGTAAATGGATTGATAGCGGAGTTAATTATATAATGTTCCTTCAATTACTTACAATGACGCTGCAAGCAAAGAGCCAGCTTGACGAGGGAAAACGAGCTAAAAATGTAGCTAATCTTAACTCATACAAACTCGGCACTGAAAAGAAAATGAGTGAGGTTGAGTCTCAGCAACGTCACAACGATAGACTTGAACAATATAAATCTAATTTGTCGTCTAACATTGCGGCGTTTGCTGCTACTGGAAGAGATCTTGGAGACTTTAGAACTCCTGGAAGAGGCACTAATAGTGTATCTGCTTTTCTTAACAGGCAAAGGGATGTCGCTACTAACGACCTTGCCCGCTCAGATATAATGGGCAGAGCGGAGTCCTTAAAATACAACCAACAAATGTTTGCAATAAGGGCCGAAGGGCAAGCTTCATTAGTTGCCTCAAGGTATAGAGCATTTACATCAGTAGCTTCTGGCTTAAACGATATGATGAAGACAGCAGCAAGCGGAGGCGGAAACTAATGGCCGTAATTAGAGAGCAACGTAAGTTTCGTATTGGCCCTGTTGGCGTAACAAGGTCGGCCAATACTGGCATAGTAAACGAATCAATCTCAGAAGCTCTAAGTGCAGTAGGCCAAATACAATATGAGGCTATGGCTAGAAGGGCTGAAGATATTGGAACGGACGCTGGTTACAGTGCAATAGTAATTGATCCAGAAACTGGCTTGCCTCAACCACTTGTTCCGCCAAAAGGTTTTGGCTCTATTGCATCTGATGCTTATGATAGGGTTGCTAGAAACAGATTTGAAACGTCAATACAAAATGAGATACAGCTTAAGGGCGACGAGCTTTCTGGCAAATATAAATACAACCGCAACGGTGCATCCTTATACCACAAGAGCATGAGCGATTACGTTGAGTCAATGGTTGAGGCCGCAGACGGGGCAGGCTATAAATCTTACATTCAAGATACGGGTATGACCTACCGTGACCTTACAACTCAAAAGCTTGCTTTGCTGCAAAGTGAACGCGAAAGAGCAGAGTTAATAGAATTTACTCAAAAGGCGTTTACTGACGCCAATCAAGCTGTTGAATCTTTACATGCGTCCAATCCAGAACAAGCAGAAATCTTTGGAGAGGGCGCTATTCAGGGAGTTATTGACGCTGTAAACGCTGACCTTTTGCCCAAGAGCGCTATCGCTAAAGCAAGAACTGCATTAATGGTTAGCAAAACAAAAGGAATACTTAGGGGCATAACCGCAGATACAAGCACAGAAGATTTAACTGAGATTGAGGCTGCGTTTGACAATGCTAATCCAGATCTTCTTCCTTTAGAGTTTAAGTATTTAAAAACTTACATTACTGATTTTGGAAACGATTTTGTAGCCTTAGAGAATGTTGCAGACTTTGCAACAGAGCATCTAAGACCTACAGCGGTGCTATCAAACATAAGAGAGCAAAAAGAAAGAAGAGAAATTCTAAACAATCAAGGAAAACAAACTTGGAATTTATCACAAGGTTCTATTGCTAGTGAATTGAGTATACAACAAAGCATTCGTACTAGCTTTAATGGAAACTTAAGTTCTGCTGCTAAAGATTTTAATAGAAGAGCAATTGCATTTGACAATCGGGCATACGATGCATTTCTTGATACAGATTTAAATCCAGCAAATCCTGCATTGGGTCAAAGTTTTTTAAACAGAGCGCTCTTAATAAGATCAACTGCTGCTAAGGCCATTTTATTTGAAAACCAAAAAACATCTAAAAGATTCCTTCCAGAACAAATTAGACAAATTGTCTCGTATTTTAATACAGGGGATTCATCTGAGCTTGACAGACTTGAAGGACTTTATGGGGAGATTGCCGATAAAAAAACACTTAAATTAATTTCAGAACTTGAAGGCTTAATTACGTCAGATCCAACGGGAACCGTTAGGGCAGAAACTATAGCTAGCCTTAAAACGATACTTGAGATTGGTGATTTAGTTGACGCAACAAATACTGAATACACAAACGAAAAAATAAGCCAACTTAACACAGATGCCTTTGAGTCAAATGATGGCGTCAAATTAGTTACTAGTCTCTATGCAGACATTGAACAACAAACAGCTACAATGAACGCTGCAAGTGCAGAAGGTCTTAGTGAACTTGCTAAATCAATAAGTAACAATATTGATGAGTCTGTTGTTGCAACGGTAGATGGAAGCATTGATAGAATGCTAGTGGGCTTAACCTCTGCCCAAGCGGATCAACAGCTTTTAGCTATTGCAGCAAGAGATCCTAATATATCGCCAACCGCAGAAAGCGCAGAGGTGTTGGGAGTTCTCATTGCTCTTGAAAAGCTTTATCCTAAAAGTGGCGATTCTACCATATGGTCAAAAGCTGAAGCCGCAACAAAAAGCTACAGACAAGGTGGCGCAAAAGCTATTGACTCACTGAATAAGCAACGTGAAATTAATGCCGCAAACAATGCTGCTTTTACAGTAGGTAATATGGATTTAATTGGAACTAATTTTGGCCCAAGTGTTGAGTCTGCTGCTGGCATTTTTATTATTAAACAAAATGAAATCTATAATACAGCTGGGATAACTCAAGAAGTTGCAACATCAGCAATGGAAGCGCTTAGGCTGGCTGGGGCTAAAAACATTTTTCTAAAAATATTGGGAACAAATCCAAGCTCAACACAGGCCAATCAAATTGTAAGTTATTTTAGTGACGCTGGAGAAGGTGAAGATTTAACACAGCATCAAAAGTTTTTAATCCAAACAATGCAAGGTTACGCTAATTCTATTTTAGACAAAGACCTTACAAAAGGTTTAACCTCTGACATGAATGCATCTTTATCCGAAGTAAAAGCAAGGCAAGCAGTAGAAGTGCAGGCATTTAGAGAGGCACAAGAAATAGAAGCGCTTTTGTCAGGTGGTGGAGACGTTCTTCAAGCAAAAGACCGAAGTCTTATGACTAAGGTTTTTGAAAAAGAAGGTTTAAATTTAGCAACATTCAATAGCATGGACGCAGAAACACGAGCGCTTGTTATTGAACTTGGTAAAATTACACCTCCCTCTTCGTTTTTTGAAAGCATGGAGCGAATGGCAAAAGGTTTACCAGTAGAGGGCGCTAATGATCTAATGAGCTATTACAAGTTATTGTCTGAAGGCTTAACCGAAATAGCATCACAGGGGGCTAATTTCCTTGGTGATTCTATATCTCTAGCCGACAGAGAAATACTTGATGATGCGTTTGATGTTTTTAAAATAACAGGGGCCAATGAAGGCAAAACAATTCAAGACATTATTGGTAATCTTATAGCGGTAAAGACAAAAGATTCAGCAAAATTAAACTTGATTAATGTTCTAGGTGATTTCCCATCAGCATTAGCCTACACCAGTGATTATACCACTAGTTTTTTTGGCACACAAAACCCTCTCATGGCAACAGAACTTGCTCCACTTGTTGAATATCTTGCTGCTAACGGCTCAACTAAGAGGATGGTCGATAAAAGATTAAAAGCAATTATAAGCGAACAATACCGAGAGTCTCCGTATATAGTTGATAGCTCAATGCCAAACGACTCCATTCATATGTCCAGACATTCACTTGAAAAAGTTATGCCTGATCCTATAGTCAGAGGTATATTTATTGATGTAATTGATACTGAGGTAAAAAATCTTGCATTAGAACTGAATGCAATAGACCCTACGTTTCCAGATTTAAGAATGTTGCAAGCAAGAGTTTTTACACAGAACGCTGACCAAAGAGCAGAACAAACAATAGCTACCCACCAATTCCTTAGCGGAAATGAAGAGGGAAACATTTATCTTGAGCCTGACGACACGGGGGCAGTTCTTCGATACAGGACTTTTTACGTTGACGAAAATAACGAGTTACAACCGCTTATGTTTCCCGTTGAAGCTGCTGGCTTAGAATTAAATCCTCCAGTAATTAAACCTGTGCCTATAGGTACGGCGGGTTCTGTAGATTACTGGGCAAGCTATGGCGTCAAAGAAACAGTTGGTTCGTTAATAGCAGATAACGACCAAATGAGGAGAATCGATCAGCTGATAGCGCTTAGAGCAAATGCAAAAATACAAAAACAAGCTCGTGAAGAGTTCAAAGCAACTCAAGGCTATGATCGCAATGATCCCAATAGCGCTCAAAAATTAATTGATTTTGTAGCCAAGCAAGATAGGGCTAAACTTGTTCAAAGGTTTGCTCCTTCTGAGTTAGGAAATTAATAAATGGAAAATGCTTTTACTGCCTCAAGGATAATTCAAGAAGGCGTTAGGGAGGACATAATCCCTGAGGTTGGGATTGGTAAAACTTTATCGGCTTCTATGGGGTACAAGTATGGTTCATTATTAAGGCGCATAAACGAAGGAAATAATTTTCCAAGCGAACCACAAGATGGTTTTGACGCTGAAAAAAGAATTAAGAATGGGCCTAGGGGGCTAATGGCGTATAGCTCAGATCTTTTAAGGGCAACTAATGACAAACATTTTGACTACATAGTTTCTACTATTAACCAAAGCGCACAAGATAGAAGGGATTTAAGTGGCTCTGGAATCATTACACAATTTGCAGTTGAGTTGCTTGATCCAGTAAATTTTGTTGCGCTTCCTTTTGCTAGAGTTGGTATGTTTGCTACACGTTTTTTAAAAGGTGGTGCTTCCGTAACTGCGGTAGTAGCTGGGCAAGAGGCTGCTAGGTACTCAACTGATCCATTGGCCACAAAAACAGAAGTTGCTATTAATTTAGGGGCTTCATTTGTAATGGGAGGTGCGCTTACTGGACTTCTTACAATACCAGCAAACCGTACAAACGCAGTTCATAAAGGCGCTACTAAAGAATTTAAAAACTTTATTAAGTCTACTAGACCAAGACCAGTTGCGCTTAATGCGGCTGGAGAAGCAATAGATAAAGATGGCAGCATTGCGTCTAGTGTCTTTACTGACTCATGGCTTTTTAAAGCTGTAACAACACCTATGAAGCGTGTGCTTCAAAGCAAAGTTTTACCAAACTCAGTAAAAATGACTACGTTAAAAATTGTTAATGACTCTGGAATATTGCTTGCAATGAATCGCAACAATCAAAAAATAGGTTCGTCAGTTTACCAGAACTCAAAACAATTTGAAGGCGAGTGGGCTGTTCTTCAGAATGATCTGATGCCTTTATGGGGAGAGTCTTCTGGTAAAGGTGTAACAAGTGCGTTTGATTATACTTTAAATATATCTGGTTTTGAGAAATGGTTAGAAAACATTGACAAGAAGTCGATGAGGGGTGAGAGGCCTGCTGACAATATTGAATCTCAAGTCATGGATAAGATGAATAACTTTTACAAGACTTGGGAAACTAGGCTTAATGAGCAAGGCATGATTGGTTCTAAGCCTGTTCTTCAAAAGTTTATTACTGGTAGGGAAATAAGAATAAAGAAGACGCAAGACATACTTAGCAACGGACGCCCTAAAAGCGCTGATTACATCGCAAAGTTAGAAGGTAATGTTAAACGCTTATCTGATGAGCTTGATGAGGCTAAGTTAAATTTAGAAGATATTAGCGATAGCACTCCTGTAAATGCCCCTAATGAAATAAACTTTAGGCCACGTTACTTTGACATCGACTCTATAAAAGCAAACAGAGTTGAGTTTGAAGAAATATTAATAGCTTGGTTTAGGGATAACCCAATATTAATTAGAAGGACTGCTGGAAAAGTTAAGAAAACAGTAATGAACACTGATGATGCGTCATTAAGATTAAGGGCAAGCCAGACGACTGATAACATTCTTGGCCTTAAAGACATTACTGACCCAGAAATGGGCTATTACGGCATGGGTAAATCAAAACATTTTAAACACAGGTCTCTTGATATACCGAACAGGTTAATTTTAGATTACATTCAAACAAATCCAGTAGCAGTTATGAGAGCATACACAACTCGCGTTGGGCCTCGCTATGAATTTTCAAGGCAATTCAATGGTAACTCTATTGACGATGTTTTAGACGATGCAATGGATGAAATGATTAAGTCTGGCATGACAATGCAGCAAAGCCATGCGGCTTTAAAAGACATAAGGCATTTATACAAAAGAGTTGTTGGTGGAGTGCTAAGAGATCCAGACTCAGCAAATCAAACAACAGCTAAAGTTCTAAGGGATTTAGCTACGCTTAATTTTCTAGGCTCTGCTGGTCTAATGACGCTAACAGAGCCAGCAAAGATCATGATGGAGCATGGCATAGGCAAAACTATGAAGGCTTTATTTGGCGTGTTAAACGACAACAAGCTAAAACTTGCGGGTAGAGAGCTAAGGGTTTCTGGTGAGGGCTTAGATAACTTAATGAACTCAGTCCACACTAGGCTTGTTGATGAGTTAAACAATAACCCATTTAGGTCTGACATTTTTGACAAAATGAAAAACCCATTCTTTTTGCTAAACGGTCTTGGCCCGATTACAAAATTACTTAAAGACTTTGATGCAATGGTTCGTGCAGATACTTTAATTGATTACTCAGTAAGGTGGACTAAAGGTAAGGCCACCAAAATGGAGCAAGAATACTTGCTTAGGTATAATATAGATTTAGACCTAGCGGCTAAGATTGCTGCTGCTCCTTGGGAAAAGTCTAGCGATGGTATGTATATGGCCAATACAGGGGCTTGGACGGATACAATTCAATTCCCTGCGACTAAAGCCGAAGTTGTTTCCGGCAACACTAAATCCTTTGCAGCAGACGGAACACCAGAGGGCAGATACAGACCAGCATTTTACAACGCAAAGCAAGACAAGATTTACATTGATGAAGAGTACATTAAAGATGTTATGTGGCCTTTGCGGGGGTGGGAAAACCCTAGAGTAAAAGGCGTAACTCCAATTAAAGATGGAATAATAAACTCTCCTGATGATTACGTAGCTTTCATTAAAATGCACGAAATTATGCACTCTAACAACTCAGCTAAATCTCTTGGCTTCAGCAACAAAACAGCTAAATCTAACGCTGCTTATGAAAATGCTATTAATGATCTTACTGTTAGAGAAATAGAGGGACAACCAAGGACAAGCGCGGAGACTGTTAGGGATTTCCGTAGCGCACTTAGCTCTGGTGTTTTAAATACTATTCTCATGGGAACGCCTGCTGACAAACCTATCATTACAGATGGCATCGCTTACATTCCAATGCGGATCGCAAAGCAATTTGGCATGAGGGAAGACGCTGAATTTAAAGGTTACTCTAGGATTGAAAACGGATTGCTTTCATTGCCGTTTCAGTTCTACAGCTACAGCCTTGCGTCAGTAAATAAGGTTGCTGCGGCTCACGCTCATGGTCAATTAAAGGATCGCTTTCTTGGAACAGCAATATCTATGGGCTTGGGCTACATGGTGTTGCAATACAAAACACCTGATTGGGTTGAGATGTCGTTTCAAGATAAGCTTGCAAGATCTTTTGATTACTCAGGAACAGCGGCTCTTTATTCGGACATAGCCTATACTGCTATGTCTACGAGCCTAGCTTTAGGCGGCCCTAACTTAACAGGTGGTCTTCTTGAGCCCAGATTTCCTCAAGAACCAAGCGCAATAGATGCTGTCTCTGGGTTAGGTGGTGCTGGCGTTAGTATCGGCGCTGAGATAGCAACAGGTGTTAAGGATATTGTAACTGGAAACGTAGGTAATGGCGTAGCAGAGCTTATTGACAGCGCTCCATTCACTGCTCTTTGGTTTGCCAAAAGTACATTTAACGATTTTGAAAATATGTTTAAAGAAGGCGACGACCCTAATCCGCTTCGCGGGTTTAAGAGGTACTGATTTGTACTAGACAATTTGTACGTTGGTTATCAAGGCAATTTTGTGTGACAGTGTAAAAAAGAGGACGGGTAGAAATGACAATAGATATTTCAGCAAATGCCGCTAGAGTTACTTACTCTTTAGGCGCTGGTTCATCGCAACAAGCGTTTACTGTTTCATTTGAGTTCTTTGAGGACTCTGACCTTAAGGTATATGTCGATAATACGTTAAAAAGTATTAGCACTCACTATGCGGTAAGCGGTGGAAGCGGATCAACTGGTACCGTTACGTTTGGCAGTGCATTAACTGGCATAACTGGTGGGTCTAAGATTACTATTACTCGCGCTACTGTAATAGAGCGCACTACTGACTTTTCTTCTGGCGCTGATATTAATAGAGCCGCATTAAACACACAGCTTGATACGATTACCGCTATAGCCGCTGACAATCGTGATCGTATTAATCGCACAATGACTGTTTCTGATTTTGAAATACCTCCAAGCTTAGTTCTTCCAAGTTTAGCTAGCCGTAAAGGCAAGGTTTTGGGTTTCAACAGTTCAACTGGTAGCCCACAGGCTGATACTGCTGTAGTTGGAGCAGCAGTTACAGTTTCTACTGTATCTGTTGGTGGCTCTGCTACTGCTACAGTTGCGCTTAACTCTGCTGGCACAGCTACATTCGCATTGGGTATTCCTACTGGTGCTACTGGGGCTACTGGGGCAACAGGACAAAAC